>Ga0265297_10011405_pt1 | contig 10891 bp, 11 predicted proteins | sample Munlanlwell13791_FD_192502 | JGI IMG/M metagenome (GOLD analysis project Ga0265297, IMG submission 192502) | Leachate microbial communities from a municipal landfill in Southern Ontario, Canada - Leachate well 137-91 | ecosystem: Engineered > Solid waste > Landfill > Unclassified | place...
TTCACCGAATTTGCAGCGACGATGCCCCCGAGCGAAATAACGGCGACATCAATGGTGCCCCCACCAATATCGACAATCATGTGTCCCTGCGGTTCGTATATCGGCACCTGCGCGCCAATCGCGGCGAGAATCGGTTCCTTCACTACGTACACATTGCGTGCACCTGCCTTGAGCGTTGCCTCGATGACCGCACGCTTTTCCGTCGAACTTACCCCCGCAGGCACCGACACGAGCACGTCTGGTTTGAAGATATTCATATTACCCAGTGCCTTTTTGAGAAAGTACCGGAGCATTGCTTCGGTCACTCGGTAATCCGCAATGACGCCATCCTTCATCGGTCGGTACGCGCGGATAGTATCGGGGGTTCTCCCAATCATTCGCTTTGCATCACTCCCCACCGCGAGGATCTCATTGCGATCACCCACAGCCACCACCGAGGGCTCGTTGAGCACGATCCCTTTTCCATGTACAAAGACGAGGACGTTTGTCGTGCCGAGATCAATTCCTATCTTCGGAATGAAGCCTGTTTTCATAGTAGCCCTAATACTACCTAGATATTTGCTTTTTTCAATCCACAACCACCGCACACGAAGACGCCAACAGTATAGCATAGATGCTATACTGTGACGTGTAGCTCGCGGCAGGTGGTGCACTCGCGGCTCTCAGTGGTATTACTTACAAATTTTAAAATGACAACGGGATGAAAACACACATTGGACTTCGCATCGCGGATATTCGCGAAACGCAGGGGATGACACAGAGTGAGCTTGCACGCAAGCTCAAGACAACACAGAGTGCAATAGCGCGCATTGAGAGTGGTAAGCAGAACGTGAGTGCGGACATGCTCCTCAAGCTCAGCAAGGCGCTCAAGAAAAACCTCATAACCCTCTCCCCTGGTACCATGAATCTCAGTATCGAAGGCGGAAAGAAGCTCCATGGGACCGTCATTACGAACACCTCAAAAAACGGAGCCATTGGTCTTCTCTGTGCTTCACTCCTCAACAAAGGGAAAACGGTACTCCATAAAGTGCCGCGCATCGAAGAGGTACATCGAATCATCGAAGTACTCGAGAGTATCGGCGCGCGGGTCGAGTGGAATGAGAGTACCGTCACCATTACCCCACCCACGGCATACGCGCTCGGAAAAATAGACCATGAAGCAGCACGAAAGACACGGAGCATCATCATGTTCATTGGTCCGTTGATTCATTATTTCGATTCCTTCCTCCTTCCACAGTCTGGTGGTTGCAAGCTCGGAAGCAGAACGGTCCGCCCACACTTCTATGGACTTGAACACTTTGGTGTCCACATTGAAGCAACCCCAACTGATTTTAAGGTAACCACAAAGGCACGCACGCCGCACGAAATCATTCTGTACGAATCTGGCGATACGGTAACCGAGAACGTGCTCCTCGCTGCAGCACTGCGACCAACGACGACCGTTATCAAGTATGCATCTGCAAACTACCAAGTGCAGGAAATGTGTACGTTCCTCAGTGCGTGTGGGGTAACCATCGAAGGATTTGGGACAACCACACTCACGGTCACAGGCATCAAGGAACTGAACAAAGATATTGAGTACACACTTTCTGAGGACCCAACCGACACGATGTTCTTCCTCGCAGCGGCCATTACCACACATTCAAGCATCACCATCAAGCGATGCCCTATCGAATTCCTCGAGATAGAGCTTCTTAAACTTGAGAAAATGGGATTCAAATACACAAAGTCAAAACCATATTTTTCAGATAACGGTGTCACCAAGCTCGTCGACATTGTGACAAAGGAGTCACGACTCGTCGCACTCCATGAGAAGATACACCCCTCGGTCTACCCCGGACTCAACATCGACAACCTTCCCTTCTTTGCGGTCATCGCAACCCAAGCTATAGGGCAGACACTCATCCACGACTGGGTGTATGAGAAACGAGCACTCTACTTCACTGAGCTCGACAAACTCGGCGCTGAGACTGTGCTCGCTGATCCACATCGTATCTACATCACCGGGCCGTCAGTACTCCGCCCCAATGAACTCGTCTGTCCACCGGCCCTTCGACCTGCAACCATTCTCCTCATTGCAATGCTCGGTGCAAAGGGCAAATCAATTCTCCGCAACATCTACAGTATCAATCGTGGCTATGAGAAACTCGTCGAGCGACTTACCGCGATTGGAGCCAATGTTTCGTACCTTGAGGAGTATTAGAGAGTGTTATGGAACCCCCCGCGCGACCTTCGGTCGCGCGGGGGGGTTCTTTCCACAGTGATACATGGACAAACTTTTGCTAGAATACCCTGATGTATGTCATTACCGTTGTCCCACTTAAACGAGGAATTGCTCTGAGCACGCTGACGTATTTTGGGAGTCAGAGTTATGCCGAGGGGACAATCCTCTCGATTCCTATTCGAAACACAACGACGCTCGGACTCGTTACAAAATCAGAAGAGGTGAGTACGGCAAAGACCGCACTCCGTGCCGCAACATTTTCACTTAAGAAATTACCTCCACAGGCACATGCAAAGATACTGAGCAAGGCGTATATCAAAACAGCAACTGAGCTGAGCGACCTCTGTGTGTCACCCCTCGGCACCATCCTCTACACACTCCTCCCCCCTGAAATTAGAAACGGTGACGTCGTACTTCCCCACACGCACCACACCGAGGGGAGCACGCCTCACCAGCCCCAAGTGCTCCAAGCACAAAAAAAGGATCGGTTTCTCGCATACCGTTCACTCGTTCGTGAGACTTTTGCCCACAGTGGATCGGTGCTGCTTGTCGTGCCCTCGTCAATTGAGGCAGAAAATGCACGTGAGATACTCGAGCAAGGTATCAACGATCGCGTCATTATGCTCACGAGTGCCCTCACGAAGACACAGATTAAAAAGTCATACGAGTCACTCGAAGATTTTAGTAAAACAAAATTAATCATTGCAACACCAACACATGCACTCATTGAACGCCATGACATCACCCTCATCATCGTTGAACATGCGCGCTCCTCATACTACAAAGAAATGGTGCGCCCGTACGTTGACTATCGAGATGCGCTCACAATACACGCAAAATACACAGGGAGAAAAATAATCTTTGCGGACCTCCTCCTCCGCACGGAAGAAGAAGAGCGCCGGCGCAAAGAAATTTATCATGCGTACGCAGAGACCCCGAAACGTATTGAGCTCCCGGGAAAATTAGAAGTAGTAGAAATGACGAAAAATGAAGGTACCGGCACCACCTTCAGGCTTTTTTCAGAACCGGTCATTCAAGCGATAAAGGATGTTAAAAAAAGAAAAGGGCATGCCTTTGTGTTTGCGGCGCGCCGTGGACTCGCGCCACTCATTGCCTGCATGGATTGTGGTTTCATTTTCCGATCAAAACAGAGTGGCGCTCCCTACTCACTCATTCGCACCCACAAGAACGGCGTTGAGGAACGGTGGTTTGTGTGCAGTACCTCTGGTGAGCGTATTCGTGCCGCCGACACGTGCACGCAGTGTGGTTCATGGAGACTCAAAGAGCGTGGCATCGGCATTCAGCACGTGTACGATGAACTACACAAACACTTCCCCAACACCCCAATCATCCTCTTTGACCACATCACTGCCCGCACTTTTAAAAAAGCTATTTTTCTCCGTGACACTTTCTACAAGACAAAGGGTGCAATCCTCCTCGGCACACACATGGCGCTTCCGTACCTCACGAGAGAAGTCGATCTTTCGGTTGTTGTAAACATGGATGCACTCCTCGCTACTCCCACCTGGCGCCTTGAGGAAGAAAACCTCGCACTCCTCCTTAGACTTCGTGAGGAAACAAAAGGAACTGTTTTCGTGCAGACACGCGCACCGCAGTCTGACGTACTCAACCACGCCAGACAGGGTTCGGTCGAGTACTTCTACACTGAGGAACTTGAGCTCCGCAAAGCGTTCAACTACCCACCGTACGCAACATTCATCCACCTCACCTGGCAGGGTGCTCCTGATGTGGTAAAAGCAATTGAGGCTGACCTCACCGTACTCCTCGAAGAGTTCGCTCCCTCGATATACCAAAACGTCACTGCACCTGAGAATGCTCCCATTATGTACGCCCTCATTCGTATTCCTGCAAACGAGTGGCCACACGCTAAGCTCATCTCCCTACTCAGGCGCGTTCCTCCTTCGGTACGTATTGTCATCAACCCCGATAAAATTGTATAGAATCAATCTTCTTCAACTGAGCAATTCATTTTCGCTAAAAAATACGCTATAGTGTTCGCATCATGGCAAAGTTGGTAACACAAGACCACGAGGCGCTGCACCGTATCGCAGACGAAGTACCCCTCGAGGAGATACAATCACCGAAAATTCGCAAGGTGCTTAAAGACATGCGAGCGGCGCTCGACACATACAATATCGACGGCTTTAATGGCGTCGCGATTGCGGCTCCACAGATTGGCATTCCACTTCGGATTTTTTTGGTACATAACACCAGTACGCACAAAAAAGAAAAAGATCTCGTACCCGATCTCATAGCGATTAACCCGCGTATCGTCAAACTCTCGCGGAGAAAACACCTCGTCGGCGAAGGATGTCTCTCTGTTGGCGAACAGTACGGTGCCGTGCTTCGTTCTACGCATGCCACCCTGCGCGCGTTCGATGAGCATGGCAATGAGTACGAACGCGGCGCGAGTGGTCTCCTCGCACAAATCTTTCAGCATGAGGTCGATCATCTCGACGGTATCCTTTTCATCGACAAAGCTGAACGCGTTTGGCATAAAGACGACGATGAAGCACAACAATTTAAAGAAGCCTCTGACGAAGAAACAACATAATATGAATCACCCTCGCATTGCATTTTTTGGAACACCGCAGATTGCGGTTTGGGTACTTGAAGAACTTGAAAAGAGTGGTGTCTTTCCCTCGCTCATCATCACCAATCCCGATGCACCCCAAGGCCGGAAGATGGTTATGACCGAAAGTCCCGTCGCCCTTTGGGCGACGGAACATCAGATTCCTACACTGAAGCCGCAAACCCTTAAAGACTCGGACGTTGTTGAAACTCTCATGAATGCCCATTGCGAACTCTTCATTGTTGCCGCGTACGGGAAAATCATCCCTGAAAATATTTTAGATATTCCACAATACAAAACCCTCAACATGCACCCCTCACTCCTCCCCAAGCTTCGTGGTGCGAGCCCTGTCCGTTCAGCGATTCTTGAAGACATGAGTTCGACCGGCGTCACCATCATGCGGCTCACCAAGGGTGTCGATGAGGGGCCAATCCTCGCGCAGAAAGAAATCACCATACCGCGCGAGGATTGGCCCCTCCGTGGCACTACACTTGACGAGCTCCTCGCGCGCGCAGGCGGCAAACTACTCGCCGAAATAATCACGCCGTGGGTACAGGGTGAAATACAGGAAAAAGAGCAAGACCATGCGCGCGCGACCTACTCACAGAAAATCGCAAAAGAAATGGGGCTTATTAGTCTAGACGATGACCCATACCAAAACCTCCTCAAAATACGTGCATTCGACGGATGGCCTGGCACATACTTTTTTCACGAACGGAATGGCAAACGCCTCCGTGTAAAAATTACTGATGCACACATAGAGAACGGGAACCTCGTTATTACTCGTGTCATTCCTGAAGGAAAAAATGAGATGGATTACGACACGTTCAAAAATCACTCGCAGGCTGATACATAGACAGTGCTGTTTTTTAATGGTATAGTTGTAAAAATAATGTTCCTTGAGGGAGGATGAAATGACCACCAACGAACTGGACTCTATTAAAAGGATTCTTCTCAAATGTCCATCGGTCACCATGAAGGGAGTAACCTGGTTTAACGTGTCCACAGTCGACAGGTCACAGTGTGAGGGGTGCGAAAAATTCCTTAATGAGGGAATAATAGTGCGTCATCCAGAAATAAAAAACCTCTACCGCTTTAGGGCGGATGAGAAATGAGTGTTATCAAAGAGCCACGACAGTAGTCGTGGCTCTTTTTTATGTAAACCCTTCTCCTTTCAAAAAGACAGCGAGGTGCATTAGTTACATCGACTCCTTCTTTCCAAACCGAAGCATGTTTTTGATTGCATGACTTCCCCGCTTCATCAGGCTCTGTCGTTTCCCCTGTGCGCGCTGAAGTTCGTTCTTTAATTCATTGCGCACAGCATCAATCGCCTGCTCAATTTGCTCTTCAGTCGCTTCAACACGATACAATTTTCCACCGTTGTATAGATTCACCTCAGCACGATAAATCTTTCCTGTCTGATGTTCAGCGGTCTTTTCTAATTCAACCTCACAATGCGTGTCGCCTTTATCGTATACAAGTTTTCCGAGCGGATTAAATTTTTGCTCAAGGAGTGTCTGAATGGTAGGAGTAATCGTTATATTTGTTGCCTTCGTATTAATATGAGGAAATGTCATATGCATATACGTATTAGACTTATAACTACCTTCGCCTAGTATTATACCACTTCTACGGTAAATATCTTGGAGGTGGACCGGTGCCCCGTGAGCATTACCACCTTCCCGAGTGGCACTCCAAACTCGCTCGCAAGAAGCTCCCGCACCCGCTTATTTGCAAGGTTTCGCTCTCGGGGTTCTTTGACTGCGATACTGAATTCCGTCTCGCTCTTCTTCGTCACGAGCTCCTTCCGTGCATCGGGGACTACCTGAACATGCACGTACATGGTTTAGAAAGAACAACCCTCCTTTCCACCCTCGTTGTCTGCATCACAGTGATTTGCTGAAACGGTAATGTGTGGCTTTGCAGTTTCAGCGCCCTTTCCATAGGTTTCTTCAACGTATTCAACAATCACCCCTGACTCATAGGTCATCATGTCTCCATCAACCATAAAAGGAACCTGCCGCTTTCCTCCGAGTGAAATAAGCTCTGCTGCAACCGCTTCGTCAGCAATGTTCTTTTTCGTGTATGAAAGTCCATGGGCATCGAGTGCACTGATTGCCTTTTCACAGAATGGACATCCGGTCTTCGCGTAAAGTGTGATCATAAAACGTTCTTAAAAATTAATAATCATTTATACAATACCACAGCAGACAATAGAGTGTCTCTCAATATCTATACACCCCTAACGCATCTACCGCAAATGAGCCCCAATGAACTACACCAATACAAACATGCGGGTATAGATGGCATATATTGAAATAGCATTTTTCTTTTGCTAGTACGATCTTGTCATATTGATAAGTATATCCAGATTGGGTATTTTGATTATGTAATACTCTAGTCCCTATTACCTATGAAGTTGAATGCTTTACAAAAAATAATAATCCTTCTGGCTTTTATCTTGATCGGCATGATACTTGTCACGGGAGACAACGGTCTCAAAAACGAAGTGCACGCTTTTCTAAGAAATCTCGTAATACATATATTCTAAAATTTTTATGGTGACTGTATTCAACTCTTCTTACATAAATCAAAATACCATTCGCTTCCATGTCTTTGTATATACAATCGTATATTAATCTTTTGTCCTCCTGCCATATCCCAATATTTTGCAAACCATGCGGTCCTACACCGCCGATCGCCTGTACAGATCAGAAACGTCCGCCCCTTCTTGCTCAAGCATTGTTTCCAGCGCGTCGTCATCATGGCTTTCGAGATATTCCAACTCCTTGTCCGTAATCCATAAGGGAAATCGACTTCTGCCGTGTCGCACATCCCGGCAAACTCGACGCGGACGGGCACCTTGCCATCCTGGAATTGCGTTTCCACATCCGAAGCATCGATGGTGCAGTAGGAAGTAACGCCTTGCCACGGACAGTCCGCTTTTGAAACGATATAGATGCTGAGCGGTTCGGTATCGTGGATGTACTCTCGCACACGCGCACCGCCATCGAAGGCGCTATCGATGAAGCGATAGATCTCCTTCTGTTCGGGTGTCGGCTGCTTCGACATATTCAAGTTCACCAAAATATGGCTGGGGTATAGAAAAAACGGAACAAATCAACAATCCAGTTCATGGGCATAGTTATATCACAACATTGTCGTAGTAGCCTTTTTTATATAAAGAAACACTCTCCAAAACACCTTGCGGACAATAAAAAGCACCGCCCGATACTTCATTGAAATCGATCCCATATATTGAATAAATCTCCTCGCCACATATTTCACCCCACCATATTCTTTTAGGAACCACTTGTAACTCTCCGGAAAATGATAACCGATTTCTTGTTTGGCCTTTTGTATCCACTCATCAGTAGTACCGTCTTCACTTGTTCCAAACTCAACGCAATTGTCTCGAGCTTTTTCAATTATTTTTGCGAGTGTACTAAATTTTTGATTTATAATGATTTACTCATTAAATTACTGTTGCATTATTGTCCCTGCATTGTCCGGGTACCATATCACAAGAAGCACTGACCTAGTATTTTTACCCATGACAATCTCATATTTTTGATTGCCTGATAAACTTATTCCTTCCGTGTAATACCACGTATCCGTTAGAGTATTATGATTTATGCTCGGTGATATGGTTGTAAACATATTAAAAAGTATTTCCGTCTTTTGCTGCGCCACTTCAGTAAACGTAAATTTATCGTGTAACCCACTAATAAATTTTTCAGGACCAGTGAGAGTAACCACCATGTAGTTTTCACTGTTATCAAATATTCGGAAAGATGGTGCATAACGAGCAGCATGCTCAAAAAGCGACCCTGTCCCCAAAGCAGTATCGACAAATCGTACCTGCGAGGCTTGTTGCATCTTAAAGGCGACAAATGCAAACATTATTAATACCAGAACACCAATTCCTATAAGTATTATTTTTATCATTCTATCACCATTATCATAGAGGTCTCAACAATCTAATACAACAATTATAACAGATTGTTAGCATAAGATTTGAGAGACTAAGGTTTATAAAATCCAACAAGATCAACATGGGCAATTTCAAATTCTTTTGCAAATAATTCAATTTCACTAAACGTCACAACGTTGAAAGATTCTGGGGGATAATCACTGACGGCATACAACCGAAAAACGTATTGGTGCTCATTCGTATCCTGAGGGCACGGTCCAGTATACCCACGTTTCATATTTGAATTAAAACCGACCACACCAATAGTGACACCTTCTTTAAGAATGGTTGTATCTGATGGAATCGATTGAATCGCCCAAAGGTTAAATTGCTGAATTTCTCCAGACTGTGATACTTGATGATTTGAAATATTAATATCAAACACAAAAAGCACTAAAGTTTTTGTTCCTTCAGGAACATTTTCTATATGGAGCTCAGGATTCACATTCTCTCCATCACAGGTAAAACGTGACGGAATACTTCCCCCATTTTCAAAAGCAGGTGATGTGAGCGTAAACGATGTCATCGGTGTGTTAGTTACTGGATTAGCTGCGAGTTCACTTGGGGCTTCCGCTTTTTTATGAAACGCGATAACAACCCCGATGGTCACGAGGATTGTCATAATTCCCATGAGTGTGAATGCGTGGCGCACCTGTACATTTTACCATATTTGCAGGACGGCATTTTTCCGGTACAATGCTGAGGCTCATGAAAATGGGCATATGAGTACAAACCGCGCTCACTCAGGAGTTAGTGAAAATAAATAATTTTTGCGCTCCGGTGTATGGGCTAGACGCCCATACAAATACTTCACTCGGAAAGCTAATGAAAATAAACTTTCATTATTTTCCTCGCTCGTATTTGTAGCTCAGAGGTAGAATGAGGGGTTGTCGATGAAGAAAGAGATCTAGTGAAAACAAATAATTTTCGCGCTCCGGTGTAGCTCAGCGGTAGAGCAGTTGACTGTAAACACGAACTCAATTCGAGTTTCAAGATTGCAGCTTCCTATTGAAAAGTAGGTCGAAAACGAGGTGAACTGTCTGGAAACCCTAACGAGTAATGTCGAGGGCAATCAGCAGCCAAGCTTTGATACAAAAAGTATCACTGAAGGTTCAGAGACTATCCCGTATGGGAGTAGCCCCAGAAATGGGTCGAAGCGCCTCGCATCCTATTCAAGGCCGAAAGGATGATGATATAGTCCACCCCCACTAGAAATAGTAGGACAAGTGTAATCAATTGGTCGCAGGTTCGAATCCTGCCGCCGGAGCGTGATAATTATGCAAAAACCCCGCAAGGGGTTTTTGTTTTGTGCGCTCTGGCGGAGAAAGCAATACAAAATTGCTTTCTCTGTCGAAACTCGATTGAGATATTTTGTGAGTATAGGGAAATAAAATGTCCAATCGGGGTACTGCTCCTGTAATGCGAGAAATTCTGCTAGGGCAAAAGATAGTAATTTGCAATAACAATGCCATCACAAACAAAGAGCACCGTATTGGTGCTCTTTGTTTGTGTCTCTGATTAATTCTGTTAATCAACAATCGTCTTGGTTGCTGTCTCGTAACTCGTCGATGGAATTGCATTCCATGTTTGAGTTGGGGCCGACGCTGTACCATTGAAGTTAATACTTACAAGCTGGAGTCGAGTTGCAGTCATTGATACTCCTGGCTTATACGTTACCTCAAGTGTAAGTGTCTTGGTTTCACCCTCTGCAATGCGGAAGTATCCACTTTGTTCCTTAGCGTTTGACGTAAGGATGGCAGTACCGGTATCTATCATTGCAGAACCAGTACCATCTTCGAGCTGATAGGTTACTGCATCATTCACGTTCACGGGAACATAGACGTCCTGTCCGAATGCCGTTACTTTAACTTGGACCGAGAATGTACCGTAGTCGTTGGTCGTACCATCAACAGAAGTAATGTTGCTTCCGAGTGAACCTGCTTCACCAATAATACCCTTGGTGCGCATCACGTGAGTTTCACCTGTAGCTGACCCAGAAAGCTGACTGCCACTTAGATCATCAGAACCTTCGGCAACAATACCAGAGGTAATAACTGTACCGGTGATAGTTGCTCCCTCGTTACTTTCTGCGAGAGGTTTA
>Ga0265297_10011406_pt1 | contig 10889 bp, 9 predicted proteins | sample Munlanlwell13791_FD_192502 | JGI IMG/M metagenome (GOLD analysis project Ga0265297, IMG submission 192502) | Leachate microbial communities from a municipal landfill in Southern Ontario, Canada - Leachate well 137-91 | ecosystem: Engineered > Solid waste > Landfill > Unclassified | place...
TCCTTGCGGAGGATATAACTTACAGATGTGCTGGACCACGGGATATGTGGCTGGGCAGAATGCAGCAAGTAGTGTAAAATAATATCATGATTAATCTCGAGAAAATATCTAAAAATATTTTTTGCCTCTTCGTTTTTTTCTTCCCGTTTTTTTTCATTCCTCAGGTAAATGTATCACAAGTTTTAAATGAAAAAGCTTTTCTTTTGATTTTTGCTTTTATTATTTTTCTTCTTCAGCTATTAAATATCTTTTTTGAGAAAAAGATTGTTTTTAGAGATAGTCCATTACAGAGAATAATGGGCTTTTTGATGGTTTCTCTTTTATTATCTTCATTATTTTCTAAGAACCTGTTTTTAAGCTTTTGGGGCCGTCCTTTTCAGGCAGATGCTTTAATTGTGTTTTTAGCTTGTTTTATCGTCTTTTACCTGGCGAGCACTATTAAAAGAAGAGGTATTTTAAAGATATTGGAATATTTTGTTGCTGGCTCTGCGGTTTTATCAATCCTTTATCTTGTTAAGAAGTTTACCGGCACCAGCCCGGCTGTCTTTGATAGTATTTCCGGAACCGCCATCATTCTTTCTATGGCTTTCGTTATCTTGATTTCCTTTGTCTTTAATAATCTTGAATATTTCAGAAAAGGAAAGTCTTATAATATGGTTAGGGTGGCTTCAATGGGAACATTCTTTGTTTTACTTTTAGTTTCTTTAATCTTAATAGATTTTAAGCTTTCTTGGTTTTTTGTTTCAATCGGGACATTCTTTGTTTTTTGGAGAAGCATGCTGGAGAGTAATTTCATAATAAAAAGAAAGAAAACAATTCTTTCAGCTTCTTTACTTTTCCTCTTTTTAGTTTTATTCTTCTTACCTATTCCTTTTGCCGACAAAGTTAACGAATCAAGGCTTTCTTATGAATCAAGTTGGAATATTGCGGAAAAAAGCCTGACTGAAAGTTTTAAGAATTTTTTTATCGGTTCTGGATTATCAACTTATTCTTATCAGTTTTCACTGTATAAGGATAAAAGCTTTAATGCCGTTGATTCTTCTTTGATTTTTAAAGAAGGATCAATTCCTCTTTTGACATTTTTTGTCACCGGAGGTTTATTGGTGGTTTTTTCATTCTTGTTTTTAATTGCTTTCTTTTGTTATCAAGGATTTACTTATTTCTTGAAGTTTAAAAAAGAGAAAAAGAATACTCCGGTAAATGTTCTGGATTTATTGTTTCCGACGGTTTTTTGTCTTACTCTTTTAATATTCTTCTACAGGATTGATATCAGTTCTCTTTTCTTACTGTTCTTTGCTTTTGGTCTTTGGGACGGACAGCAGAAAGGAGAAGAAAGAATTATTGATATTCCTTCTCCGAAAGCCGGGAAGATTATTCTTTCTCTTGTCTTTATCGGTTGGGGTATTATTGTTTTTAATTTTATAAATTATTACCGGGCTGAAATTCATTATCAGAAATCGATAAGCAATTTCAATAATCAGGGAGCGATCAGCGAATCAATTTCAGAAATGGAGAAAGCTTCTGGCCTTTGGAAATCAGGCGACTATTCGGTCGGTCTTTCTCAATTATATTTAATAAAGGCTAGTGAAGATTTTGAACAGAAGTGGACAACCAAACAGAAGAAGGAAGAGCAGAAGCAGATAGTTAAAGATGGAGCGGCGAAAGCCGAAGTTTCGGCAAAGGTTGCTTGTGGTTCGGATAAGAATAATTTTCAAAGCTGGCAGAACTTAGGTTTAGTTTATGAAAATACTAATTTTCTAGTCGAAGACAGAACCGAAGAAGCAATCGTTGCTTATGAAAAAGCTAAAGCTTTGGCTCCTCAGAATTACGATATCTATGTTGCCATCGCCAGATTATTGGAGGAGGACAAAAAATACGATGAAGCTTTGGCAGAATACAAGAAAGCTTTTGATTTGAATCCACTGGACGAGACTGTAGTTGAGAAGATAAATGAGCTGCAGTAATTTGTGATATAATTAAAACATGGACATCTTTACCGAATTAAAAAATGAATTCCCGCGATTAGAAAAGGATATTCCTCTTAAGGATTATTCTACTTTTAGAATTGGAGGCAATACTAAATATTTTTTAAGAACTTCCGACAAGAAAGAATTAAAAAAAATAATTGAAAGAGTAAATAAAGAAAATATTCCTTTTTTGGTTATTGGTGGAGGAAGTAATATTCTCTTCTCCGATAAAGGATTTGACGGATTGATTATTGTTTATCGAGCGGAGAATTTATCAAAAGAAAAATTCAATATAGAAAAGAGGGAAGACGGGGAAGAAGTAATTATTAAAGTTGATGCATCAATTCCTTTATTTTTACTTATTTCCGAGTTGAAGAATTTATCCGGATTGGAATGGGGAGTTGGAATACCAGGAACATTGGGCGGAGCAATCAACGGTAATGCCGGAGCTTTTAATGAATCTATTTCTAATTCAGTTGAAAGCGTTGATGTTTTAGATATTTCTTCTGATAATGTTTCAGAAAAGAAAATGAAAAACAAAGAATGTCTTTTTGGATACAGAACCAGTATCTTTAAGAACAATAGTAATTTGTTGATTGTTTCAGCCGAATTAAGACTATTGAAAGACAAAGAAGATGAGGTTGCAGCAAGGATAAGCGATAATTTGAATAAGAGAATGGCGAAACAGCCGAAAGGATTTTCTGCCGGTTCTGTTTTTAAAAATTATCATGGTAAATTAGAAGAGAGCGTTATCAAAAATTATCCTCAATTAAAATCTTTTAATGAAAAAGGAATTATTCCGGTCGGATTATTAATTGAGTTATGCGAATTAAAAGGAAAACAAATTGGTGATGCAAAAATTTCTGATGAGCATGCAAACTTTATCGTCAATTTAAAAAATGCTACATCAACAGACGTGATGAGTTTGATAAATTTAATTAAAAAATCAGTGAAAGAAAAATTTTTAATCGACTTAAGTGAAGAAATTAAATTTTTTTAGTGTTTTGCTATTGACAAATTTTTTAATAAAGAGGAAAATATAATTAGTAGATAATTTTTTGAGTAATGAAAAAGGTCGACTAATTAAAAATCAAACTTTTTCTAAATAAAATGGCTACAAAAAAGAAAGCTGCAAAAAAGAAAGTTGCAAAGAAGGTTGCTAAAAAGAAACCTGCAAAAAAAGCAGCAAAAAAGAAGACCGCTAAGAAAAGAAAATAAATTTTCTCTAAGACAACTCACTGTGAGTTGTTTTAGTTATAAAATCTTTTTTAATATGAATGTAAAAATAAAAGGGACTAATGTTGAGCTTACAAGTTATCTATCAAAGTTGGTTGAGCAAAAAATTAAATCAATTGAAAAATTACTTCCAGAAAATCCAGATTTAATTATTGAAGTTGAATTAGAGAAAACAACTAAGCATCATCAGAAAGGAGATTTGTTTCGGGCCGAGGTGCAAGTTGAAGTTCCAGGTGGAAAGATGCTAAGAGCGGTTTCAATAAAAGAAGATTTTCGTTCTGCTTTAACAGACGTTAAAGACGAATTACAAATTCAGATTAAAAAACACAAAGATAAAATATCTTTAGAACAAAGAAGGAAAATTAAAGAATAAAAAAAGGGCACCTATTTGGGTGCTTTTTTGAATGGAGGATATTCGTATCCGGGCCAGTCAATGATTTTTGTGATGATATGAGCGAACAGCTTTCTGCTTCCTATTTCCAGAATTGGAATGTTGCCGTCGTGACCAATCAACTTAATGGTGGCGGTTTCCGTTGTCTGAATCGGCTCAGGCTCTTTTTTAAATAAGCTGAGGAAACGATTTGAGAGATCGTTTTTCATGAATGTCCGGACAAAGACTCTCTGTCCAAACAATTCGTTGAGATTTTCAACCTTCTGTACGTTTTCACCCCATATTTCTATGTGGTCAATATTGTAGCAGCGGGGCTCTATCACCCAATGAATAATCCCTTGACGGGGATATTTTTCTTTTCCACTACAAGATCCTTCTCCATCAGACTTTGCCATTATGTGACTCCTTTAAAGTACTATCTCCGTTTAGGATTGTTTGTTTATTAACATGTTTTTATATATTGGTAAAGTCTTTGACGTTTTATCTTTCTTAATATAGTATGGAGTGGTATAATAATTAAAATAATATGGCATTTCTAGAAAGCCTTTTTGGCAACGCAAACACTAAATACGCAAACGGTTTAAAACCCTTAATCAATCAAATCAATGCTTTGGAAGCTGGAATTTCGGCTTTAAGTGTTGAAGAGATTAAAGCTAAAATACAGGAGATTAAGAAAAGAATAACTGACGGAAAAACTTTAGACGATGTTTTGCCCGAGGTTTTTGCTTTGGTCAGAGAAGCCGGTAAAAGAACGCTAAATCAAAGACATTTTGATTGCCAGTTGATTGGAGGAATGGCCTTGCACCAAGGCAAGATTGCCGAGATGAGAACCGGAGAAGGAAAAACATTGACTGCCACTTTGCCCTTGGTCTTAAACGCTCTTTCGGGTAAAGGATGTCATTTGGTTACCGTTAACGATTATCTATCAAGAAGAGATGCGGTTTGGATGGGTCAGATCTATAATTTCCTTGGCTTATCTGTCGGCTGTATCAATCATGACCAGTCTTTTGTCTATGATCCTTCTTTTAAAAAAGCAGAAGAAGAGAAAGATGAAACCAGAGATGAATTGGGAGGATTTTTGGTGGTTGAGGATTTCTTAAAGCCTTGCACTAGAAAGGAAGCCTATGACTGTGATATTACTTACGGAACAAATAATGAATACGGTTTCGATTATTTGAAGGACAACATGGTCTACGATTTGAAACAAAGAATGCAAAGAGGATACAATTATGCGATTGTTGATGAGGTTGATTCAATCTTAATTGATGAAGCCAGGACACCTTTGATTATTTCTGCTCCCGATGAAGAAGGTTCAAAATGGTATACCGAATTTTCAAAGATTATTCCCAGACTAAATAAAGAAGATGACTACGAGGTTGATGAAAAATTGAGAGCTGTTACCTTAACTGAGAAAGGAGTTGATAAGATAGAGGCGGTTTTAAATGTGGGAAATATTTATGATGAAAGAGGAATAAAATATCTTCATCACATGGAACAAGCTTTAAAAGCTGAGATACTTTTCAAGAAGGATAAAGATTACGTGGTTAAGAATGGAGAGATTATCATCGTTGATGAGTTTACCGGCCGAATGATGCCGGGAAGAAGATGGTCCGGCGGTCTACACCAGGCCATCGAAGCCAAAGAGGGGGTGAGGATTATGCCTGAATCAATAACCTTAGCTTCAATCACTTTCCAGAATTATTTCAGGATGTATAAGAAGTTATCTGGAATGACGGGAACAGCTGAAACATCAGCGGAAGAATTTGACAAGGTCTATCATTTAGATGTAGTTGTTATTCCGACTAACAGAAATATCGTTAGAAAAGACTTGGGAGACAAGGTTTATAAAACAGAAGAAGCTAAATTCAGAGCTGTTGCTGAAGAAGTCAAAGAGAAGAACAAGACAGGTCAGCCGGTTTTAGTTGGAACAACTTCAATTGAAAAGAATGAATATTTAAGCAAATTATTATCAAGAGACGGTGTTTCGCACAAAGTTTTAAATGCCAAACACCATGAAGAAGAAGGAGAGATTATCGCCCAGGCCGGAAAGAAAGGCGGAGTGACTATTGCGACCAATATGGCCGGTCGTGGAGTTGATATCTATTTAGGAGGAAAACCTTCAACACTGGAAGAAAACGAAGAAGTTAAGAAATTAGGCGGTTTGCATGTTATCGGAACTGAGAGGCATGAAGCCAGAAGAATCGATAATCAATTAAGAGGAAGAGCCGGAAGACAAGGAGACCCGGGAACAACTCAATTCTTTGTTTCTTTGGATGATGATGTTATCAGAATCTTCGGCGGAGACAGAATTAAGGCTTTAATGGAGAGATTTAATATTCCTGAAGATACTCCGATTGAAAACGGAATGATTTCGAGGAGTATTGAATCAGCCCAGGGAAAGATAGAAGGATTCAATTTTGACGCCAGAAAACATATTTTGGAATATGATGATGTTTTGAATAAACAAAGAGAAACAATTTATTCAAAAAGAATCGAGATATTAGAGAAATCAGAAAAAGGAGAATTAAAAGAAGTAGTTTTACCTTTATTGGAGAAATATAATTATTCTCAGGAAGATTACGAGAAGAAAGAAAAAGAGGTGGGGATAGATAATATGAGACAGATTGAAAAAGTAGCCAGCTTGAGAGTGATTGATAATCTTTGGATTGAGCACTTGGAAAACATGGATAGTCTGAAGGATTCAGTCAGATTGAGAGCTTACGGACAAAGAGATCCTTTAGTTGAATACAAAAAAGAAGGATTTAAGATGTTTAAGGAATTGTTAGAAAACTACGAGAGGATGCTCATAGAAAGCATTATGAGGGCATCAATCAAGGTAGAAAACGCTCCCAATCAGATGCAAGCTGTTTCGGAGAACAGAGGAAATAGCGTTCCCAAATCAGAAATTGGCAGAAACGACCCCTGTCCTTGTGGTAGCGGGAAGAAGTATAAACATTGTTGCGGGAAATGAAATAAATTTAAGAGCTATTGAATAATATATCATAAAATGGCTCTTTTCTTTATAGTTTAATGTTTGGTGTTGCATTGTTATTCTATTTATTTTATAATAGTTTTAATATTAAAATTCGATTATATTTTAAAAAAAATAAATAAAAATATGGTCAAAAGTATTAAAAAAAACGAAGACGATGGTATTGGTTATAACCAAATGCCTCCCAAAGAAATATTTGCTTATAATGAAGTGCGTTCTTGTTCGGATCTTTTTAGGCTATATTCTGTGGGAGTTTTAGATATACAACCAGAATTTCAAAGGAATGAAGTTTGGGATCCTCCTCTACAGGCTCGCTTTATAGATTCTCTCTTAAAAGAACTCCCCATACCAAGTATGTGTTTTAGTTATGATAAAAAAAAGGAGAAAATGAGAGTTATTGACGGTCTTCAAAGAATGACATCTATAATAAAATTTTTAGGTGAAAAAGAGTGGAAATTATCAGATATTAAAGATATTGATCCTAAAATAGCTGGAAAAACTAATTTACAAATAAAAAAACTTTATCCGGCAATATATAAAAACATAGAAAATCTTTCATTACCGATTACTCTTTTAAGGGTAGACAACGATAAAGCGACACATAATGAATATTTATTTGAAATATTTCATAGATTAAACACTTACGGAAGAAAATTAAATAATCAGGAAATAAGAAATTGTATTTATAGTGGAAAATTTAATACCTTTATAAAATCATTAAGTGAAGATAAAAATTTAAAAATTCTTTTTAATATAAAGAAAAAAGATGTCAGATTATTAAGAGTTGAATTAATTCTTAGATTTTTTGCATTTTATGATGATTATAAAGAATATAATGGTATTTTAACTAAATTTCTTAATGATTATATGAGTAAGCATAGAAATGATAGTGATGAAATAATAAGAGAAAAAGAAACTATCTTCAAAGAATCAATTTCTTTAATTGTTGAAAAAATTTCTAATGGTAAAGCATTAAATAGACTAAGTAATGCTTTTGTGGAGGCTTTATATTTCGGAGTTTCAAAAAATATATCATATCTTAAAAATGTTGATAACGATGCTGTAAAAAGTTATTACAATAAATTAAATAATGATGATAATTTTACAGAAAAAAACTTAAGCGAAGGAGTAATGAAAAAAAATAAAGTTTCGATTAGATTAAATAAAGCCTTGCAAATTTTTTCTGGAAAATAAATATCTATATGACTCCCTTAGACATCAGAAATATTATTAAAAATATAGAGATTTTAGAGGATTTAGAAAATAGAGGATTATTGGATACTAGATTTGCTTTAAAGATAGCTTTAATGGAATGCTGTGGATGGATAGAAGAAAAAATGGCAAATATTATTTTTGAATACATAGATAGAAAAATTAAAAATTTTGATTTAAATAATGAATTAAAAATAGCGATTAGTAAAAAAAATTATAGTTTTCGTTACAAAGATTTTAGAGATAAATTAGTCAGTTCCGTCGGTGAGTTAGAAGTCATTAAAATTGAAAAAGGATTAAAGAAGCGTCAAAATGTGTATTTTGATTTTGATCATTTTAAGACAATTCTATCAGGATTAAAAACTAAGAGAGATCAATGTGCTCATACTTTTATGAGTAATACAAACACAACTATAACCTTTTTTGGTTTTAATGAGATAAAACAGAAATTAAAATATATTAATAATGGGTTTAAAATTATTAAACAATATATTTCTAGAAGATAAAAATTAATATAATTACAATCCATTTAAATTAAATATTTTTTATTAAAAATATTATTAATGAGACTTAATAAAATATGGCCGTAATTAAAAAGAAAATTCCTCCAGACTTCTACGATTTAGTTAATTCCAATAAAAAGAATTTTGAATTGAGATTAAATGAATTTGAAGTCAAAGAAGGTGACACACTTATTCTTGAAGAATGGGATCCTAAAACAAAAGAATATACCGGAAGAACGATAGAAAGAGAAGTTGGATACGTTTTAAAATTTAAATTAAACGATTTCGGACAAGAGGAATTAATAAAAGAGAAGGGATTAGTAGTGTTCTCTTTGAAAAACAAGAAGATTGAATAAAAACAGTATTATATGATATACTGTTTTTAGTTCTCAAAAAGGAGCGTGAAATATATGGGCTTGATGAATGACGAGTTTATAGATTTCATTTCCAAGTTTTCTTTATCACTCAAAGAAGGCTTAAAACAATTGCAAGAAGAACAACAAGGGAAATTTGAAGCCAATTACTTTATGCGAAGCGGAAAGTGTAGTGGCTGCTGCTTCTCTTGTCTAAATTCTATTTGTAAATCTTTTGAAAAACCTGCTTTTTGTAGCAACTGTATGGTTGTAAGTTGTTACTATAATAGACGTTTCGAAGATTTGAATCATGCTTGCAATCAGGAATGCCTTAATTGCAAGAATATCGGTTGCATTGATAATTTAAAATTCAATATCAAAGAGATCACTAAACATATATAATTTCAGTCCTTGTGGCTGTAATTTTTTTGACAAAAAATCAAATCTATTCTATATATATTATATACGTAAAAAGCTTTCTGCTTCTTAGCAGATTTTTTAAATTATGGAGATTAGAAATATAGCCATTATCGCCCACGTCGACCACGGTAAAACAACACTAACAGATGCTTTAATGAAGCAAACCGGGGTGGCCGAAGAGGGCTTTACAATGGATACAAATGAATTGGAAAAAGAGAGAGGAATTACCATTTATTCAAAGAATGCCTCTGTCTTCTATAAAGATACCAAAATTAACATCGTGGATACTCCCGGACACGCTGATTTCGGCTCGGAAGTAGAACGTGTCTTGAGATCAATTGATTCTGTTTTATTAGTTGTTGATGCTCAGGAAGGTCCGATGCCTCAGACTAAATTTGTTTTAAAGAAATCACTTGAATTGGGATTGAAGCCGATTGTGGTGATTAACAAGATTGATAAGCAAGCAGCTAGACCGGAAGAAGTTAAAGAAATGGTTTTGGAATTATTCATGGATTTGGGAGCTAACGATGAACAGCTTGATTTCGAATACATTTATGCTATTGGAAGAGACGGAATAGCTAAAAAAGAATTAACAGACGAATCAAAAGACTTAACTCCGTTATTGGATTTAATCTTGGAAAAAGTTCCGGCTGCCTCTTCCGAAGAATTAACCGCTAAACCGTTAAGAGCTCAGCCCTTTAATCTTGCTTACGATAATTTCTTAGGTAGATTGGCTGTTTGCCGAGTTTACGAAGGAAAGATTAAAAAAGGAGACGAAGTATATGTTAAAGGAATCAGAGAAGAAACCAGAAAAGGAAAGATTATCAAAATATATACTTTCTACGGATTAGACAGAAGAGATTCTGAAGAAGCTATTGCTGGAGATGTTATTATGGTTGCCGGTATTGCCGATATTTTCATCGGAGAAACTATTTGCAGTAATCCGGACCAGGAAGCATTACCGGTAATTAGCATTGATGAACCGACTATTTCATTAAACTTTTTGGTTAATAATTCTCCTTTTGCTGGAAGAGATGGAAAGTATGTTACCAACAGACAGATAAGAGAAAGATTGGAAAAAGAATTGGAAGTTAACGTCGGATTAAAAATAGATTTTTCTGCCACTGATTCATATAAAGTATACGGCAGAGGAGAATTGCATATCGCCATTCTTTTGGAAAAAATGAGAAGAGAAGGATTTGAGTTACAGGTTTCTCAACCACAGGTAATTATCAAAGAAGAAGAGGGAAAGAAATTAGAACCTTTTGAAGAAGTTATTATTGATGTTCCCGATGAAATGTCCGGAGTGGTTATCGAAAAGCTTTCTAAAAGAAAGGGAATTATGACCGAAATGAGGCCAGAACAGGGACACACTAGGATTGTTTTTGAGATGCCCACTAGGGGTCTATTGGGATATAAGCCAGATTTCGTTATGGATACCCGCGGAGAGGGCATTTTAGCCAGCCGAGTGCTTGGTTTTAGGCCATATGCCGGTGAAATTGAGACCAGAACTACCGGTTCGATGTCTTCAATGGTTACCGGTAAATCTTCAGGCTTTTCTCTATGGACTTTGCAGGAAAGAGGAGTGATATATATTGGTCACGCTGAAGATGTTTACGAAGGAATGATTATCGGAAATGTTTCTAAAGGAAATGATTTGGCAGTTAATCCGACTAAAGGAAAAGAGCTTTCTAATATGAGAGCTTCCGGTTCTGACGAAGCGATTAAATTAACTCCTCCAGTTAGAGTAACTTTGGAAGGAGGATTGAGTATTATGAAGGATGATGAATATTTGGAAATCACTCCCAATAATAT
>Ga0265297_10011408_pt1 | contig 10889 bp, 7 predicted proteins | sample Munlanlwell13791_FD_192502 | JGI IMG/M metagenome (GOLD analysis project Ga0265297, IMG submission 192502) | Leachate microbial communities from a municipal landfill in Southern Ontario, Canada - Leachate well 137-91 | ecosystem: Engineered > Solid waste > Landfill > Unclassified | place...
GACTGGATTACGCATCCAATGCTAGTCCAGTACAACTCATCGGGCTCCTTTGTCTGGGGTGTTTACCACACTTCCGGCCTTCCGGTGGGCGGGCTGAGCTCCATCAAGGAAACCTCAGATGGCAACTACATAACCGCGCTCGCGCGCATCACCTGGGACGAGAACGACACCGGCATCGTGGACGCGTCCGCGATTAAATTCAACAGCACGACATTCATGCCCATCTGGGAGCGCGACTTCGGGGGCAACGGCTACGACTACTCGTACTCTGTGCTGGAAAGCGCGCGGGGGGAATACGCCCTAGCTGGAAGCACCAGCTCGCCTTCGCTGAACATGAACGGCGCGAGCCTGAGGGACATGTGGATCCTGAAATTCCTTGAGCCGGACGAATCCGCCTGGTCTTCAGTGCAGGGCGCGAGCAGCATGCCCGTGCAGGCCTACGAAGCTGGCCAGTTCAGCGTGAGTTCCGAGGAGCACGCGAAAGTGAAGCAGTTCTTCAGGGAAAGGGAACAGAAGGACTGCCTGCTGAACCCCGAGGACTTCAAGTGCCTCCACAGGCCGAGGGCCAGCTGAAGGCCCTTTTTTATCTTCATCCTCTCCCCAGCGTCAGCCATAGCAACCATTTAAAACATCCATCAGCCATAATTCAACGTTGATGATATCGCTCCAGTCACACATCCCTTTTTCTTTTAACTGAGCAATGACCAAAAGAAAAAGGTCTGAGTGGTTCACCCCAAAAAGAAAACGACTATTTTATAATATTTGAACCGCATATAATTTTGTTGATGATATCGCTCCAGACTGAATATGTGATGATCGGAGTAGCTACTGAAAATCTTAATTAAGCACGCCAAACATAGCCTTTAAAAACAGCTTTATACATAAATTAAAACACAAATATTTCCCTCAATCAGTTTGAGTTATATGTGGTGAGTATATGGATGGAGAAATCCCCAGCAGAGTAGTGGGCTGCGTTAATATAGTTTGCTCCGATGCAAGAGAGGGCGGTGAACTATATGGGGCAGCAAAACAAATTATTGCTAAGGAATATTTGAAACGGGGTATAGTGGTCGATTACAGCAGAATAAGCTCCGCAGGAAGTTTTGCTACGGCTGACGTAATAAGCGATACGGGTCGTGTAATTCACAGAACGCTCAGCATTCTTGGCAAAACCTATGGTAAACATCTTTTTTGGGGGGTCCACGACAGGAAAGGGGACCAGAATGGGAAGGTATATGTTAATTTCGAAGTTAGCATATCCACCCATGGGGATGTGAAAATCAAGAATGGCGCGCAAATTCCCAGTTCTATCGAAGATTTAGAGATTGTTCCTGGTTCACCGTATAACTGCGGCATGTTGCATGCTTCAGATGTATGGATGGAGCTCGTGGACTTGATTCTGAAAGACAAGCCTGCATTTAAGTTTTTTATCCCTGGCAACGGCCTAATTTCAATGGAGATGGATACGATTGAAGCTATTCTCAGCATCCTCAAACCGCAATACGCCCTGCAGAGCGACAGTATAATAGATTTCGCACCTAGCATATCAAATCTGCTTACACACCCCATAGACCAAAAATCACGTCTGGACCGCAATCTGGTCTCAGACAAAACCCTGCGTTCACTGGATCTTAGAACATCCGCCGCTATCAACAATTATCCGGACTATAAATACATTAGGTTGGATCAAGACCATGCTACAGTAGGTTTCATGGACGATGTTTATGATTTCCTCGAGCACATCGCCACGATGCTTCCGTCAAACAGCCCGCACATAGTCGGCAAGAAAACCAAGCAACAGCCTGTGCTGGGACTCATACACACACCTTACATGACGAGTTCCAAAGCCAGCGTACTTGGAGATGCCATCTATAGCGGACTAGTTCATAACATTCGCGACTATTGCCCAGGGCAGATTTTTACCGTGAGTAGCATGAGTGCAGCGCAGCCTTATTTTGGCTTTGACCCCTACCAAATAACCGGAATCTTCTATTCTGTTTCACATTTAGGGATAAGAACATACTATCTTCTTGGCGCCACGCGTGAGGAAGCCGACCTCATAAAGCAGAAAGTGCACAACGACCCCTTTGTGAACTTCGTCATGAAAAAATTCGGCGTAAAACTTGTTCCGCGCACTATAGAAGAAGTAAGTATCCGTCCACCGCCAGTTGATCAGCAGGTCAAGGAAATCATAAAAGAGGGAATAAGAACATTTAAACCTCGCGAAAATTCAAGGCTCAATCAGCCGGTGAGAAAAGTTCAGGGCATAATAACCCTATGACCTCATATGTCCAGATTCTTCACTTCCCTCGCGTACTGCTCGATGAATGCCCTGCGCGGCTCCACAGCATCGCCCATCAGGAGCGAGAACATCTCCTCTGCCTTAATCGCATCCTCGATAGTGACCTTCTTCAAGGTCCTGGTCTCAGGGTTCATGGTGGTGTCCCAGAGCTGCTGGGCGCTCATTTCCCCCAATCCCTTATATCTTTGTATTTCTACATCCCCGCCGAACTCGGCGCTCACCCTGGCCAGCTCGTCCTCGTTGTAAACGTACCGTTCCTGCTTGCCTTTTTTAACCCTGAAAAGCGGGGGCTGGGCAATGTACAGATAGCCGCTCTCTATCAGCGTCCTGAAATGCCTGAAAAAAAGTGTGAGTAAAAGTGTCCTAATGTGGGCTCCATCAACATCTGCATCCGTCATTATCACAATCTTATGATACCTCAATTTGCCCAGGTCCATGTCAGAGCCGAAGCCGGTGCCCAATGAAAGCACGATGTTCCTTATCTCGTTGCTGGTGAGAATCTTGTTCTGGGGTGCCTTTTCCACGTTGAGTATTTTCCCCTTGAGCGGAAGCACCGCCTGGAACCTCCTGTCCCTCCCCTGCTTCCCGCTTCCCCCTGCAGAATCCCCTTCCACGAAGAATATTTCGCATTTCGCAGGGTCCTCCTCGCTGCAGTCAGCAAGCTTTCCCGGAAGCACGCTCGATTCAAAAACGTTCTTCCTCCTTATGAGCTCCTTGGCCTTCTGCGCGGCTTCCCGCGCTTCCATGGCGCTGGTGCATTTAGCGAGTATGGTTTTCGCGACCTGCGGGTTCTCCTCGAGATACTGCTTGAACGAGGACGAGAAGAAGCTGTCTATATACCCCTTCACTTCGCTGTTTCCCAGCTTTCCCTTGGTCTGGCCCTCGAACTGGGGCTCAGGCACCATAATGCTTATCACAGCGGTTATGCCCTCCACCGCATCGTCCCCGCTTACCCTCCTGCCGTCCTTGAGAATCCTGCTCCCCTCGCCGTAATCGTTCAGCACCCTGGTGAGGCCGGTCCTGAATCCGCTCACGTGGGTTCCGCCGTCCATGGTTTTTATGTCGTTCACGAAAGAGGCGATCGTTTCGCTGTAACTGTCCGTATACTGTATCGCAATCTCGGCGTTGATGTTTCCCACTTCCTTGTGAAAGTAAATAGGCGCATGGAGCTTGTTCTTGGTCCTGTCCAGGAATTCCACGTACTGGATTATTCCTCCCTCGAAAAGGAAATCCTCCTTTTTGCCGCTCTTTTCATCATTTATCTTTATGTGCACTCCCTTGTTGAGGAATGCCAGCTCCCTGAGCCGCTCCATCACAGTGTCATAATCGAATTCAACAGAAGGGAATATCTTCTGGTCGGGCTTAAATATCACGGTGGTTCCGCGCAGCAGGGTGTCCCCAATCACTTCCACCGGAGTCGTGGGAATGCCCCTGGAATACTTCTGGACGTATATTTTCCCTCCGCGGTGCACCTCCACAATCATTATCTCGGAAAGCGCATTCACAACCGAAATCCCCACTCCGTGCAGTCCGCCGGATATCTTGTAAGCCTTTTTCTCGAACTTCCCGCCCGCGTGCAGTATGGTAGTAACCACCTCGAGCGCGCTCTTGCCCATGCTGTGCTTTTCCGTTGGTATTCCCCTTCCATCGTCGCGCACGAGCGCGCTTCCGTCGGCCTTGAGCACCACATCCACATTTTTCGCATAGCCGCCGAGCGCCTCATCAATGCTATTGTCCACAATCTCGTATATGAGGTGGTGCAGCCCCTTCCTGTCGGTGTCCCCTATGTACATCGCAGGACGTTTCCGCACTGCTTCAAGGCCCTCGAGAATCTGTATGCTTTCGGCGTTGTATTCGCCCGACTCAGTCTTTCCGTCAACCATCAATATCACTGTTTTGCTTGAAAAAACCCAAATGGCTTCCGCACGTGTTTTATCTCATAAAATATATGTCCGGAAGGGTTAATAAACATGCCTGCGCCCGGGTTCCAGGGCGGTTCCGCATGCCTGCAAAATACGCTAGATTTTCCCGAGTTTCGCCTCCAGCTCGGCAGCGAGTTCCTGCGCGCCCTCCTTCTTCGCGAACACCACCCCGTCGTTTTCCTGGCCCCTGACGATGATAGCGGCGTGCTTCTCCCCGGTTATGGAAATCGCGGTGAAATCCGAGTTGTGCACCTTCTGCGCGAGCGCCTTCCCGTAATTGGAAATCTTCCAGGAGAGTATCGCCTCTATGCTGCGGTTCCCGCTGTCCGAATGCACCGCGAGCACCCTGTCTTTGTTGAACACCACTCCACCCAGGGCCCCGCCTTTGGAAACCAGTTTCCTGAGCGCTGAATCCGCCTTGCCCTGCGGGCTGCTTTCGCTCCTCTTTATCCCGGCTGCATCAACCACGAGCCCTTCGTCCTCGTTTTCAATAGCGAACCTGCTTGCCGCCGGAGCGCGCCATTCCTGCGGTATGTCAGAAAGCGCCGAAAACGGCACCTCGTCCTTCTCCGCCAGCTTCTCGGATATCTCTTTGCTCCACTCCTTCCCGTAATGGCTGAACACGCGCGCTTTCTCATCCACCTTAACTATCGCGGCTTCCGCACGGGTTATGTACAATTCTATGAGCTCTTTCGCCGCCCTCTCGCTGCCCGGCTTTTTCATCAGGGTTTCCATCCTGTCCAGGGGCACGGAAATGAGCACTCCGCGCTCATCCCCCACATCGAGCTTCCCGGCTCCCTTGACCCTTGCCTCGAGCTCCTCAATCTTCTCCCTGAGCTTCCTCATCCTCAGTTCATTGGCCTTCGGGCTCACATCCAGTATGTTCTCGTAATAAGCCCTTCCGGCGAGCGCGCCCTTCACCCTGTCTTCAACCACTGAATAGACTAGGTAGATTGCGAAGAAAATCGAAACCATGGAAAGTGTTCCGGGTATGCTCTCGGCCAGGTGCCTCGTTATGTCTGGCAGGTTGAGCACGTCTTCCATGACCGGGGCCGCGCCGAGCCTGAGCGCATAGCCAATCGCGAGCGCCAGCACCGCAGCGACGGCGTATTCCTTCCAGTATATGTTGGCCCTGCCCAGGATGCGCACCGCGCTGTCCCGGAATCCGCACCGCGAAACAACCGCATTGACCGCTGCGAAAATCACCTTCCCGAGCAGCCATGCTGCGGAAGCCGCTATCGCCCAGAAGGAAACCACGAAAGCGAGCGCCGTGTAATATCCAAGTCCCTTCGAAACCGAGTAAATCCACTTGCTCAACGCCATTATTCCTGCCACCAGCCAGTTGTTGGTGAAGGAAATGACGCGCAGGGTGACCTTGGGCGTGGCCCAGTTGTCAAAAATATCCTCCCTCATCCCCTGCGATGTCTTGAACCCGTAGCCCAGCATGTATTCGCTGTAAACGCTCGATTTAACCAGGGGCCAGCCCACGGTGTTGGACGTGAAGGTGTATTTCCCCCCTTCCTGGGGCACGACCATGTCGCTGAGCGTGGGAAGCGCCGCCTTGGGCAGGCTGTCCGAGACGTTCAGCTCTATATACTCATGGCTCTGGGTGGTGGTCTTGAGGTTGACCGCGTAGCTGTACGCCTTTGGGGCCCTTTCGTAGTCCCCGAGCGTTGCCAGCATCCCCGCGAGCTTCTCGTTGTCGTAATCTATCGGTTTGCACACCGCGAACATGTTCTCGCTCAAGAGCGGATTCGCGTTTATCTCTATTGTCCTGTCCATGAGCGCGCTTATCTTCCCCATGAGAATTTCCCTGTCGGATTCCCCGGAGTGCGCTATGGTTATGAGCATCTGCCTTATCAGTTCCATGTCCTGGTCGTTGGCTTTCGTGTCCTCCGAATACCGGTATATCCAGTATCCCACCAGGTCGCTCGAATACTCGTATTTCTTGCACTGCGAAGCAGTGCACAATGCCGCGCAGTCCCTTGCGCCGGTGCAGCTTCCCCCTTTGTGAAGGCCCAGCGCCTGGCTGCACTCGCTCTCCTTCTGCTTCCGGTCCAGGTCGAACTCGAAAATCCTGGTCTCGAGCGCGGAAACGTCCGGGTCGCTGAGCTGGTTCACTTTCTTCACCGTGAGCAGCGTCTGCGTCTGGGCAGCTGTGGCGAACTTCTGCATGCTTATGTTGCTCTCTGCGCTTATGGTGATGGGCCTGAACGTGTACGTCTTGAAATCCGTCATGTTGTCCAGGTCGAGGTCCCTGGCTCCGGCGGAGAGCACTTTTTCGTTGGCGAGCGCGCTGACATCCTTGTCCACGATGCATCCGCTCAGTGAAATTGCGAGCAAAAGCACAATCGCTAAACCTGGCCGGCGCATGCACCTATTTATCTTATGTATTTTAAAAATCTAACTTCGTGTTTTCCCCATGAAGGGACTGGGGAGAGTGCTTGCTCAAATACGGCCAGGGGCAGCCAGCGAACGCAGGGAGCGCGCTTTCGCGAACATGGTGGTTGCGAAGCTCCAGGCCAGCTTCAAGCCGGCCAAAGTCGTGCTCGCGGGCTCTTTCGCGAAGGGCACGTTCCTGGAGGGGGACAAGGACATAGACGTTTTCGTGCTTTTCAGGCACTCGATGGAGAAAGAGGCCATGGAGGGGATAGTCCGCGCGGCAGTGGAGAACGCGTTTCCCGGCGCATTCATCCAGACCGCGTATGCGCAGCATCCGTATGTGCGGGTTTTCCTGGACGGCAGGAAGATAGACGTGGTGCCTGCCTACGAAATAGGCCACGGGCGGCACTTCGAGCTCAGAAGCGCGGTGGACCGGACCCAGCTCCACACCGAGTATGTGCTCTCAAAAATGTCCGGCGCGCAGAAGGACGAGGTGCGCCTGCTCAAGAAATTCCTGAAATCCGGCAACCTTTACGGAGCCGAGATACGGACCCAGGGCTTCTCAGGCTACCTGTGCGAACTTCTCATACTGGCTTACGGGGATTTCGAGGGCGCGGTGAAGGCCGCAGCAGACTGGAAGGAGCGGACTTTTCTGGACATCCAGCACCAGGAGCCGGCCGAGAGCATGCTCGCCAAATTCAACACCCCGCTCATCTTCCTGGACCCGGTGGACAAGGAAAGGAACGTTTCAGCCGTGGTGAGCCTGGAAAATTACTCCGCGTTCATCTCCCTTGCGCGGCGCTTCCTGGCTTCGAAAAGCAAAATTGGGTTTTTCAGCAAAAGGGCGTTCGGCGCCAGCGAGCTTTCGAAGTTCGTGCGCCGGCGCCAGCTCTACTGCATCTCCTTCGAAGCGCCCAACGTAGTGGACGACGTGCTGTGGGGCCAGGTGCGCAGGCTCCAGGAAACACTGCTTTCGGAATTGAGAAAATCCGGCTTCGAAGCGCTCGGATGCGAGATGGACCGCGAAGGGGAAAGCATAAGCCTCCTGTTCGAAATTTCGAACGAGCCGCTCCCGGAGAAGCGCGTAATCCTGGGGCCCCCGCTCAGGTTCAGGAAGGACTGCGAAAAGTTCTCGGCGCAGTACGCGCCGGCGTTCGTGCTTTCCGGCAGAATTGCTTCGCTGGTTAAGAGAGAGTGCCGCACTTTCCCGCAGTTCGCGAAGAAGCTGAAAAAAATCCCGCTCCCGTCGCACCTGCGCGCGGCCAGGAACGCAAAAATATATAAGGGCCAGGAGCTAATAGGCAAATGCAGGAATGCGCTCAGCAGGTATGCGCAGCGTTTTCTCCCGTAGCAAGGTGTTCTTATGCCGTTCAACCCCGAAAAATTCATCCCCAGCGCCGAGCAGGAAATCCGCGCTTCGGTTGGAAAGGAAAAGGCCATAATAGCGCTTTCAGGGGGCGTTGACAGCTTCGTCGCCGCAACCCTGTGCGCCAAGGCCGGCATAAACCTAAAGGCGGTTTTCGTGGATACCGGTTTCATGCGGAAGGACGAGGCCAGGAAAGTAAAAGCCGCGGCAGAAAGCGTCGGCATAAACCTCACGGTGGTTGAAGCCCAGGGGAAGTTCATAGATGCCTTGAAAGGCGCCGAGGAGCCTGAGAAAAAGCGGAAGATAGTAGGCGAGATGTTCGTGCGCGTTTTTGAGAAAGAAGCGAAGAGCAGCGGCGCCACCTTCCTGGTGCAGGGCACCATAGCCCCGGACTGGATAGAGAGCGGCGGGCTCGGGAGGGACACCATAAAGAGCCACCACAACGTCGCAGGGCTTCCGAAGGACATGGGGCTCAAATTGTGCGAGCCGATACGCGAGCTTTACAAGCACGAGGTGCGCATGGTCGGAAAATCGCTCGGGCTCCCGCCTTACATCTACGAGCGCCAGCCTTTCCCCGGGCCCGGGCTCTCGGTGCGCGTGGTGGGGGAAGTGAGCGAGGAGAAGCTCGACATAGTGCGCGAGGCCTGCGACGTAGTGGAGCACGAATTGGAAAAGGCCAGCGCGGAAGGGAAGATGGAGAAGCCATGGCAGTATTTCGCAGCTTTGCTTCCGTCCAAGACAGTGGGCGTGAAAGGGGACGAGCGCTCCTACAAATACACTATTCTGGTGAGGGCTGTAAAAAGCTTGGATGGGATGACCGCTAATTTCTCGATGGTGCCTCCGGACGTGCTTCAAGCCATATCAACGAGGATATGCAACGAGATCAAGGAAGTCGGTCGCGTCGTGTATGATATAACGAACAAGCCGCCTTCTACGATAGAATTGGAATGATTACGCTCTTTTTTCCTGAGGAGCCAGATACTCGAGATTTCGGCTCAGTTGTTTGGCTAGTTTTTCCGCAACCATTTCCGGGGCTCTCTGGTCTGTTTTTAGTTTTATTCCGGCATGCACCGATGCAGCCAGCGGGCTCGTTCCGTTATACTGGCTGAAGAGGTATTTCGATATTTCGGAGCAGACACCATTCCCAGCGATTTCGGCTAGGGAAGGATGCGTTTCAACTTTCCGCGGTATTATTCTCGCGGAAAAAGCCGAAGGCTCATGCCCGCGTTTTTTTTCAGCCTTGAATGCAATCTGGGAATCTCCGTCCATAGAACTCACTATCCAACAAAGATATTTATACGCAAGCATATTTAAATACTTTTACATTTTAAACCACCAAAATAAACAAATTAAACTTTGTGAACTACCACCAGTCAAATACTCGTGGCTTCCTGCTTCACAGAAGATACTTGCCCATTGGGATTACAATTGGTAGCGGTTTCTTCTCGGCAGGCTTGACTTCCCGGCGTTCCGCCGGTAGCTCTTTGGAGTATGTTTATTGCTGCATTGAGATCCCTGTGCATGGATGCACCACAAATGCAACTATGCCACCTCTCAGCAAGCGATTTTTTCTGCACCAGACTACAACTACTGCACGTCTGTGAAGTGTTGGCAGGGTTTATCAGCACTACCTCGGAACCAGCTTCTTCCGCTTTGTAGCGAATCATGCCAGTAAACTCAGCCCAGCCGCAGTCCAGAATGGATTTTGCAAGGAACCCTTGTGCCATGCGATGCACGTTAAGGTTTTCCATTGCAATAAGAGAATATTCGTTCACCAGTGAACGTGTAGTCTTGTGGAGGAAATCCCTTCTTTTGTTTGCGAGTTTTTCAAATGCTCTGGCAACTCTGAACCTCATTCTATCTCTATTTTTGCTACCCTTCTTTTTCTTAGATAGCTTCTGTTGAGCGCTCTTGAGTTTTTCTTCAGAAACCCTTATGTGCCGCGGGTTTTCTATTGCTCTTCCATCGCTTAGGTATGCGAAATTCTCTATTCCAAGGTCTATTCCGACTGCAAAACCATGTTTTTTCGGAACAGGCACTTCATCTATTTCAGATGTGAAGATTGCGAACCACTTCCTAGAAGGGAATTTCTTTATTGTGAGGGTCTTTATTCTGCCCTTAATACTCCTGTGCTTTTTGATTGGGATAGCACCTATTCTGGAGAGTTCAAGCTTTTCATCCAATTTGAAGCCGAATTGTGCGTACGTGAAGGATTTCACTCTCTCCATTGATTTGAACCTTGGAAAGCCAGTCTTTATTCCTGCCTTCTTTTTAGAAAGCATCAACCCAAGGCTTTTAGCCAACCTGTCTGCAACGTTCTGGGCCACCTGGGAAAAAATGCCTGCTCCCTTTACTTGAAGATAGAGCTCTTTTCTGGCTGGGAATTTTCTTGTTTTTCCATAATATTTTTTTGTATAAGAGAGGAGGTTGTTCCAGATGTTCTTGCAGTAGTGGAGGTGCGCATTCAGCTCTTCTTCCTGGACATTTGAGGGATAGATGCGGAATTTCCAACTTCGGATTTTCATGATGATGCTTCAAATGAGGTGTTTATAATGACTAATTGGGTGGTGGTTGCCGGTGGCATTATCCACCTGTCGCAGGACGGACAGAATTAAAGCTTTTAAACTATGTGCAGAAAAGAGCCCTATGCCCGACTTTGAACTGATGATACGCAACGGCAAGTACCGCGAGGCAGCAAAGGCGCTTGACGCCGAGATGGCGAAAAAGGAAGGCGATCGCCTTTACTACCTCCGCGCAATAGTTTCCTACAAGCTCAAGAATTACGAATATGCGATGGAATTGGTGGAGCACGCGCTTTTCCTGAAAAAAGAGCCGGATTACCTGAAGCTTAAGGGTCTCATGCTGATGGAAACCCTGGATTTCGGGGCGGCATTCGAAATGTTCTCGGAAGTAATCC
>Ga0265297_10011409_pt1 | contig 10888 bp, 8 predicted proteins | sample Munlanlwell13791_FD_192502 | JGI IMG/M metagenome (GOLD analysis project Ga0265297, IMG submission 192502) | Leachate microbial communities from a municipal landfill in Southern Ontario, Canada - Leachate well 137-91 | ecosystem: Engineered > Solid waste > Landfill > Unclassified | place...
TTTAAAAATCAATTTATCTGCGGAGAATTAGGGATTCCCAAGGATTATGGGAGAATTTTTTCTTTTATAGATTTTTCTAATGTCAATAAATGGTTTGAGAATGATAACCAAGGCTTAAATAATAAATTACTAACCGCTGATGACAAACTCGCGATAGATCTTCAGAAATTAAAATCATTTGCAGACATTTTTAGCACCAGATCTAGAATTTATTATGGTGAAGATCCAAAAAGTTCCCGATCCCTTAGTTTTACCTATGTGATGAGAGAAATATTCGGAAAACGAAACATGGTGACGAAGGATTTGCAAAGGATTAGACATTACGTTGGGCTGGATAACGTTGATATTATTAAGACGGTTGTGGCCAATGAAGACGGTAGAAATTATGTAGAGGTTAGAAAATGTAATTTTGACGTTGAGATTTCAGTTGATGCCATTAAAATGATTAATCACTATGAAATATTTTGTATCTTTTCCGGTGATGCGGATTTTGTTTATTTAAACAATTTTTTGAGAAAAATGGGGAAGAAAATTATTGTTATAAAAGGTGGCTATGTTACCGCTAAATTAAAAGAGTCGGCTAATTTAGTTATTAACGCCCAGGATATCAAGAAATACATAATTCGAGTGATCAAAAAACAAAGACCTGACTAGGTCAGGCCTTTGTGGAAAGTTATCCCGAATTAACCTCGAGCAGGTATGCTTATATTATAGTCTGCCTATGAAAAAAGTCAATTATATAATTTGTTGCATAAAAACTGAGGTTTTTTAAAGATGCCAGCAATAAAAAAGCGCCCGGCCTTAAGGGGCGAGACGCGGAGTTTCCAGAAGAAACAAAGGCTGGAAACCAAATAAGCTTGTTAATCATTCTTGTCAATTCATTCAAACTTTTTTGACTTCTTAGTTGAAATATGGGATTATTGAAGAACGAGATGAATTATTTTATTTAAAATTAAAATATAAAAATAGATGCCAGAAAATACATTTGAAGCAATCAAAAAAACAGATGATAATGGCAAGGAATACTGGTCTTCGCGGGATTTGGCCAGGGCGCTGGAGTACGCGGATTACCGTAATTTTCTCGGAGTTATAGAGAGGGCCAAAATAGCCTGCGAGAACAGCGGGGAAATTATCCACAACCATTTTGTTGAAGCCAACGAAATGGTTAAAATTGGTTCTGGGGCTGAAAAGCCGGTTGATATTATCTATCTTTCTCGGTATGCTTGTTATTTAATTGTCCAGAATTCCGATCCGACAAAAGTGGCAGTGGCGAAGGGGCAAACATATTTTGCGATTCAAACGAGGAGACAGGAACGAACAGATAGTTTGATTGAGGATAATAAGCGTGTATTTTTACGTGAAGAAATGAAGAAACATAACAAAAGTTTAATGCACGCCGCCTCAATGGCCGGAGTAGACAGCTATGCTATTTTTCAAAATGCCGGATATAAGGGTCTTTACGGCGGTCTCACTATGCAAGATATCCATAATAGAAAGAAACTAAAAAAATCGCAACAAATTCTTGACCATATGGGAAGCGAGGAGCTGGCAGCTAATCTTTTTCGCGCCACGCAAACCGATGCCAAGATTCGACGTGAGAACGTCAAGGGCCAAGCTAACGCCAGCTTGGCGCATTTTGAGGTCGGCCAAAAGGTTCGTAATACAATTGCTAATCTTGGCGGCACCATGCCAGAAGAACTGCCTACATTGGACGCAATAGGAAAAGCGCAGACAAGGATAAAGAAATTAAAAAAAAGTTAATAAAATTGAAAGCAAAAAAGAAAAAAATAATAGGCTCAATCAAGATACTAAACAGAAAATCAAAAACGCTCGGGATATTTTAGTCGGCAAAGCGCCGGACTCATATAGCGGTCCAGTTTGTCAAGACAGTTTTGGAGCCATTAAAAAGTTGATTTTGCCGGGACGATATTTAGATTAATATTTAAATTTGTAAACTGCTGAAAGAAGGCGGTTTTTTTTGTTTTAAAAAAATTTGTAATAAAAAAGCGCCCGGCCTTAAGGAGCGAGATGCGGAGTTTCCAAAAGAAACAAAGGCTGGAAACCAAATAGGCTTGTTAATCATTCTTGTCAATTCGTTCGGGAAAAAATATTGACAGGGTTATAGCTCTATGCTATTTTTTGCTTGCTAAACAGTCCTTTAAAATAGTCACAATTTAAAACATATAGCGATGGAAATTGTTAAAAAGTATGGTAAACCGCCGTGTTTGTTCAAGGTTCAAGCGTCTTTAGCCGAGTATAAGATTTTAATTAAGAGCTATACTCTGGCCGATATTAAAGGGACGGTGTATTTTTATTTTGACACCAGCCTTGATTTCCGGGAAGCCAAATTTCTCAATTCTCGAGTCCGTTTGAGAATAAGGTTAGGGCGCCTCAAACATGTCTTGGAGCTGAAGAATCGTCCGGCCCTGGATATTTCTCAAATTATTTCTTTCTCCGAGCTTAATTCAATCTTCCAGGGCGTCGTACCGGACGGTCCGATTAAAGACCGGTTAGCGGAACTTAACTTGCCGAGCGCGATATCGTTAATCGGTACGGCCCATACCATTCGAGCCAAAAAGCTTTTTCATGATGGCGTACTCGTTTTAGATCGAACCGTTAATGCCGGTCAAGCGCATTATCAGATTGAGTTTAGATCCGATAAATCTTTTTCCGATCGGGAAGTTCAAACCATCAAAGATGGTCTCGGGTTGCTTGGGGGCGATGTCGAAATCAGTAAGATCAGGCGAGTTTGGCTGAAGTGAATCAAGTTAAAAAAGAGGCAATAAATGTTTGCCTCTTTTAAATTAGCCAATTTACTTATTTCTAATGAAAAAAGAGACCGAAGTCTCTTTTTTTAATGAGATAATCTTTTCAGATCGCTGTTTTTAAAATAAATGGTGTCACCTAAAAGACAGATGCGTTTGTGGACGATTTCATTGAGAATGAAGCTTTGCCAGCAATGTTCAATTTTGTTGACTCTTACCGCTAGCGTTTCGGCGGTGTCAGTCTCACGAATCAGAACCGGTATTTTGACGATTGTCGGACCCCGGTCAAATTCTTCGTTCACATAATGAATGGTGACGGCGCTTTGCTTTATCCGACCTTCCTGGAAAGCTTTGATGACCGCTTCGTGGACATGGCGTCCGTATAATCCCGGTCCGCCAAATTCCGGGAGCGGTCCGGGGTAGATGTTGATAGTCTTTCCCGTATCCAGACCGATTACCAGTTTTAGCCAGCCGGAGCACATCACATAGTCGGCGGCATATTTGATTACCAGATTTTGGTAGCCGTCGGCGGTATAGGGTCCGGACCAGTATTCAAATTCAATGCCGAGGGCTTGAGCTTTTTGGTAGACTCCTCCCTGGGAATGATTGGAAACTACGGCTACAATGTCGGCGTCCAAAATAACCGGAGCGGTGCGGGATTGTTCCACCATCTCTTGAAAGCCCGATCCGCCGCCGGTTTTGTCACCGGAAGCGAGGACTAAGATCCTGGGTTTTTTATTCACAATTACCTCCTTTTTATGGTTTATATCTTGTTTTTTAATGTTCGGTGATAATTACTTATTATCAAGGATTATATTAGACTTTTGGGCTTATTTTGTCAAATTTTTTTGACTTTTGGGTAGAAATGTGGGATTATTGAAGAGTGAGAGAAAAATTGCAACCAATAAATATGAAAAAGTTTGAAGAAATTATTAACCTATCAAAAGAAATAGACCAAGATTGGACGGATAGAAAAATATCTGAGTCTTTTCAGATAGTTTTCCCAGTTTCACCGAATCATCCTCGCTTTAAGGCTTTTGATTCTTATCCTTTAATTTTAACTTCGCTTAGCGCTTATCATTTTCCGAATGATTCTTTGATTATCATTGATTCGGGAGTCTATGGTCGGATTAAAAAGAATAATGATACCAGCACTTACGTTTCTTTAGATCCGATCGAGAATAAGACTAAGACTTTAGATTTTTTGGATGGATTTTTAGAGGAGTATAGAAATCAAGGATTTAGACAAGTTATCGCTATCGGCGGAGGTATAGTTTTAAATGCTTGTTCTTATGTGGCTGAGAAGTTGGGGTTAGATCTAATTTTGATTCCCACCTCCATAGTTGCTATGTCGGATTCCAGTGTCGGAGGGAAGGTCAGGGTTAATGATATAAAAGATAATGAATTTATTAAGCATGCCTATAAATCATTCTATGAGCCGTCTCAGATTATCATTGATCCCCAATTCTTAGATTATTTAAGCGATGAGCAGATTAGATTGGGACTGTCGGAGATAATCAAGCATGCCTTGTATCAATCTGACAGTTTAGCTCAATATCTCTTATCTGATGAATTTAACCCCTTCTTTGACAGGAATAGCTTATTAAAGGCCATTATGTGGACTGCCGACTTGAAGAGGATTTGTCTGGAATTTGACCCGGAAGAGTCACAAGACGGCTCCTACCTAATTCTGAGAGCCGCTCACGATATCTCCGACAAAATGGAGGAGGAAAGTGGGTTGACAGTTCCTCATAGTGAGGCGGTGCTGGAGGCGATGAAAATAGATTTGAAAGAAAACCCGGATAAATCTCAATTATTGCAGGCTATTTATGAGAAGCTGGGGATAGGGGTTTAGGTTGGGAATAATCAGATGAATTTTGTATAAAGTTTGTGTACAGATTCGATTAATTTCAATTTATAAATAGAAATAAGCAGGGAGGGGCAATAGCCCTTTTTTATTTGACTTTGGGGCCTAAAAGGGGTAAAATTTTAGAGTAAATATAAAGATTTTATAAAGAAAAGATAAAATTTTTCTAAATTATTTTATGTCAGAAATAAATAAATTAACCGAAAAAATAATAGCTTTTAGAGACGCTCGGGAGTGGAAGCAGTTTCATAATCCAAAAGATTTGGCTCTATCTTTGGTTTTAGAGGCAACTGAGGTTATGGAACACTTTCAATGGAAAAATCATGAAGAAATTGACGAATATATAAAGGTTGCCAAGGATGATATCGGAGAGGAATTGGCCGATGTTCTTTACTGGGTATTATTGATTAGTCACGATTTAGATATTGATATAAAATCAGCTCTAGAAAAGAAAATAGACAAAAACGAGGCTAGGTATCCGGTGGATGAATCTACTGGTCGGCATACTAAATATAATAAGCTATAGAAATGTTGGTTTATCAATCTACAAAAGAAAAATTTCTAAATGATGTTCTGTCCAATGATATTGAGAATATCATTCTTAATTTTTTTCAAAAGAGACTGAATCGGATTGTGGGAAGAAGTGAAATTGATTCCTGGAAAAATTCCATGGCTTTTATGGACAGAATTTTAAATGATGACGAAATTCCCAATGATAGTGGGGTGGCGATAGAATTTTTGATTCCACAAACATCTAAGAGGGTAGATTTTATTTTAACTGGTAAGGATGAAAGGGGTATTGATCATGCTGTTATTATAGAGCTAAAACAATGGTCTGAGGTGGCTATGACAGAAAAGGACGGAGTTGTTTTAACTAGATTTAAGGGTGGTTTAACAGAAACCAGCCACCCATCATATCAGGCTTGGTCTTATGCCGCTCTTTTAAATGGTTTTAATGCCACCGTTTATGAAGAAAATATTCAATTGAATCCTTGCGCTTATTTACATAATTATGAGGATCATGACGTTATCAATAATAGTTTTTATTCCGGCTACACCGAAAAGGCGCCGGCTTTTTTTAAGAGCGATGCCCTAAAATTAAGGTCTTTTATTAAGCAATTTGTTAAATACGGTGATAAATCGAATATAATGTATCGGATAGATTGTGGCAAAATTAAACCGTCAAAGAGTTTAGCTGACAGTATGGCCTCAATGTTGAAGGGGAATGAAGAATTTGTGATGATCGATGATCAAAAAATTGTTTATGAAACGGCCATCGCTTTAGCTAAAAAGTCTAGTGTTAGAAATAAAAATATTTTGATAGTTGAGGGTGGCCCCGGCACGGGGAAGTCGGTAGTGGCGGTTAATTTATTGGTAGCCTTGACCAAGGCCGGTCTGGTTGCTCAGTATGTTACTAAAAATGCGGCTCCGCGGGCTGTTTACGAGAGCAAACTGACCGGAACAATGAGAAAAACTGAGATATCAAACTTATTTTCCAGCTCCGGATCGTTTATCGGTTGTGAGAAAAATATTTTTGACGCCCTGATTGTCGATGAAGCCCATAGATTAAATGAGAAGTCCGGCATGTTTAAGAACTTGGGAGAAAATCAGGTTAAAGAAATTGTTGAGGCGGCTAAATTTTCCATATTTTTTATTGACGAAGATCAAAAAATTGCTTGGCATGACATTGGAACCAAGGAAGAGATATCGAAATGGGCGAACAAGCATAATATTGCCGCTCAGATCTTGTCTTTGTCTTCTCAGTTCAGATGTAATGGTTCTGACGGATATTTGGCTTGGCTGGATAATACTTTGCAGATAAGAGAAACGGCCAACACTAATTTTAGTAAGGGCGATTACGATTTCAAAATTTTTGATTCGCCAAACGAATTAAGAGATATTATTTTTGAAAAGAACAAGATCAACAATAAAGCTCGTTTGGTCGCCGGCTATTGTTGGAATTGGACCGGCAAAAACAATAAGAGCGTAAGCGATATAGTTATCCCCGAACATAATTTTGCCATGCGTTGGAATTTGGCCAGCGATGGCGGCTTGTGGATTTTGGCCCCGGAATCGGTTAATGAAATTGGTTGTATTCATACTTGCCAAGGGTTGGAAGTTGATTATGTCGGCGTAATCGTTGGTCCCGATTTTATTGTTAGAAATGGCCGAGTTATTACCGACCCAACCAAAAGAGCTAAAACGGATGCTTCTTTAAAGGGCTATGGCGTAATGTTAAGAGAAAATCCGGAGGAGGCCAAAAGAAAGGCCGATCTTATAATTAAAAATACCTACCGGACATTGATGACTAGGGGAATGAAGGGTTGCTATGTCTATTTTATGGACCAAGAAACAAGAGATTATTTTAAATCTTTGGTCGGATAATTAATCACAATATAGATTGATTTTTTTTGATTTTTATAGTATTCTATGGGTATGGTCAAGGTCAAATCACGGGGAAAGGTATTAAAAAATAGGCAACCAAAAGTGCTCGATCTTTTTGCTGGGGCTGGTGGTCTCTCGGAGGGTTTTATTAGGTCTGGTTGTGACATGATTGGCCATATTGAAATGGATAAAAATGCTTGCAACACGCTCATAACCCGAATGGTTTATCACGCTCTTATAAAGATGGGAAGAATGGATGAATATAAAAATTATGTCCTTGGAAAAGTTACTCGCGAGTCGCTTATTGAAAAGTATGGGCTTCAAAAAGAAAGAGACTCAGTGATATGTTCGAAAATAGAGGAAAATAATTATAAAGATTTAATAAATCAGATTAAATTACGTTTAAATGGTAAAAAATTAGACATGATTGTGGGGGGTCCGCCATGTCAAGCATATTCTTATATTGGGAGAGCGCGTGATGATCTTAACATGAAATGGGATCGTCGCAAATTTCTTTATAGGTACTATATTGAGTTTCTTAAGGCCTTTAAGCCAAAGATTTTTGTTTTTGAAAATGTGCCCGGTCTGGTGAGTTCCGGCAAGGGTAAATACCTAAAAGATATGCGCAGGCTTATGAAGAATGTCGGTTATGACACCGACTACAATATCCTTAATTCGGCTGATTTTGGGGTTCCGCAGAATAGGAAGAGGGTGATCCTTGTTGGTTGGAACAAAAAATCAAAACTCAAGAAGTACCCTAATTTTAAAAAAATAGAACGTGATTATATTGTTAAAGATTTCTTTTCTGATCTGCCAAAAATTCAAGCAGGGGAAGAGATTAAAGCTAAAATTTATCCAAAAACAAATAAACTTTTAAAGGGTCTTGGTATTGTGGATGACGAATTTGGGCTATTAATGGATCATGTTGCCCGTCCCAATACAAAACAGGATTTAGAAATCTATGAATTGGCGGTGTTGTCGAAACGTAAAGGAAAAAATATAAAATATAATGAACTGCCCCATCGACTAAAAACTCATTTAAATGAAAATGGATTTCTGGATCGGTTTAAGGTGGTCGACCATAAGGCAAAGGGGGCTCATACAGTTGTAGCACACATTGCTAAAGATGGTCATTTTTATATTCATCCTGATTTAAAACAAAATCGTTCTATTTCGGTGCGTGAGGCTGCACGTCTTCAGACATTCCCAGATAATTATAAATTTGAAGGAGATCGAGGGCCACGGTTTAAGCAGATTGGCAATGCAGTGCCGGCAATGTTTTCAAGAATTTTAGCGAAAGAACTTAAAAAATATTTATGAATAAAGACACTAAAAAAAGCAATTTTAAACCACGCGCTCGACTACTTCTGCAACTTGGAGACCAACTTATTCGTAGTGAAAATATAGCAGTTATTGAGTTGGTAAAAAATGCATACGACGCAGATGCAAAAAAATGCGAAGTGATACTTCGAAATGTCGATGTTTGTGAAAGAGGAGAAATTGTCATAATTGATAATGGTATTGGTATGACCCCAGAGATTGTAAAGAATATATGGCTCGAGCCAGGTGCGGATATTAAAGAGCTAATTTTGGAAGGAAGAGGTAAGGAAATCCCCAAAAATTATGGCTATACAGCTAAAAGATTGCCTATTGGGGAAAAGGGCATAGGTCGTTTTGGTGTGCATAAACTTGGAAATTATATAGAGATGATAACAAAAAACGCCAATTCAAAGAGTGAGGTGGTGGTAAAAATTGATTGGGACACTTTTAAAAATACAAAATATCTGGAAGACGCTGATTTTTTTATTGAGGAAAGAAAGCCCATTGTTTTTACTGGCAGTAAGACTGGTACACATATTTTCATTAAAAAAATTAAAACAGCTTGGAGCGAAAAGTTGTATAGAGAACTACACAGATCTCTCACATCATTAAATTCGCCCTTTGACGAAAGGTCTGATTTTGACGTAAAATTACAGCTTAGTATCGAGAACTCGACAAAACAGATTGAATGGACAAAGAATCTATTAACCATCAAACATATTAAAGAGAAAGCTTTGTGGACATTGAACTGCACAATTTCGGGAAGAGAAATCACCAAGTTTTCGTATAAATTTAAGCCATGGAAAGCAATGGACAAACTTGGTCCAAGATCGATTAGTGAAAATAGTCTGGAGTATGATAAGGTTATAAAAAATCTCAAAAATAATAATGGCCAGCTTGATCTCGGGTTTTTTAAAATCGGACAGATAAAAATAGAAGCTTACCTATTTGACCTTAGCCCTAAGGTTCTTAGTCTTGGTTTGCAGGACAAGGAGGCTCTTAATGATTTTTTGGCTGTTAATGGTGGTGTTCGGGTTTACAGGGATGATATGCGTATTTATAATTATGGTGAGCCGGGTGATGATTGGCTTAATCTCGACAAAACACGCATCAACCAGCCATCCCAAAAAATTGGTAACAGAAATATTCTCGCCGCAGTACAAATTGGTAGAGCTGACAGTCGAGATCTTCGGGAAAAAACAAATCGCGAAGGATTTATTGAAGACCAAGCATATTTTATTTTTCACGATGCGGTCCAAAGAGCGATAGAAATCTTTGGTCAACTTAGAAACATCGATAAACAAAAAATTCGAGAACTTTATGGAGGTTCAGCAAAAACTGAGCCCGTTATTTATGATATTGATGAACTTAAGGAATCGGTACATGAAAAATTGAACCGCCTAAAGCCTAGCGAAAAAGATGGTAATGAATTTATTAAACACAAGGAAGATATTAAGAAGGAGATTTTTGGTGGGCTGGACCGAATAAAACAGCAGTATATAAAAACAAACGCTATTCTTTTAAAGAGTGCTGGCGCGGGTCTTAGTTTGGGTGTGGTTATTCATGAGATAGAAAAACGAATCAAGGAGTTGTCTCAAACCTTGGATGTTTCTAATGAAAATTTTAGTGTAGGCAAGGTAAGAGGACTCGTTAAGTCTATTGCTAGACTTGTGGAAAATTATACCGTATTGATTGCAAATGAGAAAAAGACCAAACTTGATCTCAAAATGATCATTGAAGATGCAATATTTAATACCGAATTTAGACTTAAGGCTCATAAGATTGAGTTAGTCAGGGCGTTCGAAAAAACAAAACCGATCAAGGTTCGTTGTTCTCTCAATACCCTTGTGGGTATAATATTGAATATTTTTGATAATTCTATTTTTTGGCTTGGTTACCATGAAATAAAAAACAGAAAAATTTACATTAATATTAAAAAATACGGCAATGGCGAGGTCGGTTTAGTTATTGCAGATAACGGAAAAGGATTTGCCCTCTCTTATGAGGATGCAATACGGCCGTTTGTGTCCATGAAGCCGGGAGGAATGGGCCTTGGTTTGCATATTGTCAATGAAATGGTTAAGGCTTATGATGGGAGGTTAATTATTCGTGAATATAAAGAAACGACTGGCATTCCGAGGGATTTTTCCGAAGGGGCAGTGGTTGAATTAATTTTCCGACAAGAACAATAATATGAAACTAACTAATTTTTCGGATTTTACCCGAGTCGTAATAATTGATGATAAAGAAGACGAGGGTAATGGAATAAAAAATGCACTCGAAACAATTAAAGTCCCGTCACTTTTTTATCATGTCGTATCAAGCAGAAGTCTTAAGAACAAATTATGTAAAAACATACGCCTGGTTTTTTTGGACTTGATTTTCAGCGATTCAAAATCAACCAATGCCGCCTATAATGCCGGAAACGCAATAAGTAAATTAAGCAGAGTTATCGGGAAGACGGGCTTTTATATTTTAGTAATATGGTCAAGCCATACCACTGAGGAAGTAGCAACGGTATTTCATGGACAGATGGAAAGGAAGACTGATT
>Ga0265297_10011410_pt1 | contig 10888 bp, 11 predicted proteins | sample Munlanlwell13791_FD_192502 | JGI IMG/M metagenome (GOLD analysis project Ga0265297, IMG submission 192502) | Leachate microbial communities from a municipal landfill in Southern Ontario, Canada - Leachate well 137-91 | ecosystem: Engineered > Solid waste > Landfill > Unclassified | place...
GGAGATCACCGGGAAAGGCAATGGTTTCAGCACGAATACAGCGTCAAACAGCAATACAAAACCGGACATTTTAACTTTGGTAAGAATAGGACATTTTAACTTTGGGTTGACACTCATCATTATTTCAACTTGTCTAATAAACAGTAATACGTTATTATGCCGTGATGAAAATCTGCTATTCTTGCAAGCAAGCATTGTCACTCGATCGCTCCGTTGGAAGAAGAGATTGTTGTCCCTTTTGCAAAGCTGATCTTCATTGCTGTCTGAACTGCTCATTTTACGATCCTGCAGCATCAAAACAGTGCAAGGAGCCGATGGTTGAACTGGTTCAGCAAAAAGGAAAAGCAAATTTTTGCGATTTTTTTGTTTTTTCAAATTCACCACAGAGTGATGAGCGGAATAAAACCAAGGAACAGGCGCGGAAGATGCTTGACAATCTGTTTAAGCAATAGAGTATCATGATGCCATGATTGTTATCGATAAAAAAACCCTTCTTAAATTTCTGATCTTCATCCTTGCATTTGGTGGATTGCTCTACGTGATGTATGCTTTCGGGTGGCTGGATCTGTTTACCAACAAAGACCGGCTTCTTCGTTTCATTCAAGAACACAGAACGTATGCCGTATCATTGTTCATCGGCCTTCAGGCATTGCAGGTTGTTTTTGCGCCGGTTCCCGGAGAAGTGTCTGGATTTGTAGGAGGAATACTTTTCGGCACATTTTGGGGGATCGTATTCTCAACAATCGGCCTCACGCTTGGATCATGGATTGCTTTTTCTCTGGCGCGAGTTGTGGGCAGGCCTTTGGTTGAGTCCATTGTCAATCCAGAGACAGTTCAGCGATACGACTATCTGATGAAGCACAAGGGTTTGTTTCTGGCTTTCTTGTTATTTTTGCTGCCCGGTTTTCCCAAGGATTATTTATGCTATCTGCTCGGGCTTGGTCACATGAGCGTGGGGGCGTTTTTATTCGTTTCAGTATTCGGAAGGCTGCTGGGCACGACTATGCTTACGCTCGGCGGTTCTTTTTTCCGGAATCAACAGTTTATGGCATTGTTTACGCTGGCAGGTATCTGTATTTTGATTATTATGGTTACGATCATTTACCGAAAAAACATTGAGCAATGGTTCCGAGCGCTGCGAGCCAGACATTTGATTAAAACACGAGCGGACCGGGAACGCTTAAAAAAAATGCAGAACGGTTCCTAGACACCTCTTCGTTCTTTATTTCTTCTGTCCATATGGACACCACTTACTCGGTTTTTGTAACGCTTATTGATGATTGCGCGCGCTTCTTCGAGATCATCGACGACATGGAAAAGATCGATGTCTTGCGCGTTGATGTTTCCCATGGGAAGCGCCGTTGTTTTTAACCAATCGACCATTCCTTTCCAATATTCGCTCCCAACCAAGACAACCGGAAAGCTGCGTATTTTTTTTGTTTGAATCAGTGTGAGCGCTTCAAACAGTTCGTCCATGGTCCCGAATCCACCAGGGAAAATGACATATCCGACCGCATATTTTACGAACATCAACTTTCGCACAAAAAAATAACGGAAGTCAAGATTGATGTTCTGAAACTGATTCGGCAACTGCTCCAGGGGCAGCTCGATATTGAGACCCACGGAAATGCCGTTTGCATTCTGCGCGCCTTTGTTCGCTGCTTCCATGATGCCGCGACCGCCGCCGGAAATTATGGCAAACCCGTCCTTTGCGAGCATTTCAGACAGATGCAGACATTTATTATAATAGTCGGTATCCGGTTTTATTCGTGCGCTCCCAAAGATGGTTACTGCGGGGCCGATATTACTCAGCGCTTCAAATCCCTCGACCAGTTCTGCCATGATTCTAAACACACGCCAGGTTTCGGATTTTGCGAGATCTTCCATATTCCTGATTTCCTCCGTTGACCGTTCTTTGGGTCCTGTAACACATTGTATCGGTCTATTTTTCAGTTTCTTCTGTGTCCGGCTGATGCAGGTATTCCGTCTTGTAAATCTCTACGAATGCGGTAATTAAGGTAATAATCAATGGACCAAAAAGAACGCCCAGGATTCCATACACATAGAGGCCGCCCAGAATGCTTATAAAAAGAAAAAAAGTCGGGATATTTGCTTTTTTCCCGATAATCAGCGGTTTTAAAAAATTATCCGGAAGACTGACCAGTATAAATCCCCAGAGCCCGAGTAGAATTCCCGGTAGCGGCCCATTCACGAGAAAAAGGTAAATTGCCCCGGGAATCCAGACCAGTGCAGTACCGCCGACCGGAAGGATTGCCAGCACAATTGCGAGAAATCCCCAAAAAACAGCATACGGGACACCGAACAAAGCAAATCCAATCCCGGTCAGCACTCCCTGCATTACCGCGATCAAAAATACTCCGTACAAGACGGCCGTGAACGTACCGTGAATTTTTTTTGATATCGAGTGTTTATGTTCCGAAGCGAAGGGAAGCATATCCAAAAAGGCCTGATAATATGATTCTCCGTTTTTGAGCAGGAAAAAAAGCGAGATAAGCATAACCAGCAGATTGACCGCCAGAATAAGGGTATTTTTAAGGAATGCTCCGATCTGGCTGGCGAGGATTGACGATACATCTCCAACACTCTTGACGATAACGTCTCTGATATCAATCGTTATAAAAGCAGGATGCTGCTTGATTTTTTGAGACAACGTGGAAAGAAGATTATCCCATAATTCCATGAGTCTTCCTGACTGTATCTCACCGGACGTCCAGTCATACAAAGCGATTGCCTGGGATACGCAGATAGACAGTAAAAAAATTGCCGGCACGATGACAAGCAGCACTGCAAGAAGCGTTGTGCATGCCGCTGCCAGATCTTTTCTGTCTTTTACCATGCGCAGAATGCGTTTATGAATCGGATAGAGGGCGAGTGTCAGAATGGCCGCCCACAATAAAGCGGATAAGAAAGGAGCAATGAGGTGCATCAGCTGATAGAGTAAAAACAGGAAAAGCGCAAAAAAAACGACTGCAAAGAAATAGGGTCGGGTTATGAGCGGGGTAGTGGGTTTCACGGTTTCTCCTGTAGCCGGTTCTGCCGGTTTGCTGCCATGATGGCAGCCAGTTTTACGGCTTCGATCAAACTGGCGGGATCAGCGCATCCTTTCCCTGCAATGTCATACGCTGTCCCATGATCGACCGATGTGCGAATAATCGGAAGACCGACGGTTATATTCACTGCATTCCCGAATGCGATCATTTTGAGCGGAGCAAGTCCCTGATCGTGATACATGGCAACCACAATATCGTACTGATTGTTTCTCGCCTTATAAAAGAGCGTGTCAGCAGGAACCGGATCACTTGCGTCAATTCCCTCCTCCCGCGCTTTTCTGATAGCCGGAAGAATGATGTCCGTTTCCTCTGAGCCGAAAAGACCTGCTTCTCCCGCATGGGGATTTAATGCGGCAACTCCTATGCGAGGTTTCGTAATACCCAGGTCACGCACTGCATTATGTGCAAGACGAATAATGCCAAGAACCTGTTCTTCTGTTATCTGTGCAGGAACATCCTTAAGCGCCATATGAATGGTTACGAGAATCAGCCGCAATCCGCCTCCCACGAACATCATGCCGTAGTTCTTCGTGTTCGTAAGATGGGCGAGGAGTTCAGTATGGCCGGCAAAATGATGCCCCGCGGCATTCATGACCTCTTTATTGAGCGGCCCGGTGACCAAGGCATCTGCCTCATGATTCAGACAATAGGTTACTGCCCGGGTAATGTATTCCACGACAGCAGTGCCTGAAGCATTGTCGCGAATACCCCAGCGGTGTTTTTCGAGATCTATATTTTTACAATCAATAATATTCAGGACACCGGGTTTCAAATGGATTTCTGGAGGAGAAGATATACGCTGCATCGTGATTGGAAGACTACTCTCTTTGATTATTTTTTTCATAATTTCTGCATCGCCGATTATAAACGGTTTACAAACAGCGTATATACCATCATTCATGGCTGTCTTGGCGATGATTTCCGGTCCTATCCCGGCAGGATCCCCCATGGTTATGGCGATAACAGGTTTTTTCTTCATATCTGTTCAGGCTCCACTCGTTTTTCGGCAATAACTTTGTACCATTCCTCCGGAGAAAGGGTTCGTGACGACAAGGACACAGAAAGAACTTCTAGCAAGACTTCTTTCCGGGTGAACAGTAGCTTAATCGTGTCGCCGTTCTTAATTTCCTTCGATGGTTTGGATACCTGACCGTTTACCAAAACTCTGCCACTTTCGCACAGGATTCGCGCAACAGTCCTGCGCTTTATCAGTCTGGACAGTTTCAAAAAAAGATCGAGACGCACGGACAATTGTATCGTAATGAACAGTGTTTTACAATGGGAATTCAGTTGATTTTCACGGACTGTATTCTTCTTGTTTCATATATCACGCCAGCGGGACTGGACTCGCTCCCAATTTTCCTTTTCTTGTGTTTTCCACGATTCCCAGGCATGCATATCGATTTTTCTGAGAATTCTATCATTCCAACGGACTGTCTCCAGCTGATTGCCTTTTATTCGTATGATAACTGCTCCATCCTGATCTGTTCTTCGAATTTTAGCTCCCTGGCGCTGATACCGGGCCACAACTTCATGCGCTGGATGATGATAGGGGTTTCCCGTCCCCACAGTTATAACAGCAATGCGGGGATGCGTCGCTGCAACGAAGAGTTCGCTGCTTGAGTTTTTGCTTCCATGGTGGGGCACTTTCAGGATAGCACACCCAATTTCCCGTTTCATTTTTACAAGGTATTCTTCCGCTCCACGACCAATATCGCCGGGATACAGACAGGATATATTGTCGAATGCAATCCGGACAACGAGCGACCGGTTGTTTTCTTGTGCATACGCCTGACGGTCGTTCGCTTTAAATTGCTTGTCGGGATGCAGCACTTGCAGATCCGCTTCACCCAGCTGATACGCAATACTAGTTGACTGGACAATTTTATGAACGATGTTTCTTTCGTCCAGTATCCTTCGAAACTCATTATGCCCGGGAAGATCGGGATACTGTTCGCTTTCCCACACTTCATCAATAGTGAATTTTTTTAGAATAGCAAGAAGACCATTCATATGGTCCGGATGCGGATGCGACAGTATGACAAGATCGATATGCCGAATTCCCTTATTCCAAAGATACGGAGCAAGCACTCGTCTTCCGACATCAAATCGGTTTTCAAATGTGCCTCCACCGTCGATCAGAATTGTTTTACCTGACCGCAGCATGATGAACGAACAATCTCCCTGTCCTACATCGGGGAAATGAACTTCTGTGGTTTTCTGAGAAAGAAGAGGGTATCCGAAAAGAGAAATAAGAATTATCAGACAGATTGTCAGAGTTATAAGAGCAGCCCGAGGTCCACGCTGAGTGTTTTCGAGAGGATGGAACGCTGCACGGAGTTTTGCTCTTGTAATGACCGCGATCGATACAAGGAACATTGCATAGATAGAAAGCCAGAAAACACCGGGTGCTGGAAGATGAAATTCTCCAAAAGGCAATGATGCAAAGAATGAGACGGTATTGACAAATGCTTCACAGATAATCTGAAGGATGCCGGCAAAAGGCAATTCATGCGTTGTAAGAGAGAGAATGCCTGAAAACAGACCGAGTGGCACGACTACCAGCCCTGCAAATGGAATAATGATGCTGTTGGACAGAATTCCGACAAAAGAAAACTGGTTGAAATAATGAGCGACAAGCGGTCCGGTTGCAAGGCTTACTGCACAGGAGATGGCGATCAACACTATGGTACTGCTGATCACTTTTCTGGTTCTGTTCTGCGGCTCGATTTTGCGGTCATTCCAGACAATAACCACAAACCCGATTACCAGAACCGAGATATAGGAAAGCTGAAACGAAATATCAAAGATTGCCTGCGGATCTGCAATCAGAAGTATCAAGGCGGCATAGGCGAGAGAATGCAAGATCGCATGTTCGCGATCCAGAATCAGCGCGAAAAGTCCTGCTGAAATCATGATGAGCGACCGTATGGTTGCAACCTGACCGCCGGCAAGAAAGGTATAAAAAATTACCAGAGGCAACGTGAGGAAGGCTGCTATTTTTTTCGGATCCATATGCAGCGTAATAAAATGATATGGTCGCTGCGGCAGCAAAAACATGAGGCCTTTCAGCAGCCCAAAACAAAAGATTGCAACCATGCCAAGATGCGATCCGGAGATTGATATAATATGAGTTACTCCCGCGGCCATGAATTGGTCTCGAAGTTCCTCGGTAAGCTCGCCTTCTTCTCCGATCACCATTGCCTGGAGAATCGCTCCTCCTGATCCGGTGATTGAATTAAGAAACGATTGGCGTATTCGTTCCCGCCAGTCTTGGATGGTCCGGAATATCCCGGTGCCGCGGTGAAGAATTTCAAGCTTTGTAAAGTCCCTGATCCCAGCCGTATAAAATACGCCTTTTCTCTGAAGATATGCCGGGTAATCAAACCCATCGGGATTTTTGTACCCCTTTGGCCTCATAAGTTTAGCATGTATCCGGATAATATCTCCCTGGCCAACAGGAGCTGCTCCTTCTCGAATGCTTACTCTGATTTTTCCAGATACCGGAACTCCATCCAATGCTGAGAGGTTCATGAGAAAGGCGGTTCTGTCAGCATGGCGGTCAAGAGAGGACGAGATGACACCGGTTATCGTATGAAAAGCAGAATCCGGTTTTACAAAACGGGTATAATGATCTGCGGGAAGCCATGCTGCGGAATGGAGGTAAGCAATGAATCCAATAAGAAGAGAAAAAGAAACAAGCAGAATCTGATTTGTAATCACTCTCTTGCGCCAGACAAGGACACCAGCAGTAATTATGCCACAAACGCTCACGATAATGATGCTGTAAGGGAAATAAAGAAAGCCGTGCGCGAGCAGAAGACCTGCTATAAATGCAAGCGTGATTGGGATAACGGCTATGTGCATAGATAGAGAAAAAAATAAAGAATGCCGGCAATCAGCAAGCTAAAAAATATTCCAGGGCACCAACATCAAGCCAGTTTCTTTTGTATGATTTCTGCCAGGTCCTGTGCGAGCGCGTTGATCTCCAGCTCATTTTCTCCTTCAAGCATGACCCGCACTTTGAGCTCGGTTCCAGAATAGCGCACCAGGAGTCGTCCGGTGCCATCGAGTTTTTGTTCAATCTCTGCCATCCGTTTTGTGATTTCAGGAATCTGGGCGAGATCTTTTCTGTGTTTTACCGGGACATTTACGAGTGTCTGCGGATACGTTTTCATACAGGCAGCAAGCTCGGACAACGGTTTTCCGGTCTGTTTCATAATGGCAAGCACCTGGAGCGCCGAGATTATGCCATCACCGGTTGTATTGCAGTCGAGAAAAATAATATGGCCGGATTGTTCGCCGCCAAGGTTGTATCCGCCTTCGATCATTTTTTCCATGACATACCGGTCGCCGACCGCTGCTCGTATCAAAGTTCCTCCGGCTTTTTTTATCGCCAGCTCAAGCCCCAGGTTGCTCATGACGGTGGCAACTACCGTGTTTTTTTTGAGCCTGCCTTCCTTCATCATTTGCATTGCGCATATTGCCATGACCGCATCACCATCTACGAGGGCTCCTTTTTCATCACATAAGATGATCCGGTCGGCGTCTCCGTCAAACGCAATCCCGATCTGCGCCTGACCTGCGGCGACAGTGCTGCGGATGACTTCCGGATACAGAGAGCCGCAGCCTTGATTGATGTTGATGCCATTCGGCTTGTCATGAAGTGAAACAACGTCGGCGCCCAGTTCGAACAGGATGCGAGGTCCGATCTTGTACGCAGCGCCATTTGCAGAATCGACCACGACCCGGAGACCGGTCAAATCCATGCCGCGGGGAATCGATGATTTTACGAACTCATTGTACCGTCCGACGGCGTCATCGATCCGGTAGGCTTTTCCGATTTCCGCAGCAGTCGGTCTTATTGAATCAATGGTGTTTGAAAAAATGAGATCTTCAATCCTTTTTTCGACTTCATCCGCCAGTTTAAACCCATCGCGTCCGAAGAATTTGATGCCGTTATCTTCATAGGGATTATGGGATGCAGAAATAACCACCCCGGCATCCGCGCGAAGACTTCGCGTCAAAAAAGCTATGCCTGGCGTGGGAACCGGCCCTACCAGAAGGACATCCATTCCCATGGAACAAAGGCCGGAGGTCAGGGCGCTCTCGATCATGTATCCTGAAAGCCTGGTATCCTTTCCAATCACAATTGTATGTCTGCGAGGCGAATCGCGGAATACGTGCGCTGCAGCCCTTCCGATCCGCATCGCCATTTCCGAGGTCATGGGGTCCTTGTTTGCAACTCCCCGAACGCCATCTGTTCCAAAAAGCTTTTTCATCTTCGTACCCTTTCAATGATGATATGAACCACTGTCTGCTGGTCAGGGATCGTTACCGTTTGTCCCTGATAATCGATTTTGGGCTCAATGCTGATATTTTCCCGACTTCCCTGGAGGTCGATCGGCATGGTTTGGAGCCTGTCAAACGCCGCCACGGCGCTTGCCGGGCCTTCGATCGTGATTTTTTGTGGTACAACTCTGATTGCGGCAACACGGTATCCCGGAGCAGGTGAACCGTGGAGTACTGGTTTTAACCGGAAGGATTTCCGGGCAAGCGGTTCCAGTTTTATCCTGATTTCGGAGGGGGTTACATTTGTCACGGCAAGCCCTGATGGCCGCTTGATATCATCCGGCGAAATGTGAATTATATGGTCGCCGGAATCGGTCAATGACAGATCAAGAATGCCGGCAATTTTTTTCCCGATGGTGATGTCCCGGAGCAGCCGTTCCTGTCCCTGGAGCCGAACATTGATGAAGCCAGGCACACTCCCGACAATTGCAAGACTGCGAGGAATATTTCGCAGTTCCAGAGGAACGGTAAACGTCATCTCTGTTTTGCCTTTCGATGTCACATAGAACCAAAGGGTGACGGCGAAAAGAAGAGATGCCAGTTTGACTCCCCAGTTTTCGAATAGGATAGCGCGAAACTTCATAGTTATCGATCTTTCTTCTTTTTTACAAATATATCAGACAATGTTTTTCGGAGGGCAGTCGCATCCGCATTGTGTTCAATCCGTCCGTTACTGACAACTGAAATTTCTCCGGTTTCTTCTGAAACCACCACAACCAGGGCATCGCTCTCTTCAGTGAGTCCCACTGCTGCACGATGGCGTGTTCCGAGAGATTTCGAAAGATTTGACGACAGCGTCAGGGGAAGAAAACATCCTGCAGCGACAATCCTCCCGTTTCGAATGATAGCAGCACCGTCGTGAATAGGTGAGTAGGGGAGAAAGATGCTGATAAGAATTTCCTTGGTTACTTTTGCATCAAGGTCCGTTCCCATTTCCACAATAGTTGTAAGATCCGTTTCCCGTTCAAGCACCATCAGCGCGCCAATACGTTTGTTTGCCATGGAAACAGCCGCCTTGACCGTTTCCTCTATGAACTTTGAGCTTTCGACATACGATAAAGAACGAAAAAGATGTCGTTGCCCGACCCGTGCCAAAGCATGTCTGATCTCCGGTTGAAACAGAATCACGATAGCAAGAACGATTTGCGACCAAAAACTGTGGATCAGCCAGTCGAGGGTATAAAATTCGAATAATTGCGACATAATCAGGACCAGCACAATAATGCCGATTCCGATCAGCATTTGATAAGCTCGCGTTCCTTTGATGATCAGCAGTATCCGGTAAAACAGGTAATACACCAGCGCGATATCCAGGGTGTCCGTAAACAACCGATAATGGCGAAGAGCTTCTCGTATTTCAGTGAAGGTGGTCATGATTAGTAAATTTCAAATAACAAAATCCAAATTACAAACGCCAGTTCTATAGCGAAGTGCAACACTTGAGGTAGCTATGCTATCTTAAGTGTCTATGCCAAAACCTTATAAGCAGCTATCGCAGTCCGAGAGAGAACATATTGCTAGCCTACTCGCGGAAGGATACAGCCTCGGTGACATTGCAAAAGTTATCGGGAGAAACAAGAGCACAATATCCCGTGAGCTTGCTCGAAACAGATCGCCCGAGTATCAGCGCTATACACCCTGCCGGGCTCATGCTCGTGCCTGTGAACGAAAGACCACAGCTAATACGCATGACCGGTTAAAGAATGATTTTATCCGGCAGTATGTGAAAGATAGCCTCAAAAAAGGCTGGTCGCCGGAGCAAATCTCCGGTCGAATACGGATCGACCATCCTGGTTACTCTATTAACCACGAGGCCATCTATCAGTATATCTATCATCCCCGGAACCCGCACCGCCTGGAGATGATCAACCTGTTGCGCCGTGCCCAGAAAAAGCGGAGGACCAAGGGCATTGGCAGAAAAGAGCGAAAAACCAAGATTCCCAACAGAATCCCGATTGATGCAAGACCGAAGTCTGTTGAGAATCGCCACCGCTGTGGCCACTGGGAGAGCGATAGCCTGATCTCCCGGAAGAGTAAAGCAGCTTTAAATACATTGGCCGAGCGCAAGAGTCGACTTGTCTTAATCACCAAACTCTGCCGTAAGGGTGCTACCGAGACAAATAGAGCGATTATCAACCGCCTCAAAAAATTTCCGGCAAATGGCCGTCAGACCCTTACGCTGGACAATGGGACTGAGAATGCTAAGCATGAGCGGCTCTCAGCTAAAATCGGTATCAAATGTTACTTTGCTCATCCCTATTCATCATGGGAGCGGGGCACCAATGAGAACTTAAATGGTCTCATTCGGTGGTACTTGCCAAAGGGAACGGACTTCAGTAAGATTACCCCAGAGCAAATAGCTCGGATTGAATACTTGCTTAACAGCAGGCCGAGAAAGTGTCTCGGTTATAAAACGCCATTGGAGGTTGCAGCCTCAAGCGTTGCACTTCGACATTGAATTCGCG
>Ga0265297_10011411_pt1 | contig 10887 bp, 9 predicted proteins | sample Munlanlwell13791_FD_192502 | JGI IMG/M metagenome (GOLD analysis project Ga0265297, IMG submission 192502) | Leachate microbial communities from a municipal landfill in Southern Ontario, Canada - Leachate well 137-91 | ecosystem: Engineered > Solid waste > Landfill > Unclassified | place...
CCATACTCTGGTAACCGATAAACATGCTTCCGAAAATAAGTAAAAGACGCACTAACAATAAATTCATTTTTTATCTCCTTTACCTACGGAGGTAACACCCGCGCAATTCCTATTAGCGCGGGGTGCCTGACTGATTAACGGACGGATCCAGGATCATCTCCAGGGCTTCCTTCAAAGAGGAAACCGGGACAATCTCCATATCGGATTTCTTGAACTTGATATTTTTGACGCTGTTCTTCGGCAGTATGCAGCGCTTAAATCCCAATTTCTCCGCCTCATTCACCCGCGTGAGCACCTGCGAGATACTCCGAATCTCCCCGCTTAAGCCCACCTCCCCCAAAACCACCGAGCCGGCGGCAACCTTGCGGTCCCCGAAACTCGAAGCGATTACCGCGCAAACCGCCAGGTCCGCCGCGGGATCCTCGATCTTGATCCCTCCGGTGACATTAATAAAAATATCCTCCGCCTCCAGCGCCAGGCCCATGCGTTTTTCCAGGACCGCCACCAAAAGCGAAAGACGGTTAAAATCAAAACCCTGCGCCCTCCGGCGGGCGTAACCGAAACTGCTGCGGGAGACCAGTGACTGGATCTCAACCAAAAGGGGCCGTGAACCTTCCAGGATCGAGGTAACGATCGTCCCGGAAACATTATCCGGCCGTTCGGAGAGAAAAATCTCGGAAGGGTTTTTCACCTCCGCAAGCCCGGCCGAGGACATCTCGAAAACCCCGATCTCGTTGGTCGAACCGAACCGGTTCTTCACCGCCCGCAATATCCGGTAGACCGCGAAACGGTCTCCCTCGAAATACAACACCGTATCCACGATATGTTCCAGGACGCGCGGCCCGGCCAGCATTCCTTCTTTGGTTACATGGCCGATAATAAAAACCGAGGTCCCGGTGGTCTTGGCAAGCTGCGTCAGGCGGTAAGCGCATTCCCGCACCTGGCTCACGCTGCCGCAGGAAGAACCCACCGCCGGATCGAAAATTACCTGGATCGAATCGATTACCACCACCCGGGGTTTCAGCTTTTTGATATATTCGATAATCAGGGAAAGATCCGTCTGGTTAACGATATAAAGGTTATCGCTTCCCGGTTCCCCCAGGCGCCTGGCGCGCAATTTTGTCTGCGCCACCGACTCCTCACCGCTCACATAAAGCACGCCTATCCCCTGCTTGGTAAGATGGTCGGAAACCTGCAGGGAGATCGTGGATTTTCCCACCCCGGGGTCTCCCCCGATTAAGATCACCGACCCTCTGACGATCCCGCCCCCTAAAACCCGGTCAAGTTCGGCGATGTTCGTCTTCAGGCGGTCTTCGTCTTTGACCACCACGTCTTTTAAAAGGACCGGGCCTTCTTTATATAAACTTTCCCTTTCGGGATTGGCCGGAGGCGCCGCGTACTCCTCCTGCACGAAAGAATTCCAGTTGTTGCAGTCCGGGCACCGGCCCAGCCATTTAGGGGACTGGTAACCGCAGCTGGCGCATGTAAAAACAGTTTTACTCTTCAAAATCAATCTCCGAATAACCCGGGCTCAAGACCGGGATTTACCGCTTAGATTGAAAATTCAACCGCTCTCATCCCGGCCTTAAAACGCCGGAGAGTTTATGCGGCGAACACATAAAACCTTCCGGATTTTAATTTTTCTCCCTGGTCCGGACTAAAAGCTTCCAGGGATTCTTGCGCACATCGGTGACAAAGGCCTCGAGTTCATTATAAACTGTGTCATCATAAAGCAGCTTTCCGAGCGTTCCCTGTTTATCTATAATCCGGGTAATCCCAGTATCCAGATTGTTCATAATGTTATCGACCCTCCGGAAAATCTCATGCGTCGGTATGGGATCGATCCCCGCAAGATACTGCCCCTCCTTGAGGGCGGCGGCGTAATTTTCACCGGGGATGATCTCCACATATTTCTCGCCCAAGAGCCCCAGGGTATTGATAAGAACCTGGGAATCCGGCGGGATATGCACCTTATCGCTGATCCAGGCTTTCAAATGAACCTCGGTATGATTCTTATCCGGCTCGAACTTTAAATCGATCTTCTCCACTTCCCCCACATCCACGCCCGCAAAACGCACCGGGGCGCCGATCTTTACCCCGTTGATGAAATTAAAAACCAGTTCGATACGGTAACCCGAGCTCCAGGTCCTGAAACCCCCGATGGAAAGGACAAAAACCACCAGGATCGTTAAACCGATAAAAACGAAAATCCCGACTTTTAACTCCAATTTAGTTTTTCCGAAATTCATTCCAGCCTCCGCGATATGATCTTAGATAGGATACGTTATAAAAACTATTTAAAAATTCCCGCCGTCTCGGTAATCGGCCCCTTAGCCAGGCCGTTGATAAATTGGTGCACTACCGGGTCCTTTGTCCCCTGAATCTCTTTCGGCGTACCCTCGGCGATGATTTTTCCTTTATACATCATGGCAATCTTATCGGCAATATGATAGGCGCTTTTCATATCGTGAGTTACCACGATCGAAGTCGCCTTTAATTTATCGTGCAGGGAACGGATAAGGCCGTTGATGCTGTCGGCGGTGATAGGGTCAACCCCGGTAGTCGGCTCATCATAAAGTATGATCTCCGGGCGGATGCAAATCGCCCGCGCCAGGGCCACGCGCTTTTTCATTCCCCCGCTTAACTCCGAAGGCATCAGGCTGCCGATTCCTCCCAGGCCCACCAGAGAAAGAGACTCTTCCGCGCGCTTCATGATCTGGTCCCGGCTGATCCGGGTATGTTCCAGGAGGCTGAAACCGACGTTTTCCGCCACATCCATCGAATCGAAAAGCGCCCCTCCCTGGAATACCATGCTGATCTTGGAACGTAAAACGGAAAGCTCCATCTCTTTCAGCGCGGAAACCTCCTTGCCTTCCACCAAAACCCTGCCGCTGTCGGGCCTTAAAAGGCCGACGATATGTTTTAATAAAACCGATTTGCCGCAACCGCTCCGCCCGATGATCACGCAGGTCTGCCCGGTCTTAACCTCCAGATTCAGGCCGTCCAAAACCGTGTTATTAAACCCCTTTGTAAGATTCTCTATCTGGATCATGTTTTTAAGGAAATATGAAATAAAACAACGCGGTAAAGAAACAATCCGCGGCGATGATCATCAAAAAGCTGAAAACCACCGAGCTGGTAGTCGCCTTCCCCACCCCTACCGCGCCTCCTTCGACCTTGAACCCTTCGTAACAACTCACCAAAGCGATTACCATCCCGAAAATCCAGGATTTAAACAACCCGGTAAAAAGGTCTTTATAAAGCAGGGCGGAAAATGTCATATTGACATACATACTGCTGGTGATCCCGAGCTTAAAGACACAGATAAGATAGCTCCCGAAGATACCGATAATGTTGGCGAATAAAACCAGCAGGGGCATCATGATACTCAAGGCGACGAACCTCGGCACCACCAGGTATTTCACGGGATTGGTCGCCAGGGTCTCCAAAGCGTCGATCTGTTCGGTCACCTGCATTGAACCAAGCTCGGCGGTGTTGGCCGCGCCCACCCTGCCGGCGACAATCAGGGCGGTAATTACCGGCCCCAGTTCGCGCACGATCGCCAGAGCCACCAGGCTGGCGATATACATCTCCGAACCGATACGCTGCATAAAATAACCGAACTGCAGGGCGAAAATAAAACCGATAAAAAGCGCCACCACCGATACAATCGGCAGGCTGTCATAACCGGCCTTCTTGGCCTGCTCAATAATATGGTCGTATTTATAGGGAGGCTTAAAGGTCTGGTAAACCGTCTGCGCCGTAAGGCTGCTCAAACCGCCGAAGAAATAAATAAAAGATATTACTTTACGCCCTAATTTCGCCAAGAATAAACTAAACATTATCCGCTCCGTTAGAGTTTTTATCTCTCTGCGACATAATACTAGACTGCTTTTCTAAAAAGCAACATTCACTGTTCGATCCTAAAACAAACACCGGAATTCAAGAACCGGTATTTTAAAACGGCGGACGCGTAATCCCGCTTATCGGCGGCGGACTAAAGACGTCCCGCCCCTAATGGGTTTCAAAAACAAGCTCCTCGTTCTTACGCGTTACCTTGATCAATGAGCCTTCGCTGTATTTCTTGGAAATAATTTCGTTGGCCAGCGGATCCTCCAGGAACCTCTGGATCGTCCTCTTTAAGGGGCGCGCCCCGAAAACCGGATCGAACCCCTTCTCGATGAGAAGATTCTTGGCCTCCTGGTCCACCTCTAGGAATATCTTCTGCTCCTTGAGGCGCTGAATGACATAGCCGATCTCGATATCGATGATCTTGACCAGGTCCTCCCGGATAAGCTGGCGGAAGACGATAATATCGTCGATACGGTTAAGGAATTCCGGCTTGAAGGCATGTTTTACCGCCTCCATGAGCTTATTCTTCATATCCTGATAACCATCCTCCTCCGTCTGGGATCTAAAACCCAGCGAGCCGCTCTTACGCACCATCTCCGCCCCCACGTTGGAGGTCATGATGATAATGGTATTCTTAAAATTCACCTTGCGCCCGAAACTGTCGGTCAGGCGGCCTTCCTCGAAAACCTGCAAAAGAAGGTTGAAGACATCCGGGTGCGCCTTCTCAATCTCATCAAGCAAGATTACCGCGTAAGGCCGGCGGCGAATGCGCTCGGTAAGCTGTCCCCCCTCCTCATAACCCACGTATCCCGGAGGCGCGCCGATCAAACGGGAAACGTTGAATTTTTCCATATACTCCGACATATCCAGCTGGATCAGGGCATCGGAATCGCCGAACATAAACTCCGCCAGGGCCTGTGCCAGGAGGGTCTTTCCGACCCCTGTCGGGCCTAAAAATACAAAAGAACCGATCGGCCGCTTGGGGTCTTTGATACCCGCGCGCGAACGCCTCACCGCGTGGGCGATCGCTTCGATCGCCTCATTCTGCCCGACTACCCGCTTGTGCAATTCCTCCTCGATCTTAAGGAGTTTTTCGCTTTCTTTTTCCTCGAGCCTGAAAATCGGGATCCCCGTCCACTGCGCCAGGATCTTGGCGATATCCTCGGCGCTCACTTCCGGACGCATCTTATCCTTGGCCTGGCTCCACTCTTTATTCAATCTTTCCAGTTCCTGGCGCGCGGTGCGCTCCTGATCCCTTAAGGAAGCGGCCTTCTCGAAATCCTGGCTTTTGATATAAGCTTCCTTTTCTTTTCTTAACGACTCGACATTGGCTTCGGCGTTCTTGATGTTTTCCGGAACGATCAGCACATTCAGGCGCGCCCGCGACCCCGCTTCATCGATCAGGTCGATCGCTTTATCCGGCATAAACCTTCCGGTAATATAACGGTCGCTTAAAACCGCCGCCGCTTCCAGCGCTTCGTCCTTAAAAGTAACCCGGTGGTGCGCTTCATATTTATCGCGCAGCCCTTTTAAGATTTTAATCGTCTGTTCCACGGTAGGAGGCTCCACCATGATCGTCTGGAAACGGCGTTCCAGGGCCGCGTCCTTCTCGATAAACTTACGGTATTCATTAATGGTGGTCGCGCCGATACACTGCATCTCCCCGCGCGAAAGCGAAGGCTTCATGATATTGGAGGCGTCAATCGCCCCTTCGGCGGCTCCCGCCCCCACCAGGGTATGTATCTCGTCGATAAAAATGATCACATCCTGGGAACGCTTGATCTCCTCCATGATCGCCTTGATCCTCTCCTCGAACTGCCCGCGGTATTTGGTCCCGGCGACCATCAAAGCCAAATCCAGCACCACGATCCTCTTACCCCTTAAGACCTCCGGGATATTTCCGGCGATAATCAACTGCGCCAGCCCCTCGACGATCGCGGTCTTTCCTACCCCCGCCTCGCCCAAAAGCACCGGGTTATTCTTGGTGCGGCGGCTTAAGATCTGCACCACCCTTTCGATCTCCTGCGACCGGTCGATCACCGGATCCAGCTTATTTTCCCGCGCCAACGCGGTGAGGTCCCGGCCGAAAGCGTCCAAAGCGGGAGTTTTAGATTTCGCCCCCTGCACCCCCGGCTGCCCCATTCCCGGAAGGGCCGACCCCAAAAGACCCATCACTTCGTTGCGCACGGAGTTAAGGTCCATCCCAAGATTCATCAAAACCTGTGAAGCGATACCTTCACCTTCGCGGATCAGCCCAAGCAGGAGGTGCTCGGTGCCGATATAATTATGCCCCAGGGAACGCGCTTCTTCCGCCGAAAGCTCCAGGGCTTTCTTGGCGCGCGGAGTAAAAGGAATATCTCCGATAATCTGCGTCGCCGGTCCGGGCTGCACGAGTTTTTCGATCTCCAGGCGGATATTCTCAAGCGAAACATCCAACTTCTGCAATACCGCCGCCGCCACGCCTTCACCTTCGCGGATCAGGCCCAGAAGAATATGCTCGGTGCCGATATAATCGTGGTTGAAACGCCGCGCTTCCTCTTTAGCTAAAATAATAACCTTCCTGGCTCTTTCAGTAAATCGATTAAACATGGGATTGTCTCCTTATCTACCTAGATAATACCCGCGCAATTCCAATTAGCGCGGGGTATTTTGTTTGTTTGAAGAACACCAGCGCATACTAACATAATACCAATTATACGCCAGACACCAATTAACGTATAGATTCCAAGTTTGATGTTTCGTGTTTACTTTCTTACAATAACCCTACAACAGATTCAATTTCTTCCTTATCAACTCCGCCCGCTTAAGATCCCGCTGGTCGGAGGTAAGTTTCACATTCTCGAGTTTCTGCAGGTGCGCCGGCTGGGTAATGATAAAAAGTTCGTTGATCGTGCGCCGGTCGATATCCTTGATCATTCCCAGGTCGCTGCCCAGGCGCACCATCGAAAGCAATTCGATCGTTTCCTGGCTGGTAATGATGCGCGCGTTCTTCAGGATCCCCAGGGAACGGTTGATCCTGTCCTCCAGGATCTCCCGGCTCTTGGACATCATGATCTCCCGGGCCTGGATTTCCTGCTCGATAATCTGACGGATCAGGCCGTTAATATTCTCGATGATCTCGTTCTCGCTGTGGCCGAGAGAGACCTGATTGGAAATCTGGAAAAAATTCCCGCTGGCCTTGGTTCCCTCGCCGAAAAGCCCGCGGGTGGTAAAGCTCAACTTGGCGATCGCCGCCAGCACCCGTTCGATCTGCCGGCTCATCACCAGCGCGGGCAGATGCAGCATCACCGAACCGCGCATCCCGGTGCCGGTATTGGTGGGACAGGCGGTAAGGTAACCGAAATCATCCAGATAGGCGTAGTCCAGGAGTTTTGCCAACGCGTCGTCAATACCATTAATAATCTCCCAGGCCTCAAAAAGGTTAAAACCCGATTGCATCAGCTGGATACGCAAGTGATCCTCTTCATTGATCATCACCGCGATATTTTCCTCGTTGTTGACCAATACCGCTTTCTGCTCCGTCTTCTGGGTGTGCTCGATCGACATCAGATGCCTTTCCACCAAAAACTGCTTGTCGATACTGTCCAGGTCCGCCAGGATAAAAAGCGTGGCGTCCTTAAGCGGCTCGACCTTGGCCATCGCCTGGGAAGCTTTTTCCAGCACCTGATTCAACTGCGCCTTGGAGGCCCAATGCGGAAAAGGAAATTTATTAAGGTTCCTCGCCAGGCGGATACGGCTGGAAATCACCACATCCGAATTCGGGCCGGTTCCTTTAAGCCACTCGCTGGTATGATTGATCAAATCATTGATCTGCATATTATTCTTTTTCCTTCTTGGTTTCCATCTCTTTGATCCGGTCGCGCAGGCGCGCCGCTTCTTCAAAAGCCTCATCCTGGATCGCTTTGGCCAGCTGGCTCTTCAGCTCCGCAAGACCGTCCTTCTTTTTGTATACCCGGCCGGCCTTTTGGGGGCTTTTACCGATATGCTGGTTGGAACCGTGAATACGTTTCAGTAAAGGGGCAAGGTACTTACGAAAAACGTTATAGCACTCCCCGCACCCCAGGCGCCCGACCTTTTTGAAATCCGCGTAGGTCAGCCCGCAAGCAGGGCATTTCATCGTGAGGGCCTCTTCATCCTTGGCGGAAGATTTCTCAAAACCCGCCATCCCGGCCAAAAGATCGCTTAAACCAAACTGCTGTTCCATGGCGGCGCTCTTATGCCGGGCGCACTCCTCGCAAAGATGCAGTTCGTTCATCTGGTCGTCAATAATCTCGGTGAGATGAACCGTAGCCTGATTTTTACCGCAAATATCGCATAGCATAGTTTTTATCTTTAACTGTTGACTAGTCTTGGTCTTGACTTTTTCTGCATTCTACCTGCTACATTCCATATTCTGCTTTCCCGCTTTTGACTGAAAGCTGACGGCTGACAGCTGATCAATATTTTACCCCATCCTTGGCGGTCAACTCCTGGAACTTCTTCAGGAGGCGCAAAGTAAAACTGCCCGGTTTCCCTTTACCGATCACCCTTCCGTCGACTTTAACCACCGGCATGATCTCGGCGGCGGTGCCGGTAAGAAAGCACTCGTCGGAGATATACACTTCATGGCGCGTAATGACATGTTCGTGCGCGGGTATCTTGTTTTTCCTGGAGATCTCCAGGATCGCGTCGCGGGTAATCCCGCGCAGGGTTCCCATGCACTGCGGCGGAGTATAAAGCTCGCCTTTCTTGACGATAAAAAGGTTATCCCCGGTGCATTCGGCGACATACCCCATACTATCCATCATGATCGCCTCATCATACCCGCAGTTCACCGCCTCAATCTTGGCTAAAATATTATTCAGGTAGTTGAGGGACTTGATCTGCGGGTTTACCATCTCCGGCATGTTGCGCACCGTGGGGACCGTCACGATCGACATACCCCGGGTATAGAACTCTTCCGGGAAAAGAGCGATCTTATCGGCGATAATGATTACCGAGCCGTGTTCCTTGCACTTGCGCGGGTCCAGGCCGAGATCCCCCACCCCGCGGGTAACCACCAGGCGGATATAAGCGTTATCCAGCTTGTTCACCTTCAAAGTGTCCAGGAGCGCTTTGATCATCTGTTCCTGGGTCAAGGGAATCTTCAGCATAATCGAATGCGCCGATTCATACAGCCGCACGATATGCTCTTTTAATTTAAAAACCCTGCGGTTATAGGCGCGGATGCCTTCAAACACCCCGTCGCCGTAAAGAAGCCCGTGGTCGAACACCGAAATCTTGGCGTTTTCCTTATCGTAAAATTTACCGTCAATGTAGATCTTCATTTTTAACCCCCTTGAGCACCTTATAGTTTTTATCCAGCGAAACTTCGTCGAATGTATTAAAATTTTAGAATAAAACTTTAATACATTTATGAGTCGAAGCGTAAATTAATTCAAGATCATGCCGTCTTTCAAACGCATCACCCTACCGGCGCCGGAGGCGATCTCCGGATCATGGGTGACCATCACCACGGTAATTTTATCTTCCCGGTTAAGCTCCGTAAGGAGACGCAGGATATTTTTTCCGTTCTCCGAATCCAGGTTGCCGGTAGGTTCGTCGCAAAGTAGAAGGCGCGGCCGGTTGATCAGCGCCCGGGCAAGCGCCACCCTCTGCTGCTCCCCTCCGCTTAAGGCGTTCGGACGATGCTTCACCCTCCCCGACAATCCCAGCCTCTCCAGGAGTTCCATCCCCTCCGCGGTAAATTTCTTCCTCTCCCACCAAGATCTCAATAGCCCCGGCAGGATCACATTCTCCAGGGCGCTTAATTCCGGCAAAAGATGGAAGAACTGAAAAACGAAACCCACTTCTTTATTGCGTAAGGCGCAGCGCCTTCCTTCATCCATGCCGTAAATATCGGACCCCCGGAAATAAACCTTCCCCCGGCTGGGATTATCCAGGCCGCCCAGGATATGCAAAAGCGTGGATTTACCGGCCCCGCTGGGCCCCTGGATCACCAGGAACTCTTCCGGAAAAACACTAAAACTTATATCTTTCAAGACCTCAAGCTCCGCGGAACTGTCGCGGTAGGCCTTGCCGACCTTGCTGGCTTTAATAATTTCTTCACTCATGCCTGACCGCCTCGCTGGGAATAATCCGGCTGGCGTAATATGCCGGGTAAATACTGGCCGCCAGGGTAATCAACAAAGCCGAGATCAAAATCAGGCCGATATCCCCGATATTGATATTCACCGGGATACGGTCGAAATAATAAATATCTTTCGGGATAAGGCTCCTGCCGATAATCCGGGAAATAATATCCACTACTTTATCCAGGGAAAGCGCCAACCCCACACCCGCGCCGAATCCCAGCAGGATACCCGTCACTCCAATCGCCATCCCCTGAAAAATAAAAATCTGCAGGATGCTTTTGGTCTTCGCCCCCACCGCGCGCAGGATCCCGATATCCTTGATCCGGCTCATCACCGACATGATGAGAGTGCTTACGATACCGAAAGCCGCCACCACCGTGGTCATCGTGACCACGATAAACATCACCACCTTTTCAAGCTTCAACGCCTCAAGAAAATTACGGTTGGCATCCACCCAGGTGCGTACCTGGTAAGGGCCGATCCCTTTGAGATCACGGTAAAGGCTTTCCTTTACCTTTTCAACCTTATAAATGTCCTTCACCCTCACCGCGATACCGCCGATCGTCGAGGGCATCTTGTAAAAATCCTGCGCCCCCTGAAGGCCGAGCAGGACAACTCCGGAATCATAAAGATACATTCCGCTGTTAAAAATACCTTTGACCTTAAAATCCGTCCGCGCTAAATTTACCGGAGAGATCAGGCTTATGGTGCCCCCCAGGCCGATACCCAGGCGTAAAGCCAATTCGCTTCCCAGGGCCGCGTCTTTCTCCGAAAGATCGTAACTTCCCGCCTTAAGGTAATCATCAAGGCTGGAGGTCTCCTTCTGCGTCTCCGGGTCGATACCGCGAACCTGGATCCCGAAGATCGATTTTCCCGACTTCACCAGCGCCTGTCCGTCGATAAACGGAGAGGCCCCTTCCAC
>Ga0265297_10011412_pt1 | contig 10887 bp, 7 predicted proteins | sample Munlanlwell13791_FD_192502 | JGI IMG/M metagenome (GOLD analysis project Ga0265297, IMG submission 192502) | Leachate microbial communities from a municipal landfill in Southern Ontario, Canada - Leachate well 137-91 | ecosystem: Engineered > Solid waste > Landfill > Unclassified | place...
CATATAGCGGGGGTCAAATTGATTCATATTGGCCAAAATATAATAAATAATTATAGATTTATTATATTTTAGTCTTCAAAAGTGTAAACCCCTTTGCTGCAATGTTAACAAATAAAAAATACCCTCAACGTTTTGAAAGTCGGGGGTATTTTTGTTAGCCTGGTTAGTTTGTTGTTTCTTCCGCGAAGACTCTAACACGGTCCATTCTGGGGCCAACAGGCTATCTCAATTCTTGTATCTCAATGTCGCAATTGCCGTTAGCTGATTTGACGTCTAAGTAGTATTCCCCGGAGCTCTTTCTCATCATGGTTTCGTCTTGTTTTGACCCAGTGATTGAAACGGTCGGGATGCCGCCGTTTTTCTCTAAAGTCGAGCCTTCTCCCATGACATAGACCATGCACATGGAGTAATCTCCACCGGTACTTTTATAGATCAATTTTTGCTGGCCGCCTTCTAATTTGAAGGATCCCGTTTGCTTGTCGGCTGTTATTGAAGTCTTGAAGACCGATGTCCAGACTTTTTCTTTTTGCTGTTCTTGCGCTTGTTCGGCAGCCTTGTTGGTTTGGCCGACATTCTCAGTTTTTGCCTGGTTTTTGTCATCACCGCCTATAGCTTTGCCGATGATTATAAAGAGGATAAGGATGATTATCCCAGTAAGGACTTTGTGCTTTTTAGCCCAGTCCTTGATTGACGATTTTTTAGCTCCGTCCGCAAGCTTGTTTTCTAGACTCATAGTTTTTGAGTTAGTTTATTAAAATTTAGTCCAATTTGCCTAACAAAAAAGGGCAGTCGAACCTGACTACCCACTGTTAGCGATAGCACGAGCTACCGTTTTGCGGAGGTCGACTGCCCATTTCTGGCCGTAAAACGGCAAAGACGTGCAGTCTTCTCGTGCTGATTTTTCGCTAACATATTGTAGGTAGTCAATAGTAATTTACCACAAAGGGAAGTAAATATCAATCTACACTAATGTTTCATTAAAAAGGTTGATAATTTTCCATATTTTGTCATTGTTATTTTATTAAATTGATAGTAAAATATAGGTAGTTTGTTGAGTTGGTAAAAATAATTATTAGTGAATGATAAATATGAGATTAAACAAAAAAATTAAAGTGATTGATTTATTTTGTGGTATAGGCGGACTTACCCATGGCTTAATAAAAGAAGGCCTTGATGTTGTGGCTGGTATTGATAACGATTCTATATGTAAATTTGGCTATGAATATAACAACAAAGCTCAATTTATAGATGAGGATATTTTAAAGGTGACCGCACAAGATATAAATAGATTATTCGGTCCTAAAAAGGAGAGTGTAAGAGTTTTAGCGGGTTGTGCTCCTTGCCAACCGTTTTCAAAACTAAATTTAAAAGAAGTAACAAAAAAACAACTTGAACCACTAGGGAAATTTGCTCAATTAATTGAAGAGGTTAAGCCTGATATCGTTTCAATGGAAAATGTTGGTGGTCTTGCTGATACGAAGAAATACCCGGTATTTAAGAATTTTTTAGATACGCTATCAAGAAATGGATATAATTATAAATATGAAGTTGTAAATGTTTCTGAATACGGTGTACCTCAAAACAGAAGAAGACTAGTTCTACTTGCGTCTAAACTTGGCGACATCCAACTTATTAAGCGGACTCATAAAAATAAAAAAGTAACTGTTAGAGATGTAATCAGTCATCTTAGCCCAATAGGAGATGGCGAAATAAGCAAGAAAGATCCGTTACATCGATCAAGAAAATTAAGTCCGTTAAATTTAAAGAGAATTAAGGCCACTCCGCATAATGGTGGAAATTCTGATAGTTGGAGCGAGGATTTAGTTTTGGAATGCCATAAGAAAGAAAGTGGCAAGACTTATAGCAGTACTGTTTATGGTCGTATGAGGTGGGATGAGCCATCACCAACAATGACAACTCAATGTATCGGCTTGGGTAATGGTCGTTTCGGCCATCCGGAACAAAATAGAGCAATTAGTTTACGGGAAGCAGCTATCTTTCAGACTTTTCCGGAAAATTATAAATTCTTTGATCCAAATAAACCCATAGTTATAAATCATGTTGCTAAATTTATTGGCAACGCAGTGCCGGTACAATTAGGATCGGTTATTGGTAAAAGTATAAAAGAGCATTTAAAACAATATGCCAAATAATTTTTTATTTTCCATTTCACTAAGCGTGTTGAATCATTTGGGAAGAAACTTATATAGAAGTTTTACGACAGTTTTAGGTGAGGCTATTTCTAATTCCTGGGACGCCGACGCTCAGAATGTTTGGGTGTACATTAACCGAGAGGCAAATAGTTTTTTTATTAAAGATGATGGACTTGGAATGACGGCGAGTGATTTTCAGGATAAGTTTTTGAAAATAGGTTATTCAAAAAGAAGAAATGGGCAAAACGAATCACCGAGCGGTCGGCCTTATATTGGGAGAAAAGGAATTGGTAAGCTCGCTTTGTTGTCTTGCGCAGATAAAATTCACGTAATTTCAAAAGTTGAAAATGGAGAATATATAGGTGGAATTATAAATAATTTTGAACTCGATGATGCAATTACTGAGGATCTAACTCCACAAGAATATCCTTTAGGTAACTTCAATTCTGATGTTTTTTCGGAATATACGACTAATCATCAGAAAGGAACAATTATTTATTTTGAAAATTTGAGAGACGGAATGAAAAATAGTTTAGAATTTTTGAAGAAAACCGTTGCTTTGTATTTTAGATTTTCTTTACTGGACTCAAATTTTAAGATATGGATAAACGATGAATTGATTACTCACGAGTGCTTGGAAGAATTAGCAGACAAAACAGAGTTCTTATGGGAAATTAATAATTCGCCAGATCCTTACATTGATTATATAAAAAGTAAGTTTACAGCTGAACGAAATGAAATAAAGAAAATAGAGTTAGGCGGAGGGTTTAATGGTTTTATTGCATCAGTTGAAAAACCAAGAAACTTAAAAATAATTAGTACTGATGAACATGTTAGTGTTGATCTTTTTGTAAATGGCAGATTACGAGAAAGAGATATATTAAAACATATACCAACAGCTAGAATCGCTGAGAGTTATTTATATGGTCAAATTCATTTTAATGAACTTGATGACGGCACTGATAGGTTTACCAGTAGCAGAGAAAGTATGGTGGCTGATGATCCGAAGTATAAGGAGATGCTTGAAACGTTAAGAAAAGAAATAGTAAGTGTCGCTATTGAGGATTGGGATACTTGGAGAAGAAAGCATCGTAAAGATGGTGATTCAGAAAACACAAACGTGCCTAAAAAAGAGAGAAAATCCGAAGAACTCTATAATGCTATTTCAGATGAGTATGTTTTGGCGGTAGGTTCTCCAAATAAAGAAAAGGTTGAAGGCTGGGTCGATGAACTAGGCAGTGACGCAAAATATAATTTTGCATCTTACGGAGAGTGTTTTATCTCTGAGAATTTAGTGAGAAAACTCATTGATGATAAGAGTATAGTGTTAACAACGGAGGCAACTGAAGAAATAAATAAGTGGAAAATAAGAGAGACGCAAAACAAGGCTAATGGTGGTATAAGTATTGATTTAAGAAAAAATAATGTTGATATAAGCTACTTAGACATGAAATACCTTGCTAATTTGGTTGACAAAACCCCCGGTGGACAAAATCCATTACCCAATGATGCTAAACAATATAGACCAATTAGAGATGCTTTAATGCACACTTCTTTATTAACCGATGAAGCCAAGAGAAAGCTAACGACTATTTATGATAATATAAAAAGTAGAATAAAGGAGCTCCTCTCTTAAATTATATGTATATGAAAATTAATGCTAATAAGGATTATTTTAAGGAGGTGCTAGAAAAAATACCTGTTGATGAGGGGCGCGAAAAATCTAAAAAAAACGCCTTAACTATAGTGCGTGAAGTTATAAAAATTTTCAATGAGTTCTTTGATGCAAAAGACGTTAAAAAGATAAAAAGTAGTAAAATCGCCGCAAAAAAAGCAAATGGTTTAGTATACGGCAGAATACAGAGCGGAAAAACCAGAGCTATGATAGCGAGCAGTGCTCTTGCTATTGATAGCGGTTTTCGCATAGTAATAATTTTAACTTCAAATAATAATCGATTGGTTAAGCAGACATCACAGGATTTTTCTAATGGAGCTCCATCTATAAATGTTTACACAAAAGATGAATTGGTTGAAGATCAAAAAAGAATACCTCAACTTTTATCAAGAGGTAAAGGTATTATTATTGTATGCGCAAAGGGTTCAAGGGTCTTGTCTGATGTTATAACGTTATTAAATAAATTAAAAATTAGCATATATCCAACTCTTATATTTGATGACGAGGGGGATCAGGCTACACTTGATACTAATACGAATAAAAGGTCTGTTTCTGCTGGTAATTTAAAGCCAAGTAAAATAAATATGCTAGTTCATTATGATAGAGCAGATTCTATTAGAACAGCTTTGCCTTTGTCGGTTTTTGTAAGCGTAACAGGAACTCCACAGAGTATAGTTTTACAAAGCTCAGAGTCTACCTCCAAGGTTTCATTTATTAAACTACTTCCAGCAGGCGATGGATATGTTGGAGGTGAAACATTTTTTCCGGGGCCATCTCCTGATGGTAATGAGTTGGTTGGAATTATTAATGAGGATGAGAGGACAGAATTACTTAATGCTTCAAAAAAAATTCCGGAAGGTTTAAGGGAATCCATATGTTTTTTTATAATCTCATCAGCTATTGCTGGCTTACAAATTGGATGGCCGAATGAAGGATATAAATTTTTATGCCACCCAAGTGTTAAAAATAAAGATCAGGATAAAGTAAAAAATATAATTGAATTATTCCTTATTGATGTTGACAAAGCTATTTGGGGCGGTAAAGATGTTAAGTCAAAAGAGGTTATTACTTTATTAAAAAAGGAATATGACAAGTTTGTAAAAAAGGGGAAAATGCCAACTTTTGACGCTGTAATTAATTTACTTAAAGAAAAATTAGATTCTCGAAAAATTCATTTAATTAATGCGAAAACAACAAATCAAGACCTCTCTTATAGTAGTTATTTAAATTTTTTAATAGGAGGAAATACTCTTGGCAGAGGATTGGCTATAAAAAATCTATTAGTAACATATTATACGAGAGAGGCAAAGGTTTCGCAAATGGATACAATGTTCCAGCACGCAAGAATGTTTGGTTACCGTAAAAAGACGCTACTTTACACAAAAGTATTTTTGTCAGAATTACTTTATTCTAGGTTTTATAATATATCAACGAGTGATTTTCAGCTACGTGAATATATAGAAAAATATAAGTATTCGGAAAAAAGTTTATTGCCAGTTCAGACAACTATTTCTGGAATGCAACCAACACGTAAGGGTGTAATAAACGCTATTGATGTAAGCACAATTGTTCCAGGCTCCCAGGTTTATCCAGATTATCCTATATTTTTAGATCCGGACGCGTCTATTATTAAATCATCTGTTTTTTCGGAATTAGCTATTGTAGATAAAAAATATAAAAATGCAAATAGGCGTTATAAAATTTTAGTCAAAACCGATACTGCTATAAAAATTATAAGTTTAATAAAAACTAAAGCAAAAAATAGATGGAATGATAGTTTAATGGCTGATTTCTTGAAGACCGCTGCCTTGCAGATGGGAGATGGGGTATATATAAATTTTAGAGAATCACCAAGAAGACAACCAAAAGATGAAAATGGTTTTATGCCACAGGGCGTGTTACAGGGCGACGAAGTAAGAATAAGTGCTAGTAAGGGTAAGCCTGTGTTATGGATTACCATTGTGAGTGCAACTAAAGAATGGAAAAAATATAATGCAGTTGATTTTATATATCCAACTCTAGTTTTTCCAAAAAAGATGAGACTTTTTTGGTATAACAAAAAATAATCCTAAATCTGCGTTATATTAATGTAAAAAATAATTATGAAAGATAAAATAAAGGAATATAAAATAAACAATGGTATTTCGATTTATCAAGGTGATTGCCTTGATTTTCTCCGTTCTCTTCCATCGGAGAGTGTTGACGTTATTGTTACTGATCCAGCCTACTCCGGGATGAATAATAAAATGAAATTTGGTAATGGCAGGATAGTCGGCAAATATCAGGACGCCAACAATGATAAATGGTTTCAAGAATTTAAAGATGATCCAGAAACTTTTCTCACATTTTTAAAAGAATGTAAGCGTGTTTTGAAAGAAGATCGTCATATCTATATGATGATAGATAGTTTTTCATTATTGACGCTTGGTCATTTAATGAGGGATGTATTTAATGTAAAAAATATCATTGTTTGGGATAAAATACATATCGGAATGGGGCATTATTTTCGTAGGCGCCATGAGTTTGTATTATTTGCTTCAAAAGGAATTCGAAAACTAAATGCAAGAAATATACCAGATGTTTGGCGTGTTAAAAGAATAACAAAAAGCAAATATCCAACACAAAAACCAGTAGAAGTATTCGATCTTATGTTATCCGGAAGTGCGAGTAAAAATTTTGTTGTTTGTGACCCGTTCCTTGGTAGTGGCAGTGCCGCCATTGCCGCTATAAAAGCCGGATGTGCTTTTATAGGCGCAGACGTATCAGAAAAAGCGTGCAAAATTAGTGCTGACAGAATAAAAGAGTATATTGCTAGTAAAAAAGATATTCTTCAGAAAGAGTCCGCACTACCTGATGTTGAAAATAAAAAAATAAAAAAAATTAAAAAATAATATGGCAGAAGCTAAAAGGACTTGGTCCGTGCCAACATCACCAAGAAGCCCACATAAGCTCGCAGATGAGTTGAATCTGCTAAGCCGGTTCGAAGGGCAGGAATGGTCGCGCGAAACGCAGAGATCTTTTGCAGAAGAACTTGGCCAAAGCGATTTTTTTGAAGGAAGTATTTATCAGCGTGAGCCAGATTTTTCAGCAAGAGATCGTATAAATAGAAGTCCAAAAACTTTTGGTTTTGTCAGGTTTGACCATGGTAATAGAATAGAAATTACAGATGCTGGGAGACAATTGATTTCTAACGTAAGACCAACTGAGTTGTTTCTTCGTCAGTTGATTAAATGGCAGTACCCATCCCCAAAACATAGTGGTGCTTCATATGCAGGATTTAAGATAAAACCATTTCTTGAAGTTCTTCGTCTTGCTCATGAATTGGATGGTTTGACTAAAAAGGAAATAGCCATTTTTTGTATTCCTTTTATTGATTATAATAATTACGAAACAATAAAATCTGAAATAGTTGATTTTAGAGAACGAGCTGCTGCATTAAGAGGAACTGAAAAAAAGAGATTTTTAACACAATTCCATTTAGACAGATATAGAAGTGTTTATTATTCTGAAATTGAGAGTGGCAATTTTAGAATTAGAGAACAGGGTAACACGGAGGCAAGTATAGATTCTTTCATAAAGACGAAAGCAAGAAATTCTGTTGACTATGCTGATGCTGCAATTCGCTATTTCCGAGCAACTGGCTTGTTTACTATTTCATCGAGAACGTTTAGATTAAAAATTTTAGATACAAAGCAAGAGATTGTAGAGTCAATTCTTGAAAATACTGATAGAGAGCCCGCCTTGTTTATTAATAATGAGGGCGCCTTTTTGGATATCATGTGTAATCCGAGCTTACCAGTATTACCTCAAGATGATGAAACTATTTTGAAAAGCGAAATATCTTCATTACTTGGTAAAATAGCAGAAAGAGGACACAGTATTGTTGGTGTTGAAGAATTTTCTGTAGAAAACATCGATAGGTTAACAGTGGACCAACTTAAAGACAAACAGGAGAGCTTAGAGGCTTTGTTAAAAAACAGCTCAGAAATAGCTCAAATACAGGAGCTCCAATCATATGATTTATTTGATGATATATCTGATGTTTTTAAAAAAATATCAGACAGAAAGGATACTGATATACCAGATAAGCCTTTATTCTTTGAGTGGAACACCTGGAGAGCTTTGAATATGTTGGACGATGGTGAAATTAAAGGAAACCTTTCAATGGATACCGAGGGTAAACCCTTACATGCCGCAACTGGTGGTATGCCGGATATAACTTGTTATTATAGAGACTTTGTTCTTGTTGTTGAAGTTACGTTAACAAGCGGTTCAACTCAATTTACAGCCGAAGGTGAATCTGTGCCTAGACATTTAGGGGACGTGACTAGGTCTTTGCGCGCTCAGGGAGATAATCGTCCAGTATTTGGCATGTTTGTTGCTTTAAATTTAAATAATGCAACAATAGCCCATTTTTATTCTTTACGTCGCACGGAAATATCATTTTATGGTGGTAGGGCAAAAATCATTCCAATTGATATTGCCACATTTCAGAAGATGCTTGAATCGGCAAAAAATGTTGGCGGTGTTCAATCTAGGCAATTATATTCGTTTCTTCAATGGGTTAATGAAAGAGCAGACACTGCTTCGGATGAAAGTGTTTGGTATTCCGATGTTAGTGCTAGGGCAAGAGAGTGGGTATCGGTATCTAGTGGCTCATAAAGTCTAATGATTTTTTTACAGTCAAATATGTATTAAATAATTCCGTGAATATGTAATCTGCGGATAAATAATTATGATTTTAGCAGATAGTCCAATAGAACACGAAGAAAAAGACCTTTTAAGAAGAAAGCCTTTAGCTTTACGCGTTTCTGAACTAATTAAAGACTATCAAGGAGACGAAAGTGTTGTTATTGGGATTGAAGGCCCCTGGGGTTCTGGAAAAACCTCGTTTGTTAATTTGGTATTGGAAGAATTAAAGAAAGAAAACTCATCAATAATAGTTTCCTTTAATCCATGGAATTTCTCCGGTCAGAATGAGTTGATTGTTGATTTTTTCTCTACGCTTTTAGGACAAATTGAGGAAGAAATTGGTAAAGACTATTTTAAAACTATTAAATCATACGCTTCTAAGCTCGGCTCATCAATATCGCCATCAATAGGTGTTGGTCCAGCTTCAATTAATTTTGGCAGCCTTTGGCCGCCCAAGAAAAAAAGTCTTAGCGAAGAAAGAAAAGAAATCGACAAAAAGCTAAAAACCTTGACTAAAAAAATCGTGGTTGTAATAGATGATATTGATCGTCTTGATAAAAGAGAAACGCGCCTAATAATGAAGTTGGTAAAAATGACTGCTAATTTTCCCAAAACAGTTTTTTTGCTAGCTTATGATAGGAAAAGAGTTGCTGATCGTTTACAGGAAGACGGTTGGCCTGGTGAAGAGTTTTTAAAAAAAATAATCCAGGTTTCTTTTACTTTACCAGAGCCCGATCGCCAGGGTCTTAATCGTATTTTATTTAACGACCTAGATGAGTCTATAAAAATGATTTACGGAGATGTTGTTCTTGAAGGGGAAAATGAAAAACGTTGGGGCGAGTTTGTTTATCATGGTTTTCCAATGTTATTCAAAACAGTAAGGGATATAAAAAGATATTCTAGCTCTCTTCGTCTTAATTGGTCCATAATCGGCAAAGAAGAAGTGAATATGGTTGATTTTATGGGCATTGAAGTCATAAGGGTCTTTGCTCCCAGTTTTTACGCGACCATAGGAGCAAGTAAGTCTTTTTTTACCGGGATTAAGAGTCTGCTTATTAGTCCTTATTCTAAAGATGATAGTACAACAAAACAGAAAATGTATGCAGAGATGTTGGAACAAGTCCCAGTTGATATTAGGGATACGGTGAAAAAATTATGCGAGAGCTTGTTTCCACAGTTAGATTTTCATTCTAACTATGGAAGAGATTGGGAACAAGGATGGAGAAAAGACAAACGTATTTGTTCAGAAGAAAGGTTTGATTTTTATTTCCAGCTCGGAATACCAATTGGAGCTATTTCGGAAACAGAAATTAAAGAGGTCGTAGAGTTAACGAGTAATAAAGATGCATTTAAGGAACAGATTGTAAGGTTTAAAAAAGATGGTCGTACAAAAGCTCTCCTTTCAAAATTAATGGACCATTTATCTGATATAACTCCTGAACAGTCAAAAAATCTCATATTGGGGTTATGGGAGAGCAAGGAAATAATTGGTGAGGATAGATCGGGTGTATTTGATTTTGATGATATTCAAACAAAAGTAGGCAGATTAGCCTATCATTCATTAAAAGAATCTGTTGTTCCGGAAAAACGAAAAGACTTTTTGGAGGATTTAGTAAAAAGTTCAAATAACCTCTATCAATCCGTCAGATTTATTGCTACTTTGCTTCAGGGAATTGAAAAGGGCTCACAAACTAGTGATACAATTATATTGAAGGCCGAAGATATTGAACCTTCAAAGAAATATCTATTAAGTCAAATTAAAAAATTTGCCGAGGACGACAGTTTGCTTAAAAATGAAGACTTAACTCTATTTTTATATCGATGGAAAGAATGGGAAAGTAAAGAGGCTGTCCAAAGTTATGTCAGTAAATTAATATCAACAAAACAAGGAGTGATGAACTTTTTAAGAGGGTTTACTAGTAAGGTTTATTCAACTGCTGGCGATTACTTTCATTTAGATAAGAAAGCATTAGCGGAATTTGTTTCTATTGAGGAATTGGATAAGGTTATTGCTACAATTACTGAAGAGGATGTCACTAAAATGACCGAAGAGGAAAAAAGAGCCCTTGATCTTTACAAAAAACCTTCTAAACGTGATTGGTAGGAAATAATAGTATTAAAATAGTTTTAAATTTTTTAATTTATCCATGCTTATTCTTATAGCCGGATATATATTATATAATTCCGTAAATATGTAATCTGCGGAGCTATCTTGACAAAAGGTATACTGTATGGTATACTTTTTGTTATATAGAACACCTACCCACAATAGTGAAGCCGAACACTAACTATTTTCTAACTTAACTATATTTTTTCTCTCATCAGCAACCTTTTGGTTGTTTTTTTGTTTCTGACGATAACTGTTAA
>Ga0265297_10011413_pt1 | contig 10886 bp, 8 predicted proteins | sample Munlanlwell13791_FD_192502 | JGI IMG/M metagenome (GOLD analysis project Ga0265297, IMG submission 192502) | Leachate microbial communities from a municipal landfill in Southern Ontario, Canada - Leachate well 137-91 | ecosystem: Engineered > Solid waste > Landfill > Unclassified | place...
GCCGATGCCATAGAGGAAAATATTGAGAGGACGGCGTGCGGTTACTTTGGAATCGAGTTGTCGCAGAGAACCGGCGGCGGCATTGCGGGGATTGGCAAACGGTTCTTCGCCATCTTCGATACGCCGAAGATTTAATTTTTGAAACGGTTCTTTCTCTATATAAACTTCGCCTCTTATTTCTATAAAAGAAGGAACAGGATTGTTTGATGTATGTTTCATTTTTAGGGGCAGGGAAGAAATAGTCTTAAGATTTTGAGTCACATCTTCACCGGTGGTTCCGTCGCCACGGGTAGCTCCCTGCTTGAAAATGCCGTTTTCATAAATGAGATTCACAGCCAGGCCATCAAGTTTAGGTTCGGCGATGTAGGAAATGTTATCCACTCCGGCCAGGCGTTTGATACGGTTATCAAATTCAATTATCTCTTCGTTAGAGAAAGCATTACCCAGGCTAAACATAGGCGAAGGATGATTGAAAGGAGCAAATTTGGCCAAGGGGGAGGCGCCTACTCTTTGTGTTGGAGATGTGGCCGAAAATTCTTCCGGATGATGGCTTTCCAAATCCTGAAGTTCCCGCATTAAACGGTCGTATTCAGTGTCGGAGATTTCAGGAGAGTCCTGCTGATAGTAGCGTTTATTGTGATACTCAATGATATTTCTTAATTCGGCGATCCTTTTTAAATCGGCTTGTTTATCCATTACTTAACCAGTTTTAGAGGTGAGGGAAGCTTCATCAAAATGCAATATGCTTTCAGCGATATTTTGTAGAGAATTTTCCAGACTATTCATGCTGAAAATAATATCTTTACTTAGCACTAAAGTCAAATTAAAAGCTTGTTTTTTTTGATGCTTGCAGCTAATAATTACACTATAAATTATGGAAAATAACATAATAAAAATCGGCGTAATTTCCGATACTCATCTGACAGATTATGATGAAAAAATGAGAAGATGCGTCGTAGAACATTTCAACGACGTAGATATGATTCTTCATGCCGGAGATTTAGTTGATCTTCGAGTTTTGGAAATATTCGAGGGTAAGAAAATCAGAGCGGTATGCGGTAACATGGATAATGTTTTCGTAAAAGAGAAATTTCCGGAGCGTTTGCTTTTTGAAATAAAGGGGTTTAAATTCCTGCTGATTCATGGCTGGGGATCCCCTTTGGACATTGAAGAAAAGATATCAGCCCGATTTAAAAATGTAGATTGCATTATTTATGGACATACACATAAACCGGCAAATCATAAACAGGGTTCCGTCCTGTTCTTCAATCCCGGATCGGCGGCAGATAGATCTATGGGGTCTTCCAGGACGATGGGCATATTAGAAATTGACAAAGATATAGAAGGTAGGATAATTAATATCTGATTAAAAGCAGGCTGGTTTTGAGTATGGAAACAATTTTTGCTCCCTGGCGCATGGACTATATTAAAGGAGAAAAGCCTGACGGCTGTGTTTTCTGCAAGTGCTCTATCAGGTGTGAAGAGTTTATCTTGTTTGAAGGCAAAACCGCTTTCGTAATGATGAATAGATATCCGTATGTGAACGGACATTTAATGATCATACCACAAAGGCATACGGGGAAAATTGAAGAACTGACGCAGGAGGAAAGAAAAGAAATATTTGATCTTCTGGAAACAGCGATTAAGGCACTTAAAGAAGCAATGTGCCCGGATGGGTTCAACATTGGCGCTAATATTGGCAAAGCGGCCGGCGCCGGAATTGAAGACCATTTTCATATTCATGTTATTCCACGCTGGGGAGGCGATACTAACTTCATGAGTGTGGTTACAAATGTGCGAGTAATACCGGAGGATATAACCAAAACGGCGGCTAATCTTGCCCCCCTTTTTAAGAAGTATCATCAGGAGGGATGATGTTATTATGAGGATAATTTATTTAATTCTTGTTATAATTTTTGCATTGTTCACTGTTACTTTTTCTCAGCAAAATTTAACACCGGTGCGTTTGCAGTATTATGATTTTTTGAAAATTCCTCCCGTGCCGGTTTATTTACTTATTTTTGTTTCCCTTCTATTTGGAGTGATCATTACAGGTTTCTGGGGCATAGTAGAGAGGTTTCGTTTAAATCGAACCATCAGACGTTTGAATAAAATCGTTCGCGATTTGCGTAAGGAACTTCACGCCAACGAAGTTCCACCAATGATTGATGAACGTAAAAATCCAAAATAATTTTAAATCTTCTTCTGCTGAAGATTTAAAATTTATTGATGTTATTGTCAGTAAACAGCTCAAAGCCGTTATTAAGAAATTTTCTCTGAAGATTAACAGGCAGAAAATGTTCTGTATTTGTCCGGAGTGCAATCAAAAGCTTCACCATGTTGAAAAAGATGAAGTTCGTGATTTAGCGCCACCTTACGTTTTTGAAAATTGTGATAAGTAATCAATGCCCACTTTGCCAAAAAATCTACTGGATGGGAACGCATCCACGAAATGCCTTAAGATTTATTCAGATGCACATTCCGAGTCATCTCCCTTAATTTTTTCAATGGCGTGTTTCAGTGCGGGTAGAATTACAGCGAGATTTTCTTTGACGCTCTTGGGGCTTCCGGGAAGATTAATTATTAAACAGCGTCCGCGAATTCCTGCGACAGCGCGGGAAATCATCGCATGAGATGTAATCAGCAAACTCTTTTGACGCATGGCTTCCGCCATGCCGGGAACTTCTTTGTCGATGACGGCAAGTGTGGCGTCCGGTGTGAGATCACGGGGGCTGACGCCTGTGCCGCCGGTGGTCAGAATCAAATCCAGTTTTTGTACATCCGCGAAATTTATGAGCGCTTCCTGAATTTGATCTTTTTCATCAGGTATGATGATTGTTTGTTTTATTTCTATAGCGATACCCGCAAGCATTTCTGCGATTGCGGGGCCGCTTAAGTCTTCGCGTTTACCCTGTGAGCCTTTGTCACTTACCGTTATAATTCCGGCGCTGATCATCCCGTTATTCTTCTTCTTTATCTTTTTTATACCCGGCGATAATTTTCTCAGCGATATAAGCGGGAACTTCCTCATAATGTGAATGAGTATACGTGAAGTTACCTCTGCCGCTGGTCATGGACCTGAGATCGGGCGCGTATTTTAATATTTCCGCGAGCGGTACCGATCCTTTGATTATCTGATTGGAACCATTGGAATCCATTCCCTGAACACGGCCGCGTCTGCTGTTTAAATCTCCAATCACGTCGCCCATATATTCATCGGGTATTTCTATCTCGATATTTACTATCGGTTCCAGAAGAATCGGCTGACAATCCATAACGCCCTTTTGAAAAGCCATGGAACCGGCAATTTTGAAAGCCATTTCCGATGAGTCCACTGCGTGATACGATCCGAAGGTCAGCGCTATTTTAAAATCTACCACAGGATAGCCGGCCAGAACTCCTTTAATCGCTGCTTCCACAATGCCTTTTTCTACAGCCGGACGGTACTGGCCGGGAATAACGCCGCCGACGATTTTATCTTCAAAAATAAAACCGCCGCCGCGGGGCAGGGGCTCAATGTCAATCCAGCAATCGCCGAACTGACCGCGTCCGCCGGATTGTTTCTTGTATTTGCCCTGAACATTGGTTTTTCCCTTGATGGTTTCTTTATAGGGAATTTTGGGTGTGTTCAGATTGACTTCGACGCCGAATTTTCTTTTCATCTTTTCGATGTTAACCTCGATATGTACCTGACCCATTCCGGAAAGAATCATTTCCTTGGTCTCAACATTACGGGTATATACGATTGTCGGGTCTTCTTCCGTCAGGCGGTGAATCGATGAGGCAATCTTGTCTTCATCACCCCTGGTTTTCGGTTCCATCGCGTAAGAAATAATTGGCGGTGGCACGGCCACTTTTTCAAAGATGATAGGAGATTTCTCATTGCACAGAGTATCTCCGGTTACTGTTTCCTTTAATTTGGCCACTCCGGCAATATCGCCCGGAATAAGGACTTCAGCCTGTTTCTGGCTTTTCCCCTCGAGAAAGAAGACATGACCGAATTTTTCTGTAATTTTTCTTGAAGAATTATAAACCGGCGTGTCTGAATTAAGTGTGCCGGAATAAACACGGAAGAGAGTCAATCTTCCGGCGTAAGGGTCGGCAATTGTTTTAAAAACTATTGCCGAAAAGGGCGCGTCTTCCAAAGGCTGCCTTTCTTCAATATCGTCAGATTTCGGTTTTTTGCCTTTGATCGGACCGCGATCAAGCGGAGAGGCAAAAGAATCAACTATCAGGTCAAGCAGGAAGGAAATTCCAATGCCTTTTATGGAAGAGCCGCAGACTACCGGAATTAAACTTCCGGCGGAAACACCTTTCTTTAATCCTGTTTTTAATTCTTCGTCAGAAAGTTCGCCCGCTTCCAGATATTTATTCATCAGTTCGTCATCAGTTTCGGCAATATCTTCTACCATGGAGTCGCGCATGAGTTTTACGTCGTCCTTCATTTCCGCAGGAATATCCGTGGCTTTTCCAGCACCATTATTATCGCTGAAAAGGTAAGCTTTCATTCCAATTAAATCAACAATGCCGTTTAGTTTATCTTCAGCGCCGATAGGCAGGCAAACCGGAGTAGCTTTTTTCTTGAATTTGCTTTTAATGCTTTCGAGCGCTGTGGAAAAATTAGCGCGTTCCCGATCCAGTCTGTTGATGAAAATTACGCGGGGAAGTTTGAATTCCTCAGCTAATTCCCATACTTTTTGTGTTTGAAATTCAACGCCGCCGACAGCGTCAACTACAATAATAGTGTTTTCGACAACGCTCATTGCGCATTTTATATCATAGGCGAAATTGGAATCGCCCGGTGTGTCAATAAAATTAATCTTATGTTTTTCCCATTCAACAAAATTTGCCGCCAAACTGATTGATACTCGCCGTTTCTGTTCTTCAGGCTCAAAATCCATACAGGAGGTTGCGTCATCAACTCTTCCTAATCGTTCGCTTTTTCCGGAGACGAATAACAAAGATTCGCAGAGTGATGTTTTACCGGTTCCGCCGTGTCCGACGATCGCTAAATTTCGCAGGGATTTAGATTCGTACTTTGCCATGAAAACTCCTTTCAATATCTCTCTATGCTTTTCTTAAAAAGCAAATTCATTTGAATGGGCGCTTGTTTAGCTTATCCGGCAAGTAAAATCAAGACAATTTTAACCCTATAAGTAACAGGGATTAAAACCGGACTTATGCCCAAGTATTAATTTTTGCCCTGTTTTATATCGTTGTATAAGCGCTTGGCCAATCGTATGAAACAATGATTTTCCGGAATTAGCGGATCGACGTTCGGATCGCTTGCCATAATTTTTTCGAGGATGGCCAATGCCTCCGCTTTTTTGCCTTTGTAGGCCAGAACATCAGCCCAGGCATAAGGTATGTAATAGTAGTGAGGGAAAAGAATACTGGCTATTTCAAGACCATTCAAATCCATTTCCAGTGTGATATTGACAAGATGCATTCCTTTTTCCGTGATCCATCCTCCATTGGTGACTATGGTCGCCAGGCTGATAACGGGACCACAGAAGTAATAGAGACTATTTTCCCTCGAACAAAAATAGATTGGATCCAAAATGCTCTTTAGATAGAATGATTTATTTACCAGGCTTGTAAACTGGATTGAGCGTGATTGATTGAGCATGTACCAGTAGTTTGCCGGTACGCTGTTTGGTAAGAGTTTACGGGCCAAGGTCCCATAAGCTATTCCTTGCTTATAGTACGGCATGCCTTTGTCGTGTTCATCGGTGCTGGTATAATATTGACCGACATAATAATTGGCGCGTGAAGCCCATGTTTGTGCCAGACCGTCCGCAGGATTCTCCCTGGCCATTTTTTCCACCATGGAGGCTGCGGCCTTACCCTTTTCAACATCGAGACGCGCCAGCCAGAGAGCTTTAAAAGCATTCCACCCAGGGTATTTCATGTCCGGCAGGGCTTCCGTGGTATCCTTAACCGGAGCATAAGATCGGATTAGTGCTCCATATTTGCTGAAGATATAATTGTGGTCGCGGCTATAGCATAGAGTTTCAATAAGCGTGGTGAGGGCATATAAGTTTTTCGGGTCCATTTTGCAGGCTTGAAGAGCATATTGTTCCGATTTTTCAAAGTGTTCTTTGCGGTCCTGACTTTTGTAACGGGCATGCAGATAATGCGCTTTGGCAAGCAGGAGGATAGGCTCTATCTTTGCGGGGTAGACCTCCTTCAGCGAGGTCAGGGTAGAGATTAATTCATCAAGATTATCTCCTCCGTAGTGTTTGTTCCAGAGGGTCTTTACTTTTTCCCATCGCGGGGGATCATCATTCGGTATTGGCGGTTGAGGATCCCAGGGGAAAGCATATACGTACGTTGATGATCCCAGTATCCCAAAAAACACGAGAAAAAATGTTAAAAATACGAGACTGCCAACATCCGGTTTAAGCCGGTGGTATCTTTGTTTGTGAAGCATGGTGTTCCTCTAATTTTTTAATACTTCCTCATAGCTTTAACGAGACTTTAGAAAGGAAAAACTATGAATGATCATAGGTTAACTGATTGAGTTATATAACACTATTATAAAAAATAGTCCTAGTCTTGTCAAGGAAATTTAAGCTAAAGGAGAAGTATACCCTTGTATATAATAAATCTGTAATATCGCATATGTAAATGAAATTAATAAATTATTACGGAAGAAATTATATATTAACTTGAAGATAAAAAAATTTTGAATTATAAGCGATGAAAAGTAAGGATTTACATCTAATGATATTGCTGGTTGAATTGATTTAATGATTGATTATGAAAAAGAGCTTAATCGGGAACAATATCGTGTCGTAACGGAAGAAGGAGGTCCGCTTCTTGTGTTGGCCGGTGCCGGAAGCGGGAAAACACGAACGTTGACATATCGCGTCGCGCGTTTACTGGAAAGCGGTATTCAGCAAGAAAATATACTGCTGGCTACTTTTACCAATAAAGCTGCGCGCTCCATGCTCAACCGGGTGGAGAGTCTGATTAATTCCGACACAAGAAACATTATGGGTGGCACTTTTCATCATGTTGCCCACCTCGTCTTAAGAAAACACGCTCATTATCTTGGTTATAAGACTAATTTTTCGATTGTGGACAGTGAAGATTCACGTCAAATTATTTCTACATGTATGGGCGAGCTAAAAATTGATCCGAAACTCAGCAAATTTCCCAAGAGTAATATACTTGCTGAAATTATCAGCCTGACAGTTAATACTCAAAACACGCTGGATGATGTTCTGGAATCGAGATATCCATTTTTTCTTCATCTGATAAATGAGATTAATCAGATAGCCTGCCTTTATGAGCAAAAAAAGAAAGAGCTCGTAGTAATGGATTTTGATGATTTATTAAATAATTGCCGCACACTTCTGAAGGAAAATCCCGATATTCTGAAAACTCTTTCCGGCAGATTTGAGCATATTTTAGTAGATGAATATCAGGATACAAATATTATTCAGGCGGACATTGTTGATCTGCTGGCCTCCTGTCATAGAAACCTGATGGTGGTGGGAGATGATTCGCAGAGCATCTATTCCTTCCGGGGCGCTAATTTCAACAACATAATTAATTTCCCTCATCGTTATCCGGATTGTAAAATATTCAAACTGGAGACAAACTACCGCAGTACGCCGGAAATACTGAATCTGGCAAACTTAAGCATAACCAATAATGAAAAACAATTTCCGAAAGAATTAAAAGCAGTACGAGACAGCGGAATGCGGCCGGTAATGGTTTCCGCCAGAAACGTCGTGAAACAGGCGGATTTTGTAGCGCAGAGAGTCACGGAATTGATTAGGTCAGGCGTGCCTCTGAAAGAAATAGCCGTTCTTTACCGGGCGCATTATCATTCCATGGAGATGCAGATGGAATTTGTCCGGCGTGATATTCCGTTTGATATGCGTTCCGGTATCCGTTTCTTTGAACAGGCACACATCAAAGATGTGACTTCCTATATGAGAATATTAGTCAATCCGCGCGATGAGTTGGCCTGGCGGCGTTTGCTGATAATGTATCCGAAAGTAGGAAAAGTAACATTCAATAAAATATGGCAATATTTAAAAAAGGAAGAAAATCCTTTGAAAGCTGTTTTAAAAGATGAGTTCATCAAGACCATGTCGAAATCTGCAAAACCGGGGTTGGAAGAATGCCGTAAAACAATAATGCTGCTTCTGGAACTTCCTGAAAAGGAGCGCATCCCGGAAAAGGTGATAGATGTTTTGTTAAACAGAGGTGGCTACCGTGTTTACTTGCAGGACAATTATTCTGATGCGTCATCAAGGGAAGAAGATTTAATCCAGTTGGGAAATTTTTCCGCTCAGTTTATACAAATGGAAGATTTCTTAAATGAACTGGCCCTGCTCACCAATATGGCCAAAGAAGAAAATGTCAGTGAAGAAGATGATGAAGATAAAATTGCTTTGAGCACGATCCATCAGGCCAAGGGACTGGAGTGGGCTTACGTATTTTTAATCTGGTGTGCGGATGGTATGATTCCTCTGCAGAGGGCATTGAAGGAACAATACGGTGAAGAGGAAGAAAGAAGGCTTTTTTATGTGGCGGTGACCAGAGCCAAAGATCAGCTTTACCTGTGTTACCCTGCTTTGGATTATACAAGATCTTCGGGTGTCTTAAATCTTGCTCCGTCCAGGTTTATCAGAGAAATAGCTCCTCTTTCAGAATACGATGAAGACCGTCCATTTGAACAATGGTTGCTCTATGATTAGAAAAACCCGGATAAATCAAAAGCCAATCAGGTTTCAATTTGTGAAATATCCAAAAAATATCGTGCAAAACGAGTACTACTTTTTGGGTGTAGCTTGAATTCCGATAAAGAAAGCCGGGAGAAGGATATAGTATCCCACAAGGTGAATCATGGCATCGAGATTTAATTTCGCGTAAAAAATCACAATTCTATTTGGGAGCCAAGTTCAACGACCCTATTGGCCGGGATTCCAAAGTAAGAGGTGGGGTTCCCTGCATTCCTGGACATAAATGCGAAAAATGCTTTGCGCCACCGCATCATTTTCGATTTTCCTCCGGTAAGGAGAGTTTCCCTGCCCAGATAAAATGTCGTGGTCATCGGGTCGGTGACGAGTCCATACTGGGCAACAATTTTCATAATCTGCGGCACATTTGGTTTCTGCATGAAACCATAGAATGCCTCAACGCGGTAAAAACCCTGGCCTAAATCGGCCAGTTTAATTCGTTCACCGGCAGGAACCATTGGTGAATCTGTATTTATAATGGAAAGAAGCACCACTTTTTCATGCAATACGTGGTTGTGTTTTACATGATGAAGCAGTGCCGGTGGCGTCCCTACAGGTGATAATGTCATAAAGACGGCAGTTCCAGGCACTCGCGGCATATGACTTTTCGGCAATTCAGAAAGAAAGCTTTCCAGGGGGAATCGTGATCCGATTAAATTGCGATAAAGTTCTTGCCGCCCTTTTTTCCATGTGGTCATAGCCATTGCTATGATTGCCGCAACAAAGAGAGGGAACCATCCTCCGTCGGCAATTTTAAAAGTGTTACCGGCTACATAAGCAACATCGAACGCCAGAAATATTCCAACAAGAGGTATGACTTTCCACAGAGACCACTTCCTGTAATGAGTCAGCACAAGGAAATAGAGAAGAGATGTGATAATCATAGTTCCTGTCACAGCAATTCCGTACGCACCGGCCAGTGCTCCTGATTCTTTGAAACCGATAACTACTCCAATACAGGCAATCATCAATGCATAATTAACGAAAGGAACATATATCTGACCCTGCATCTCGCTTGATGTATGAACAATCCGGACACGGGGACATAATCCCAATTGCACGGCCTGCTGTGTGAGTGAAAAAGCACCGGATATTAATGCCTGAGAAGCTATGACTGTGGCAACGGTGGAAAGTCCGATCATTGGGTATAGCAGGATTTCCGGTACTGTTTTATAGAAAGGATTGATGTTCATTTCCGGGTGTGCAAGCAACAAAGCGCCTTGCCCGAAATAGTTGCATAGCAAAGTGGGCAAGACAAACGAAAACCAGGAGAGCCTGATAGCATTTCTGCCGAAATGTCCCAGATCAGCGTAGAGAGCTTCGCAACCGGTAATGCAAAGAACAACCGATCCGAGCACAATAATGCCGTGTGTCCCATTGTTCACAAAAAAATCCAGGGCATAGACCGGATTAATGGCACGAAAAACTGTCGGTTCACTCATGATCTGCGTTATACCGAAAGCACCAATGCACACAAACCAAAGCACCATGATCGGAGAGAACAATTTCCCGATATGAGCAGTGCCCCTACGCTGCAGTGAAAAAAGCAAAACGAGCACAATACATGTCAAAGGCAATATAAAAGGTGCCGCTGCCGAGGTTGCGACTTCCAGTCCTTCAATTGCGGAAAGAACAGAAATGGCAGGCGTGATGACTCCATCCCCATAAAGTAGCCCCGCACCCAGAATTCCTGCAAACAAAAGAATGTATTTAACGAGACGGGAAAGACTTTGACCAGGTGTATTCAAAAGACTGACCAATGCAAAGATACCACCTTCGCCTTTATTATCGGCTCGAAGGATAAAAGTAACATACTTGATGCTGACAACGATGATCATCGACCAGAAGATAAGAGATAATACACCCAGTATATTCATAATGTTTGGGGTGATCGCATGCTTTCCGTGGAAGCAGGCCTTGATGGCGTAAAGGGGGCTTGTTCCTATATCACCAAAGACAACGCCAACCGATCCGACGGCAAGAAAAAAGATTTTTTGATTAAACCACTCGCGGGGAGATTTCCCTTTGGATGAAACAGCATCGTCATTCTCAGAACTTGATGGTGACACAAAAAACCTCCGAAGATTGTTTAGGGGAGAATAATTATCCCGGACTCCTCCGGTCGGT
>Ga0265297_10011414_pt1 | contig 10886 bp, 5 predicted proteins | sample Munlanlwell13791_FD_192502 | JGI IMG/M metagenome (GOLD analysis project Ga0265297, IMG submission 192502) | Leachate microbial communities from a municipal landfill in Southern Ontario, Canada - Leachate well 137-91 | ecosystem: Engineered > Solid waste > Landfill > Unclassified | place...
TATTATGATCTTCCAGATTCGTCCTTGAAGCTTTGTGCGGATGTAAAAACTTCACTTCTAAACAGTACGGTATTTTTTGATACCATTGCCGTAGTGGGGATTGGGGGTTCGTCTTTGGGGATAAAAGCGATTGATCATATGCTTAGAGCGTCAACCCCTCATGCGAAAAAAATCGTTTATTTTGAAAATTCCGATCCTATTAGCATCGCGTATGAATCATCACGTATTGAATTTGCCAAAACACTTTTTGTCGTGATATCAAAATCGGGCGGAACCGTTGAAACATTATCGATTTTTAAATATTTGATTGCAAAGTTTGAGATTGATTTGCAAGATTCTACACAGATTGTGGTAGTGAGTGATGAGGGATCCATACTTAGTCAATTTGCAGATCATTATGACTTAAAACGTTTTGTTATCCCTGCTAATGTTGGGGGTCGATTTTCAGTACTGAGTGCGGTTGGTGTTGTTCCGCTCGTTTTGGCAGGATTTAATGTTGAGGGTGTTTTGAAGGGAGCAAAAAGCTTTAGTGAAGATTTTTGGGAGAGAAAAGAAGATCATCTGCTTCAAAAAGCGGCATTTTGTGTTGCCAATGCTTACAGGTTTCCTGTCAATGTGCTGTTTTCCTATTCAGATACTTTTGAAGAGTTTGGAAAATGGGTCGTCCAATTATGGGGAGAATCCCTGGGTAAACGTAATGCACGAGGTGAACGTGTTGGTTTAACCCCCATCTCATTGATTGGTTCAGTAGATCAGCACTCTTTTTTACAGCTCATTATCGAAGGACCGCTCAATAAAACGGTCACGTTTATGCATATTGAACATTCCCGTGATGAGCTTATGATTCCCGTATTGTCATTGCCCTTTTTGGAAAAATCTGATTTTGTAAATGGTGAGTCGTTTAATACCTTGATCAACGCGCAGTGCCAAGCAACGATGCAAAGCGTGCTTCAAAGCGGTGTAAGTGTCGATGAAATAACCTGGGAACGTATCAATGAAACTTCTGTAGGTGAGATGATTATGTATTATGAGATGCTTACATCTGCCGCAGGGGTATTGTTGGAGATAAATACTTACGACCAACCCGGTGTGGAATTGGGGAAGCAGATTTTACAAGGATATTTTAAATAATATTTAACGAGCTGTTTCTATTTCAGATTCGTGAATAAGTTCATCCATAATAGTAAATAGGTGATCGCTTGCTTTCTCCATGGAGGTAAAGGTTTCAATAATTGCTTTTTTATTTTCAACAGTACGATCGGATCCTTCAATAAATTTGAAATTAGCGCGTGCGGATGCATGAACAATTTCATGCGGAGCTGTGATTGCTTTGAAGCTCGATAAATGGGAAAATCGCTCTTTTCCTATACCGCTGTCGTACCATTTTCCAAGACGGCAAGCGTGGTGATCACCTGGACTCCAACTCCCTTGTTGACCATTTACAATACCTATGTAGGCTTGTGATTTAAACATAATATGATCAATTTTTGCCAATGTGATAAACGTTGTGTTTTCAATATTGGTTGCTTCTCTCGATGTAGCAAGAGCATCTTTATTGAATGTGTAAAGGGTATTGCGAAATTCCTCTATGGATTGGCTTGATTGGGAAGCTATATTGTTCATAGCGTCTGAATTTGTATGGATTTCGGTTGATTCTTGCTGAAGTGTTTGTACCGCGATAGCAATCTCTCCGGTTGCTTTTTGGGTACGTTCAGCGAGTTTTCGCACTTCATCGGCAACAACCGCAAACCCACGACCATGCTCACCTGCTCGCGCTGCTTCGATAGCGGCATTGAGAGCAAGAAGATTGGTCTGGTCGGCAATATCTTTGATCAAATTGACGACAGAGCTGATTTCACTCGTTTTGTCGTTAAGCGACTGGATAGAATCCGCAGAAACTTGGACAAGCTCAATGAGTCGATTGAGTCTATTGATAATGGTTTCAAGTTCATTTACGCTCTCTGACGAACTTTGAGAGGTTGACTGAGACATCTTCGTAATGGCTCCAAGGCGTAGAATTGATTTTTGTAAGTCCTTTTGAATAACCGCGAGACCTCCGCCCACCCCTGTACCAATTTTTCCAAGTTCAGCGTTAAGTATTGACTTTTGAATATGTATAAAGGTTGAATGCATAGCCATGATCGCTTTGTTAACGTGTGAACTTGCCTCTTTGAATTCACCTTGAAGCCCCTGTGTAAGAATATTGCGATAATACTCATCACGGCTCGCTGCATCAATACTGGCACGAATTTCTCGAATAAAGACCTCGGTTTGGTCAAGCATATTATTGGTATTCCAACACAAATCATTGAGTTCACCATGATCTTTAATGTGCGTAATACGATTCTCTAAATTTCCTTTTTCAACTGCTTTAATAACGGAAGCTACCTCACTAATGGTTTCTTGGGTTTTGCGAATATTGATAAAAACGAACCACGCGAGAGCAAAATTGACTAAAGTAAGAAGCCGTATCCAGTTCCATCCATCTAAGAGTGTTTCAATCATCAGGGCAAGAACAAAAAGGGCAATGGAGGCAATATTGGCATATTGAACTTTAGATAGAGAGGATAAATTCGTCATACGACACTCCTTTGTCGTGTAATAGCTTGTTGAGCATTATCTCTGAAGCATTTACTCCACTATTCTTCTCTTTTTGAAGCAGTGCGGCATAGAGTGGTTTGATAACTTCCAATGCTTTGGTTGTTGGTTTGCGTCTTACAGAGTGGTAATTACTTATTTTTCGATTGGTATCAAACGAGGGGGTGACATGAGCAAAAACCCAGTAAAAATCCCCATTTTTTGTTTTATTTTTTACGTAGGCGAAAATCTCTTTTCCTGCTCGTACTTGACTCCAGAGAAGCTTGAAGACAACGGCAGGCATCTCAGGATGTCTGAGGATATTATGCGGTTGATCGATGAGGGAAAGCTCACTGTATCCTGACATTTGGATAAAAAGAGCGTTACAGTAAGTGATCTTACCATTTAAATCGGTTTTGGAGACGATAAATTCTTGCTCTCCAAACGTTAACTCCTGATTGGCCATATAAATCCTTACAGTTATAATGAAATTTCATAAATTGATGGTATTAGTCTAACAGCCATATCCTAAAATTCTTCCCTTTTATAGGACGTTTTTGAAGTTTTTTATGGGTTTCGACGGCTAGATGACGATCTATTGCTACATAGCTTAGATGATCTTGTTGATCTATCTTGCCGATTTGTTCTTTGGTAAGTCCCCCCTCATGAATCAAAGCCCCCACGATGTCACCGGCTCGAAGTTTGTCTTTTTTTCCTGCATCAATGCAGAGGGTTTGCATGAGTGTTGTTACATTATGAGCGCTTCGACCTACGGGAAGATCTTGCAATTCTATGTGTCGATCAAGAGCTTTAAAGGATTCGATTTGGTGTGAACTCACCAAAGTTATAGCCGTTCCATCCATACCGGCACGTCCTGTTCTGCCAATTCGGTGAATGTAGCGATCAAGCTGTTGAGGGACGTCGTAATTGACAATGGCATCAAGCTCGGCAATATCGATTCCGCGACCGGCAACGTCAGTCGCTACGAGGAAAGGGGCGCTTCCGTTTCGAAATTGTATGATTGCTTCATTACGATCAAACTGCTCCATATCTCCATGAAGTGTCAATGCGTGAATACCTGCATAGTTGAGAGTTTCGCACAGTTCGGCTGCTACGACTTTGGTGTTACAAAAGATAATGGCATTGGTGATAGTATGATGTTGTATTAGAGTATTTAAAGCCTGTGTCTTGTCATTGACGATATAGGCAATTTCTTTGATTGCCGGAGCTTTTTCACTGATTTGTGTTTTGATAAAAATAGGATTATTGGTGAGCTTTGCGGATAATTCTTTGATGGATTCAGGATAGGTAGCTGAAAATAAGAGTGTTTGTTTGGGTGAGGGTAAATAGGCAAAAATTGCTTCAATGTCCTCGATAAATCCCATATCCACCATTTGATCGGCTTCGTCTAAGACGCTGAGTGAACATGATTTTAGATCAAGATCTTCTATGCTCAAAAGTTTGAGAACACGCCCTGGTGTTCCGACGATAATATGGGCTCCATGGGTCAAAGAATGTCGTTGTGCTTTCATGGGGACACCGCCGCATAGAGTGAGAAGTTTGATATTTCCGATTTCAGAGGCACAGGAGCGGATAACTTTGGCTACTTGTTCGGCAAGTTCACGTGTCGGACACAAAACAAGTGCTTGGGCGGCAAAATATCTTGGATTGACGTTTTGTAAAATTCCCAATGCAAAAGCCAGCGTTTTACCGCTTCCTGTAGAAGCTTGGGCAACAACGTCAGAGCCTTTTAAAATCACAGGGAGTGACTGGGCTTGGATTGGGGTCATGGTGTTAAAATTTAATCGCGCGAGAGCTATTTGAAGTGGCGAATGAAGAGGCAGGGATGTAAAAGAAGACATGATATTGCTTTGGTATGTAGATACGCAATTATAGCACATCTACGTCATTCCCGCGAAGGCGGGAATCCAGCTTAAAAGTTAAACGGGTTTAATAGTTACGCCATATTTGTCTTGAGCAACATCACGTGCTTCAAGTTTGTAGTTAGAAATCTCATTGAAATTGAGATATTTGTAAACAACACTCTCTTTTCCAGCTAATTTCTCAGGGACAATACTCATGTATTCAGTTACCGTTGGGATACGACCGAGTTTCGCACATACGCTTGCCAGTTCCGCACTTCCGAGATAGACTTGAGTTCCCTTACCAAGACGGTTGTCGAAGTTACGCGTAGAGGTTGAGAATACGGTTGAACCCTCGCGTGAACTTGCTTGGTTACCCATGCACAGTGAACATCCCGGAACTTCGGTTTGTGCTTCTATCGCATTGTAAACGTCATAGTAGCCCTCATTGATAAGTTGTTGCTCATCCATGCGTGTTGGTGGAACAATCCAGAACTTTTCAACGGCGATTTTACCTTCACCGCGCATCACTTCACCCGCTGCACGGTAGTGACCGATGTTGGTCATACAGCTTCCTAAGAATACTTCATCGATTTTTTCACCCGCAACATCGCTAAGCAATTTAACGTTATCCGGATCATTTGGACATGCCAAAATAGGCTCTTTGATGTCGTTCAAATCAATTTCGATGATAGCGGCATACTCTGCATCGGCATCCGCAGACATCAATGATGGTGCGGCTAACCACTCTTTCATTTTGTCAGCACGGCGTTGAAGCGTACGTGCGTCCTCATAACCATCAGCAATCATCGCTTCAATCAAAGCTACGTTTGATTTTAGGTATTCGATAACTGGTTCTTTGTTGAGGTGAACAGAACACGCAGCCGCTGAACGCTCAGCCGATGCATCGCTTAGTTCGAATGCTTGTTCCACTTTCATGTTTGGAAGACCTTCGATCTCTAAAACACGTCCATTAAAGATGTTTTTCTTACCTTTTTTCTCAACCGTCAAAAGACCTTGCTTGATCGCATAGTAAGGGATTGCATTAACAAGATCACGCAATGTGATACCCGGTTGCATTTCGCCTTTGAAACGTACCAAAACAGATTCTGGCATTTCAAGAGGCATTGCACCGGTGACGCCAGCAAAGGCTACAAGACCAGAACCCGCTGGAAAACTAATACCGATTGGGAAACGTGTATGACTGTCTCCGCCTGTTCCTACAGTATCCGGTAAAACCATACGGTTAAGCCATGAGTGGATAACACCATCGGCAGGGCGAAGTGCAACACCGCTACGCGTAGAGATAAAGGCAGGCAGCGTTGCATGTAAAATCACGTCGGAAGGTTTCGGATACGCTGCCGTATGACAAAAAGACTGAAGAACAAAATCTGCTGAGAAACCAAGTGCTGAAAGCTCTTTGATCTCATCACGCGTCATTGGTCCGGTTGTGTCTTGACTTCCTACAGTAGAAGTGTGTGGCTCGCAGTACATACCTGGGCGTACACCTTCCATACCGCATGCCTTACCTACCATTTTTTGTGCAAGCGTATACCCTTTGCCTGTATCAGCTGGCTGAATAGGTAAAGCGAAGAAGGTAGCAGGTTCTAGTCCAAGAGCCGTACGTGCTTTAGCCGTTAATCCACGACCGATAATGAGGGGAATACGTCCGCCTGCACGTACTTCGTCTTCGATGGTATTGGGACGAAGGCTGAACGTTGCAATCACGGAACCGTTTTTAGTAATGGTTCCTGCTTTCGTATCGATGTCAAGAATATCACCTGTTTCCATTTGCTCAACATTGGCTTCGATAGGGAGGGCGCCTGAATCTTCACAGGTTGCAAAGAAAATTGGAGCGATAATACTGCCGATCACAACACCGCCGGTACGTTTGTTTGGGATACCTGGGATATCGTCACCCATGTGCCATTGAACCGAGTTTGCAGCAGATTTACGGCTTGAACCCGTACCGACAACATCACCGACGTATGCGATTTGCATTCCGAGCTTTTTAAGCTCAGTAATTTTTGCAAGACCTTCTGGCATTTTTGCCGCAAGCATAGTGGTTGCGTGAAGAGGGATATCTGAACGTGTAAATGCAGCACTTGCAGGAGAGAGGTCATCGGTATTGGTTTCACCTGGGAATTTGAATACAACAACACTGAATTTTTCATCAAGCGGTTTTTTGCTCGTAAACCATTCAGCGTTTGCCCAGCTTACTAGTACTTCTTTTGCATAATTATTGGTTTTTGAAAGCTCAACGATGTCATTAAATGCATCATAAACAAGCAATGTATGCTTAAGCTCGTTGGCAGCATCTTGAGCCAATGCTTCAATACTAAGAGCATCGATAAGAGGTTTAACGTTGTATCCGCCAACCATTTTCCCGAGAATTTGGATTGCTTTTTTCTGATGACACGTACAGTCAATGCTATCAGACTCATCTAAAAAGGCTTTTACTTCACCTTGAACCACTTGATGCAAAAATGCCGCTTTTACGTGTGCGCCATCATCCACACCTGGATTGACACGCTCTGCGAGCATTTCAACGAGATCAGAATTTTTAGATTTTTCTGCTTTGATAAGCTCTACTAAATCGGTTACTTGTTCTTTTGTAAGGGGGAGAGGAGGGATTCCTTGCGCGGTGCGCTGCGCTACGTGTGCTGTGTATTCGTCCATAAAAGCCATGGGGACTCCTGCTAAATTTTAGTTGAAAGATTATAGCAGAATAGGGAAGGGCTTTATTGATAGTGTTACAAAAGTAAACACTAAGTTTGGTCGCTTTGACTTATTATGAGTAATATCGTAACAATAAGATCATTCAATGATGAGTTCCCGATTTCCTTTTGCATTAGGAGCAGAAAGAATACCATTTTGTTCAAGTTGTTCTATGAGAGTCGCGGAGCGATTGTAACCAATTTGAAGACGCCGCTGCAAATAGCTGATAGAGGTTTTTTGTTCAGAGAGAACAATATGTTTAGCTTCTTCATACAGTTCATCCAATGGCTTACTATCTGCTCGCTCAGCACCACCGTCTCGTATGATTTCCTCTTTATCCCGTAAAAAACGGCGATCATAATCAGGTCCACGTTGTGCTTTGATAAAATCAACAATTTTTTCAATCTCGGCTTCACTGCTCCATGGTGCATGTAAACGTACCAGTCCGCTCATTCCTGGAGGGGTAAAGAGCATATCTCCTCGACCCAAAAGAGATTCTGCTCCCATTCCGTCAAGGATGATTTTACTGTCAATTTTTTGTCCTACCTTGTAACTGATACGAGAAGGCAAATTGGCTTTAATGAGACCTGTTACAACATCCACACTTGGGCGTTGGGTTGCAACGATGAGATGGATACCGCTTGCTCTTGCCATTTGGGCAAGTCTGGCGATGGAATACTCAACATCTTTACCGCTGGTCATCATCAAATCCGCAAGCTCATCGATAATGACAACAATATACGGAAGAGGTATCCCCCCTTCTGCTTTCATTTTTTCATTGAAGTTTTCGATATTTTTGGTACGTGTTTCACTCATCATTTGATAACGGCGTTCCATCTCGTAGACCATATTATTCAACGCTGAAATAGCCTCTTTTGGTTTTGTAATAACGGGAGTGAGCAGATGAGGAATATCATTATAAACTGAAAATTCCAACATTTTCGGGTCAATCATCAGAAGTCTGAGTTGATCGGGAGAGTTTTTGTAGAGTAAGCTTAAAATCATGGCATTGATACCGACACTTTTCCCGCTTCCTGTTGTCCCTGCGATAAGCAGATGGGGGAGTTTTTTGAGATCGGTTATAAAGGGTTTGCCCACGATGTCTTTGCCTAAAACAAGGGTTAGAGGAGATGAGGCTTCTTGGAAGAGCTTGCTCTCAAAAATATCGCGTAAGTAAATAGTATCTACGGTTTTGTTGGGGATTTCAATTCCGACGACATCTTTACCCGGAATTGGAGCCTGAATACGGATGGTTTGTGCACGTAATGCCATTGCAAGATCATCTTGCAATCCTAAAATTTTAGACACTTTGATATTGGCGGCGGGTTTGAATTCAAAGGTTGAGACAACCGGACCTGCATAGGTACGAACGACGTCACCATCGATATTAAAATGGGCAAGCTTTTCGATCAAGTCCCGAATTTTATCATCCAATTCACTCTCATCAACCACCATTTGTTTCTTGGGTGGATATTGTAAAAAGCTAGTAGGAGGGAGTTTGAAATTTTTAGGTTTTTCGTTGACGCCCCGATCGATCTGTTCCAGTAAAATTTTATTCTCTTCAAGTTCTTCAACGATTACCGCATGCTGCTTGTTCTCTTTGACTTTTTTTGCCATGCTGAGAATTGTTGACTCTTTTGGTTCTGTTATTGTGTTTAGAGACGTGTCGTCTACGGTGCATTCTTGTTGGGCAGTGAGTATATCATCATGCTCATTTTCATGAATCTGCATGGATTGAGTAGTTTGGCTTGGAAACGTTATTTCCGGCTCACACTCAAACGGAGGTTCATTGTACTCATAAACAGGGATAAACGTATTCTCAGATGCAGCGGAAGAATTCGTTTTGTATGCAGTATTGGGCACTGTGTTCAGAGGTGATTTTTTTAGGGTTGTAAGTGGTTTTTCCATATAATTTTTGAAAGGACGCGCCAAATCACCGAGAGATTGCTCCAATATAATTATCATTGAAACGGCGACAATCATAAGCCACATAATCCAAAGACCAAAACTTCCAATGTAAAGGCTTAAAAAATCAACAATCGCTCCGCCAAAAGCTCCACGGTAAGACCCTTCTACCACTAATGCTTGAAAAATAATGAGGATAAAAAACAGGAGTAAAAATATACTGCCCATTTCAAGATGACGTTTTGTATCACTTTTGGATTTATAAAAATACATCAAAGGTATCATGAACAAGAGTAGATACATATACGCTACATATCCAAATAGTTCTACGTTACTGGCTGAAAAACCTGCGCCCCATGCACCAATGATGGAGGGATCGCCGATAATTGTCGCAATCCCGAGATAAAAAAGTATGCCAAAGCTTCCGATGAAAAGTGTATCGCGTAAAATGGTAAATCCTTGAGATATTGTAAAGTGGTTGGATTATAGCAAAAAAAAAGAGACTGAACTCTTTTTTATGGCATTTTGCTATAAATAATTGACGAGGGAGAGTTTTGAAACTTTTGATATGCTTGATAGCATAGCTTGGTAACTGAGATTAAGTTGTTGCATACGTAACGTCGCCTCGGCAATGTCGGTATCAATAATATCGGATTGTAACATTTTTGTACTCACAATGAGTAAGTCACTTCGATCGCTTGCGATTTGTAAAACTTGAGAATAGGAACCTGACTCAGTTTGTAGTCGACCGACATGATCGCTTAAGTCATCAATAACTTGTATCGCATTTTGGATACCGATATTACGCGGATTAGTAGGATCGGAACCATTAGCATATTTTTTACCCTCTTCGACTGAACGGATAACCTCTTCGATTTGAGTAAAAAAGTCGGTTTTAGGGTCACGAATTGTTAGGGCATTGTTAGCATTAAACGTTAAGGCACTGCCTGCTGTCACTGTGTTTGGAAGAAGAGGATAGATTTCAGAAGAAGAATCGTATATCGAAAGAGTCGCACTGGTGACAGGTTTTTTATCTTCAAAGAGAATTTTTCCGTCATAACTTAAAGATGTTTTTCCAAATTTATACGAATCTTCGAGAACAGGTTCTCCTGTAACGGTCATATTGATAATATCGGTAAGTTGTTGATATGTCATTTCATTGGGTGGTGTATCGTTTCCAAAACCATCTTGAAGATTAACTCCGTCTACGGTAACAGGATTACCCGTAAAATCAATATTAATCTCAAAAGGGGTAATTCCATCTGTTTGAGTCCCTTTTAACGTTAAGACGGTGGATGAAGTGAAGGAACCAACATCAAAAAGTTTTGTCGAGGGTACAGCATACGAATTATCCGATTTTACGATTTGCGACACATTGGAAAAAAGTTTCGCTCCGTCTACTTCAAAATTTGTACGGTCATAATTGATCCCCTCTATGGTATTAGCTGGATCAACTGGATCAGCTGGATCGAATCCGCTTTTGGTAAACTCTTTGATATAAAGTGATTTGGTACCACTGATTATGTCATTGAAATTAGAGCTGGAGGGGACAAGTACAGAAGGTTGTAAATTATCAATATTGCTAACATCTGCTATATCACCGGGGGTTGTATCAAAATCTATAGCGCCAACCATATGAAAATCGAGTTTGCTTAACCCTCTTTTTTTATCAACAATTTCAATTTGTCCCGTTGCGTTCAAGGTTACATCGACTTGATCTGAGCCATACGCATTAGAGATACTTTTCAATAAATCAGCAACAGTGCTCGTAGGAGCAAGAGGTATTTTTTCTTTAAACGTCTCTCCATTGCTTTTAGTCCCTTG
>Ga0265297_10011415_pt1 | contig 10886 bp, 9 predicted proteins | sample Munlanlwell13791_FD_192502 | JGI IMG/M metagenome (GOLD analysis project Ga0265297, IMG submission 192502) | Leachate microbial communities from a municipal landfill in Southern Ontario, Canada - Leachate well 137-91 | ecosystem: Engineered > Solid waste > Landfill > Unclassified | place...
TCAAACTTTTACTAATATTCTTACTGCTCCAGTAAATGCTACTTGTGTTGGCTGTCAAATTATCGGTACTGCTACAGGAACAGCTAATGGTACTTTTTATTTGGATGATTTATTTCTTGGAACACCAGCAACTGGTGGCTCTGAAGGCTCAGAAGTAATTTTGCCAAAAACTGCTGGTGGAGGCTCAATCTCTTTAGACGAAATAACTTATCGCTCATTGCGTTCTCAAGAAACTACTAAAATTATAACAGGTGGAACTGGAATAATTCATTTTTATGACTGGCCTTCATCTCTTGATATATCTAATGATCCAACCCTATATGATTATGGAGAACTGGTAATAGACGCAACTCAATACAAAATAACTCTTTATAGTTGTAAACTATTTATCTCCCCATCTATTCCTTTTGGAAAAAATTCTCAGGAAAGTATTGATGTAAATCTGGTATTTAGGCCAGATCCATCAACTAATAAAGTTATTAAACTGGAGGGTTAAAATGAAGTATGATATTGATCAACTATTGGCAGAAGACGCGATTACCTTAACTATCAAAGGACAAGACTTTACTATTCTTGACTTGCCTGATGACGTGCAGAAAATGTTTGAAGAAAATAAAGACAATCCAAGAATGCTTTTGTCAAAACTTCTTGGTTGCCCAATAGAACTCCTACAAGACTACGGTATTGTAGGCATTAACAAAATTATACAGGTTATTAATGAAAATTTTCTTCCAAAACTTTCGATCGTGCCTCAATCGAAAGAATCAAACGAGCAGGCACAGTAGCACATATACTGCATATAGATTTTGAAAGGTGCATTAAATTTCCATCACGTAAACTTAATGTGCTTTTCAATGAGGCAAGCAGACAACGAGCACTTGATGTTATGCATATGTCTGCAATTCTTAATATGAAAGATAGTAACTTAGAAGAGTTATTAAAAGTTCATGGTAGTTACACAGAAGGATTCTATGATAATGAGCTTGACGGTTTAATGGGAGCTATGAAAAAATGAGCTACCGAATTGATCTTGACTTAGGTTTAGCTGATATTGCTCAACAACTTGCGGCTGTTAGGCAACAAATAAAACAGCTCAAAGATGGGAGTAAATATACTAAACTTGACTTAGGGATAGATCAATTAGCTGTAAAATTGCAAGCTGTTCCTAAAAAACTTGAAAGTGTTTATAAAGTTTCTCAAGACTTGTTGAATCGTCAACTTCTTCTTGCTGATAGACTAAAAGCTAAAATTGAAAGCATTAAACCTGTCAACATGGGAAGTCAATGGTTTACAGCAAGCATCAATAAAGATATTGCAGCTAAAACAACTGGCCAAAACTGGTTTACTAATCAAGATGTAGCAGCTGGTATAAAGCAGTGGGGTGAAAAAGCCCACACTGCTTTAACACAAGAAACTGCAAAGTTGCAAGTTGCAATGAATAAGTTACAAACAGTTATGGCAATGAAAGGTTTTGCCACTGGTATGACACAGATGGGTGGAGTCTTGAGTTCACAGACACTTAACTCCATTCGAGACTATGAAGCTAAAGTTTTATCTGTGCAGGCTGCCCAACAAAACTTTATTCAGCGTCAACAGACCTTAAATAACCAGTGGGCACAATTTCAAACCAGTGTAACAAAAGCTGTTCCTAATAATTTAGTTTCTTTTGGTAATCTGGCTAGAACCACTTTTAGTAGCATAGGAACCCACATTGGAAATGCAGGAAAAGCAGTTGCTGGATTCGGCACTAATATGGTTAAAGGCTTTGTTCAGGCAAAAGGACCAATTATCAACTTATCTAATCTTGTAAGTCAGAATGGACAAATAATAAATAGACATATTAGCTTAGTTGATAGTTGGTGGCAACATTTTGGACGTATTGCTATTGGTTTTACAGTTGCATACCGCGCTATGAATGCTTTTGAAAACCTTTTAACTAAGACTTTCACTACAATAAAAACTGCTATTACAGAGTATGGCGAATTAGCATCATTGCAAAGTAAGTTAGCCATGTTTACTACATTGGCCTCTCGTGGAACTATAGATTTTGCCAATGGCATGAAAATGTCTGCAATGTCTGTTCAAGCCTTAGCTAAGGAAGCCTCAACCAGCATTATCGGTATTGCTGAACTTAGTGCTGCACTGGACGAAACCGCACAGCAAGGTGTGTTAATTCCACCTAAACTCATGCCGGCCTTTGTAGACTTTGCAAACTTTACTGCCATGATTGCACAAACAACTGGCAGTGATGTTCGTCAGCTCCGTTCTGAAATTCAGAACTTGGGTGATGGCTCCACCAGAGCTGGTAATGCTCTTATCCGCACTATGAAAAGCTTTGGCATCTTAAATGAGGAAGAGTTAAAAATATTAAGAAAATCAGGAGATCGCCAGGAAATTTTCTATAAAGTCATTCAAAAAGTAAGTGATGCTTATAAAAACATTAAGTGGCAAAGAATAGCAACAGATGCCACTGTTGCATATAATGTCTGGGAAAAAAGTATTCGTCGCGTAATAACTGCTTCCATAGAACTTGCTGGACGAGAAAAACAAAATCAAAATATAATAGCAGCCACTATTAGTGAACGTATTAAGAAATGGAATGAAGCTTTTTCAGGTGACTTAGCAAAAAATGTAGATGCACAAAGATTTGCTATCATGATGACTTTAATAGCACAAGGTGTCGATAAAGTAATGATAGCTTTTGAAAAAATGATTCTTTTTGTGGGACAAATTGCGACAGCTTTTTATAACTTAGAACCGACATTAAAAAGTGCATTAAAAGCTATTCTTGCATATGAAGGTCTTGTTGCAGTTACTAGAATTATAATGAGTCTTTTTGGAGCAATAAAAGCTTTAAATGCTTTATGGATAGAATTTGCTGCCCGTTTTAGTGCTAGTTTTATATTAGGCATTAATGCAGCTTTTGCTAAACTTGGTTTCACAATAACTATTGCCACTGCTCCACTTATAGGCTTTGGAATAGCGGCATTTACTGCTGGATCAGTTATATCTACATTAACTGGATATACACTTAATCTTGAAGGACCAGTTAAAGCTTTAGCAAGTGCTATCTCTTGGCTTGCCGATAAATTTGCTAAACTATTTGAAAACTCTTCTCTTGTTCTTACCACCTTAGGTGCCATGTCTGGCTTTTTAATGGGTGGTCCTTTAGGTGCTTTAATTGGTGGAACAGTTGGTTTTGGAGCTGGCTTAACTTTTAATGCTCAGTCTGCTAAAGGCTTAACAAAAGAACTTAAAATTCTTGAATCTCAGTTAACAGAAACAAAAAAGCGTATTGACTCATTAAAAGATAGTATGAGTGATCTAAAGCCAGATTCGTACTTATATGCACAAAAAACTACTGAGCTTAGTGGACTAGAAAAATCTTATACTTCATTAACACAAAAAATAGCCACTATTAATAATCGTTTAAAAACTGGTAAAGTTTTTGACTTTAATAAAGAACTTCGTCAAAACATGCTTAATTCAGTTGAAGCAGTTGGACAATCTTTACTTACCTTAGCAAGTCCTTTTGGAAATGCTATTAGCGCAATTTGGGAAAAAATGATTCAAGTTAAAAAGAAATTCCCTGGAATGAAAGAACTTACAGGAGAATTTCAAAATATTCCTACTAAACCAGAAGACCCACAAAAGATTGCTGATGATCTTTATGACTCTTTACAAAATATAACTACTAATGTTTATCAACGACTTCAAGATTTTATTAAATCTGGTAATATTAACTTAGTTAATCTTTTACTTACTCCTAGTAAATATCAATCAACTACTTCTTTATCACCAGTTATGGCTGAGTTACAAGCCCAAGAAACAACTTTAATTGAACATATTGAAAAGGTTAAAAGTGCATTAAGTCTTGGTATTGTACCAGAAAAGGTTAAAGTTTCTAAAAATACTTGGACAAAGCAACTTATTGCTGAATTATCAGAAGCAGAATTTCAACTTGAAGAATTGCAGCAAAAAATAAATATTGTGGCTAATACAAATAATCTCGTTAATGCCACTAAAATAAATAAACTAATAAATGAATTTGAAGCTGGTCAAGCTACCCTTAATGCTTCTTTTGAACAAGGCACAAAAGATTATAGACAAGCTTTAAGTGACTTTACTAGTTACTATAAAAATGAAATTGCTGCTTTACCCACTTTAAAAATAGAACCAGGACAAGAAAAAGTCTTTAATGAGCTAATAGAAAAACTTGAAAAACTTAAATCAACTATTAAAGCTAATGAAAAGGAATTTGGTACTTGGTCTGATTATTTCCAACGAGGGCTTGATGCGATTATCAACGATAATAGTATATCATTAGTCCAGAAGGCAGTTGAGGACTTTGCATCCTCGACTGAAGATGCCTTTGTTAATTTTGCAAAAGAAGGTAAATCTGCTTTTAATAGTCTAGCAGATTCCGTGATTGCTGACATTACAAGAATGGTTGTTAGAATGGCTTTATTACAGCCTATTGCTGGTTACTTATCAGGAGCTATGCCAGACATAACATCATTCTTTACCAGTTTGTCAGGCGGATTTAAATTAGCCAATGGTGGGATTATAGATGAAGAAGTCATAGGTTACGGACTTACTTCTGGAAAAAAATACAATATAGGTGAGAATGGTGCAGAAGTAGTCACTCCACTAAACAAAATGAGTTCTTCTGGAGAAACTACTATTAATATTTACAATGCACCTGCCGGAACAACTGCCACGACAAACATTACAAAAACAAAAACTGGACAAAACATAAATATTTACTTAGATAAAGCAATGTCTGCATTAATTAATTCGCCTAGTCGAACCTCAACTGCTTTAAGACAAAATGGCATAAGAGCTACCACCATAAGAAGATAAATTGGAGTAAAGTATGAGTAATTGGCCTTCAACACTTCCACAGGAACTGATAGAAGATAACTTTGAAGAAACAATGCAAAATCTTATTATTTCTACAGATATGGAAGTTGGCCCTCCAAAAACTCGTAGACGATTAACTGCTAACTCAACCCCTGTAAAAGGTTCTATCATAGTCACTAAATCTCAACGAGCTATTTTCCTTACATTTTTTCATTCTACTATTGCTGGTGGTGCTATAAAATTTACTTGGGAACATCCTATTACTGGAACAACTGTAAAAATGAAGATTATTGGACAACCTAAAATCACGCCTTTAGGTGGTGATTACTTTAAAATAGATATTGACTTTCATATCTTACCAACTTTAACTGTTATTTCAGGAGCCTAAATGAGTCGTTCAACATCACTAACCTTTAGAGAAGCAGTTTTTGCTTCTGAAACTGAAGATGCTTTTTTAATTCTTCTTGAAATTGATCATGCTGACTTAACGACTCCAATAAGAGTTGTAAATAATACTGAATCAGTTGAATTTGGTGGCAATACATACATAGGTTATCCATTTAAACTTGAACTTCCATCTGATTCTCCAGACAATATTCCATCTGCTACCTTAACGATTGACAATGTTGATAAGATATTAGCAGATGCTATAAATGATCTTGATACATCCCCTACTATTACTTTTTATGTTGTGTCAACAGCAGCATTAGATGGACCTGAAGCAACTTTTTCTGGTTTTAAGTTTATAGAAGCTACCTATGATGCACTTACAATAACAATAACTCTTAGTATAGAAAATTTCTTTAATGAACCTTTCCCAGGTGATAGTTTCACCCCAGGGCGCTTTCCTGGATTATTTTAAGGTTTTTTCAAGGTGAAAAATGCTATTTGACCCAAACAAATACATAAGTTTACCTTATAAGGATCATGGTCGATCCTTTGCCGGAGTTGATTGTTGGGGACTAATTTACTTAATCTACAAAACTGAATATAACATCATTTTACCAACTTATGATACTTACATAACTAGTGGAGATATTAAAACTGTTTCAAAAACAATTATAAATAATCTGCACCAATGGCAGGCAATTACTTCACCTAAGTTTTCTGATATTATCATCCTGAATATCGCTCATCAACCAACTCATGTTGGACTTGTTATAGGTAATAATAAAATGTTGCATGTTCTACAAGGTTGCAATTCTGTAATAGAATCTTACAATAACCAAATGTGGAAAAAGCGCATTTTTGGTTTTGTGAGAAGGATACCAAATGAATAATCTTCAGATCTACATGAATCCACTTTTAAATATTCCACAGGAATTTGCTGTTCCTATTGGTGGTAATCTATTTGACTTTGTAGAAAAGTCTAATGTACAGTTTACTGGAGCAATAACTGCTATTATCATCATAAATGGAGAAATCATTCCTCAAGATGCTTGGGAGTTAACTTTTCCAACCAAAAAAGATTTAGTATCAGTAAGGGTTATTCCAAAGGGTGGTAGTGGAGGCAAGAATGTCACTAGGACAGTTTTGTCGTTAGCTGCTATCGTTGCAGCAAACTTTTTCGCTCCTGGTCTTGCATTAGCTTTAACTCCTGCTGCTATGGGTCTTACTGGACTGGCTGCAACAACTATTGTAACTCAACTTGCTCTTACATATGCTGGCCTAGCTCTTGTTGATGCCATTGCCCCAATTCCTACTCAAGACACAGATCTTACAAAAAGTTCTTCTAAAGATTCTAAAGAATTTTATAACATTGGTGGCTCAAATAACAAGATAGATCCTTGGGGCTCTATTCCAGTTTTATTTGGCACTCATAAGTTTTCTCCTCCTTATGCTGCTCGTCCTTACACTGTTGTCCAGAATAATGAACAATTTGTTAGGATGCTTTTTTGCCTTGGTTACTCTCCAATAGAAATAACTGAATTAAAGATTGGTGAGTGCATTATAACAGATTCAATAGTATCAAATGATGACTTTGGAGATAATTCTGGCTCTGTTGACTATGAAGCGACTTTATATGATAATTTTAATCCAATTACTGATGAGACACATTTTTTTGAGGAAATTTGTAAAGAAGAAACTCTTTCAATCGAACTAAAGGAATCTCTTGGTTGGATAACTCAATATACCGCATCTGATACTGATTATGCCATAATAGACATCAGCGCATTAAATGGAATTTACCAAATAGATGAAGCTGGAGATTACCAAAATACTACTGTTGATTTTGAAATTCAGTATCGAGAATATGGAACTGAGACTTGGTATGACGCTAATGCTAGTATAATAGTTAGTGATGAAACATTATTTTATCCTTTAGATGCTATAGCTCCAGCAAGAGCATTAGAACCAATAGCAGAAGGTGAAGAAGATAATCCTGATTCTTACTACTATAAACATAAATTAGTTAAAATAGGAATAATAAAATCAACTGGTGCTCCATATATGAAAATTGAATATTGGACATCGTACAGTACGGCTATTAACTATACATCATTCCCTGATACTGTATATCCAGTTGCAAGAATTCATAAAAGATTTGATCCTTTCTTAGATGGATCAACTATGAAATATCCAGCCGAACCAGACTTAATAGCTGAAGATATTACTGATTTACGTACTTCTTCATCTCCTCCAAGAGCTAATTCGTATGATTTTAGATGTACACTATATGATGATAGTGTAGATCCAAATGACGTTTTTGTTGCATCTATATATAATCATAATAACTATCCATCAATTCCTTTTAACTCTTTCTATAACTTTCCAGATGAGTTAGAAACAGCATTTGGATGGGTTGTTGTTCCACCAAGTATTTTAACATATTATGCTAGTTTATGTTTCGGTTACATCGATGAAGTTGAAATAAAGTTATATAACTTGTTATCACTTGCAGGTGGCACTTTAATAGGTGGAAATGGTTTAACAGCAAAATCATCAGATAAAATAGTACAATCATACTATTGTGAACTTCCCTCATCAGCAAAATATGAGATTCGTATTCGTCGCACTACAACAGACCATGATCCAGTAGGTAGTCGCAAACAAGATACAATTCATTGGACTTGTCTACGATCTTTCAATAGAAGTAAAAAAGCCATCAATATGGCTGGTCTTACCTTTCTTGAAATGTATGTTAAAGCATCAGATGAGTTCAATAATTCTCTTGATACTGTAACTGTTCTAGGTCAGGCCTTGATCACCACAGGTTTTGAGACTCCTACAGTAGCATACTCAAATAACTGTGCTGACATTGTACGTTATATCTATACTGGTCCATTTAATAAAAAAGCACTAACTGATTCTCAAGTTGACCTAACTACTTTATCAGTCTTCTATTCATTATGTGCTGGATTAGGCTTTTCCTATAATCGTTATATAGATTCACCTATGTCAGTTTATGAAATATTAAAAGAAGTTTGTGCCGCCGGTTTAGCTTCTCCTGCTTATAAAGATGGACTTTACTCGGTAGTTTATGACTACTTAAACACCACTATAACTCAAATGATCACTCCACGTAATTCCTGGGGATTTAAAGCAACAAAGAAGTTTTATGACATTCCACATGCATATCGAGTTGAATATGCTGATCGTTATGACGATTATAAGTTAACAGAGTTGGAAGTCTATAATGAAGATTATGATGAAAATAATGCAACTTTATTTGAACAACTTGAGTATCCTGGTGTGACAAATGCAAACCAAATCAATAGTTTAACAAACTTTCATTTTGGCCAACTGCGTACACGCCGCTCCTCATTCCTTGTAAACATGGATGTTGAGAATATAGTTTGCACAAGAGGAGATAAAGTTCTTTATAGCTCAGATGTACTTTCATCAACCTTAACTGTAGGACGTTTACAGACTTACTCAGGTGAAACTATAGTTGTTGATAATATATGCACAATGGAAGCTAGTAAGTCATATGGAATAATTATTAGATCAACTGGAGGAACGGCAGTTTATTACTCAGTCCTAACTGTTGAAGGTGATAATACTTTATTAACTATTTCTTTAGTCAGTCCATCTCTTGAAGCTATTGATGGTGATATAACTGAAGATTGCCTTTTTATGTTTGGAGAATATGAAAATGAGGCATTTGAATGCATAGTAAAGGCGATAGTTCCAGGAGAAGACTTATCAGCAGAATTAGAACTAGTTATCTATGATGCATCAATTTACCCAAAAATACCAACATAAATTCGCAATACCATGAAATTAATGATTTACCATTATTACTGTTTCCTTTATTATTAATAATATAAAATATACTCTTTAAAGGAGATAAAGTCGATGGTGTTTGGTATAACAAAGACTGACATCCAAGAGATTAGAACAACCATCAATAAGATATATGCAATTTTAGAAGGCGTAAATGGCCAAGGTGGACTAAAAGAAAGAGTAACAAAAGCAGAAGATTGCGCCCATAATGCCGATGAAACAATAAAAACTAGAACTAATTGGATTTGGACTATATTAGTCTTTGTTGTAGGCATAGGAAGCGTATTAATAGATAATCTATGGTCACAAGTATCAACTTTGTCAGATAAAGTTCAAACCTTAACACAAAGTATTGCAATATTACTGTCTAAGTAAGGAGATAAAAATGAAAGACTTAATAATAGCAGTTATCGTTGGATTATCACTTCTTATTGGGTCTTATGTTATAGCAGAAGAGTCAAAATTAACTATGCAGACTGTTTATGCTTATGATAGCAATGGTAGAGTCCTTTATGAAGGTTATGGACCAGCAGTTGCAAATACAACTCAAGCTACTTGGATAATTAAAAAGCATTGGTGGTCAACAACTGGAGTTTACAAAGGTGCATCATTTGCTGATTCTAAATCAAATGCAGTTAATATATGGGCCAATCGAACAACTTATACCTATCGTGAGAGGTAAAGCATGAAAAAACTATTTTTCATACTGATAATTACTTTGTTACCAACACTTTTAAGTGCAGGTATATGGTATGAACCATTAACTGGAAATATAATGCTTGCTCCTAAAGCTGAGGACATAGAATATGGCAGTACTACAGTCAAAGCATGGATAGATGCTGCTACTGTGGGATCAGGAGCAAACGCCCTTGGATACTACCTACTTACCAGTTCAACAAATGCTCCCTCAAATGGAATCAATCTTGGAAATCTTTCTACTGGATTATTAAAAATTACAGTAACAGGTGGAGTTGCTACTCCATCAGTTGCTTCTGCTGGAGTTGATTATTTAACTCCTAATGGCAGTGGTGCAAGTCTAACTGGTATAACTTATACACAAGTAGGAGCAGCAGCAGTAGGACATGATCATAGTGGAGTATATCAACCAGTTGTTGCTAATCTAACCTCATGGGCCGCGATCAGCCGCGCTGCCGGATACGATACTTTTACCGCTACTCCCAACAGCTCAAATTTGGCCTCGCTCGTGACCGATGAAACCGGTAGCGGGGCGCTCGTGTTTGCGACTTCTCCAACGCTTGTGACTCCCGCCTTGGGATCACCGACCAGCGGTAATTTTACTGCTGGGACATTTTCATGGCCAACATTTAATCAGAACACCACCGGCACGGCCGCGAATCTGTCGGGCACACCGGCCCTGCCAAATGGAACGACAGCCACGACACAGAGCGCGGGTGATAATTCTACAAAATTGGCTACCACGGCCTACGCCGATGCGTTGGTTGATAACACAGCATATGATGCCTCAACATGGGACGGCGTAGAAGGCAAGGCTCCATCAAAGAATGCTATCCGGGATTACCTTGAAACCAAAATCCCGGCTGGTGCCGATGGAACATACGGCATTCTCCTGGGCAACAACACGTCCACCTGGATGCCGGGAGCCGGAACCTATGGCTACGGATTTGTCGCAGGGGTTCCGACGGTGGACATCAACAACAGTCAACATGCGCTAGTGGCGACGGATACGACCCAGACTCTCACAAACAAGACATTGGACGCCAGCGCAACCGGAAATGTCCTGAGACAGACCGGCCAAATGGTATTCTCGCGCCCGG
>Ga0265297_10011416_pt1 | contig 10886 bp, 7 predicted proteins | sample Munlanlwell13791_FD_192502 | JGI IMG/M metagenome (GOLD analysis project Ga0265297, IMG submission 192502) | Leachate microbial communities from a municipal landfill in Southern Ontario, Canada - Leachate well 137-91 | ecosystem: Engineered > Solid waste > Landfill > Unclassified | place...
GAGGCAGCTTCACGGTAAACAGGCGGATAAGGCGCACTATTTTAACCGCAGCATATTTGAAGATATTGTCCGAATGGTCCTCGTAGAGATAAATAAAAGCCGGCGCACTTCTCTTGAGAATGCGCGCGATCTCAGCTAAGCCGCGTCCGGGACTTACGGTATGATGCAGGACACCGAAGGAATATGCGAAGTCGAAAAGGTTATCTTTTATTGAGATATCTAAAATAGAGCTTTTTATTATCCGGACATTCCTAAGACCAAAGGTTAATTCTTTTGTTTTATGTACCCCATCGCTTAAATCTATGCTAACTACCATAACGTGAGGATTATTTTTTGCCATGATATACGTATCATAACCACATCCCGAACCGATATCTATACCCATTTTACCTCTTACTAGAGGCTCATTGATTGCTTCTTCCATTTTATTGAAATGCCACTTATCGATGGACATAATATTTTTATCCTTAGCCCATAGAAATCCGTATGTTTTTGCAGTTTTTGCTATGCTATCCATATCTTATCAGTTGTCTAATATGTTATTATCTATTATATACTTTGATATTGCCTGCGCTACTATACTATGCCCTATTGATGTGGGATGGATAATATCACGTTTCATATATAAGATTTTACTCTGTTTTGCTTCTCGTTTAAAATCTTTAATAAGGTCAATATAATAAATACCTTCTTCTTTAAAGAATTGAGATAATGGTTTATAAGAATCTTCTTCTTTATTAATAATTTGGTTCTCAAGAGGAAATATAGTAAATAGTATTTTTTTCTTATGACTTTTAACTAGAGATATCATATCAGTAAAAGCTGCCTTCCAATTCTTGAAATCTTCTGGCTTAATTTCGAAGTTATAATTTTGGAGATAGCGATGGTAGCCCGCATCGCCAAACCGCATTCTCAATCCGGTAGAAAAGAAATCGTAGAGGAACTTATACAGATCGCTCCTTTGATAAAGAAAATCAAGATATCTTGCTTTCGAACCATCCCTGAGATTCTCTATGACCATATTAAACCAACTTTTCTTAAGTTTCGGTTTATTATTAATATAGTCATTTAGGCATACTCCAACAATAATAAGATCAGGGTTAACAGATAATCCCTTTCCTTTTATACTCTCGAGTTCCTGCCAGGTGTTATAGCCGCCCACCCCCGCATTTATTATTTCTATACGCTTATTGGTTTTATCCGCCAAAATCTCACCTAATCGATTAATATACCTCTGGTCTTGTGGTAAATATGTTCCTGCTGTAACTGAATCACCTACTCCTAGTATCCTAAAAATATCATCGTGTTTATCACCTATCTCTTTGCCGATAAAGCCTAAGGAATTATAATAAACTTTGATACCGTACTTATTAACGAAGGCGATGTCAGGCTTATTATCGTATATTCTGCTATCTCCTGTTAAAATTAGCTTATCTGTTGATTTACTTAACCAAAAAAAAGCTTTTGCAGAAAATTCCAATAATAAAACAAAGAAAAGCAGGATCAGAGAAAGAAAAATAATATATAATCCTTTTTTGCCTATCTTCATATAATTTACCTAATTGATAAAATCACAATGCAAATGCATATGGGATAAACTAATTTTACTTTATTTTCTAAGGACAACCTTTATCATTATCCAAACATTTATATAGATGTAAATACTCTCCCGCGATCTTTTCTATGGAAAATTCTTTTTTTATCTTTTCCCGGGCGTTATGGCCGAGTTCATTAATAAACTTTTCATTATTTAACAACTTTTTAAGTTTCGCAGCCAATTCCTCCATATTGTTCTTTTCAAAAAGCAGACCGTCCTTGTTATCTTCAATCACATAATCGGTAATTCCTGTTAACCTTGTTGCGATACAGGCTAATCCAGAAGACATGGCTTCTAAAAGTGCGTTTGGCAATCCCTCTCTTCTTGACGGCAATATAAAGATATCTGAAGCCTGATAATATTTTTCGATCTCTAAGGTTTTCTCAATAAAAATTATCTCATTTCCCATTCTAAATTCCTCTATTTCTTTAAGCAACTTATCAAATAAATTTGTATGAGTTTGAAAATATGTTGTATTAGTAGAGCCAATGAGAACAATAGATACATTGTTATTTTGTTCAGCCCTGATCCTCTTCCAGGCAGTTATCAGCAAATCAGCGCCCTTGTCTAAATAAAGAAATCCCACAAAAATTATTATTTTATTTTCTTCAGGAAGCTGCAATTTTCTCCTTAGTGTTTTCTTCTCAACTGGGTTGCTTAATGGGATAAATCTTTTAGTGTCAACGCCGTTGGCGATAGTAAATAACTTTTTATCTGCTATGCCACTCTGTAAAAATCTTCGCGAAATAGCAGGGCTGACACTTATAAAAATATCTGCTTTTGAGAAGAAAAACAGCCTGAGCCTCCCAAACCTTTTATTCTGAATAGATACAGGATCATCGTCGCCAAAAGACGTAATTTTTTGTATGATTTTCTTTTTAAAAATCTTGGCCAAAATAATAAAAAATATATTCTTTTGTGAAAAACCATGGAAGTGTAATATATTAATTCTTTTTCTGATCTTTAAAAATACCCGGAGGAACCAGATTAAGGACTGAACTTTAGAAAATATATGGTTAGGTCGTATGATAACCCTGTATAAATTAACATTACCTATACATTCTCGCCTGGGGAGACTAAAATCATGGGATGTTGTTATAACATAAAAGTTAATTTTCGTGTTTAAGGCGTTAATGAGTGTCCAAGCCTGAATACCACCACCGCTTATTTCTGGATAAAATGCGCCAGTTAGCATGCAAATTCCAATTTTATTCATGGGTTTAAATTTATTAGATATAGCAATAAGTTGAAGATTTAATACATAAAATAATTTTTTTGTTTATTTAAAAAATTATAAATCTCTTTCGCAACACACAAATGCCCGTATTTATTCCAATGATATTCATTTTCAATATAAAGGCGCTCTTTTTTATCTGCGTATTTCCTAAGGCCTTCTGTCAAATCTAATACCATCACATCTTCCTTATCACATATCTCTATCAGAGTCTTCTGGGGATTATCTATATCGTAATCTTCCGGAATAAGTTTATACTGATTCATTATTAAATGCCACCTGAACCCTTCCGTCTGAAATTGATCGGGGATAGTCACAACAAGTAATTTTATAGAATTATCATCAGCGAACTTCTTTATATCTCTTAAAATTCTACCCGTGAATTCCCACTCTTTTTTTACCTCTTCAGACATATGTTTTGAATATAGACTTAATTTATCAGGCAACAGGTCAGGAACAACTACATTCATTTTTATTAACATTTTTTTAAGTACCAGAGATTCCTTTATTTTATTTGTAATAAAACAATATAATCTACTATATTTTCTAACAAAAGCTTTAATATTCACAAAGAGATAATTTGTATTTTCTTTTATCCTATTTGCAAGCCAACCATCGATAACTGTGTAAAGACTCCCTAAATAGTTATCTTTAATATCATTACTCATACAAAATCCTATGACGACAATATCCGGCTTAAATTTTATACCTTTTTCTTTAAGGAATTTAAATTCCTGAATTGTATTATATCCCGATACCCCAGAATTAATCACTTCATAACGATAATTTCCATAATTCTTATTCTTTAGCAATCTCTCAATGACTTTAGGATAAGTATCTTCCATCTGGACTTGCAAACCTGCAGTAAAAGAATCTCCAAGAACTAATATTCGAAAAACGTTCGAAGGTTTATCGTAAGAATACTCGTAATCCCTCAAGCCTTTTGAATTTATTTTAATTTTAGTATTAAAATTGAAGTCGGTTTTAAATATGCCGTTGAAATTTGGGGTATATTCATATCCTAAAGTATCGCTTTTTCTGTATAGATACCGTGGGTGTTCGAAGGAATTCCCTCCGATCTTTAAAAATCTTAATAAAACTTCCGCTAGGGCTAAAGCTATAATTAAACTAGCTAACATTAAGATAAAGTTTAAAATAAGACTCTCGATTTTCTTATGTTTGTGCTGCATCTTGTTCCATTTTTTGAATAATCTATCAGCCATATTAATGGTGGTGACTGTTTTTTCTATAAACTCTACGCAATAATTTTAAAAAACTTATTAAGAATGCTATTATAAATAATAATGGTGCTTTTACTAAATTACTGTGCTGTCTCAAGAATAACCTGACTTCATTAAGAAATAAAATTAAATCTTTCCTTGATATCCCTATACCTATTTGAGTTTCAGAAAAATAATACCAATTTTTATAATTTCTTAGAAAATACAACCTATTAATAAAAGACCTTATATAGAATCTTTTTGCCGTGTCTTCTATATCCGTGCGATTCAGTTGTCTAGTCTCGCATATAGGTATATCATCATGAGTCAAAAACCCCTTACTATAGAATCCGCTTCTGTGCCATGCAAAATCCTTCTTTAAGACACCGGCAGATACTATCATTTGATACAATTCTGTTCCCGGGTAAATTGATGTAGGATTAAAAGAAATCATATCGCCTCTTAATATCTGTGAGAAATCATATGTTTCTTCCATCTCAGCATAGGTCTCCGTAGGAAAACCCAGCATAAAAAATGTTCCGACTCGTTCTATTCCTGCCTTTCTGGCAGCGTTAATTGCCTTCAAGGCCATATCTTTAGTGATATTTTTTTTAATAATATTCAATATCCTTTGGCTACCCGATTCTATACCAAAAGATATTTTATAGCATCCCGCATCCTTCATTAATTTGAATAAATTAATATCGGCAGATTCAACTCTCCCCTGACATTCCCATTTAATATCGATCTTTCTATCTAGCAATTCTTCACAAATTTCTCTCGCCCATTCCTTATTAAGAGTGAATGTGTCATCCATAAAACGAAAATACTTTTTACCGTAAGTACTAACTAATTCTTCTATGGAATTAATAAACTTCTGTGGAGTAATAGTTCTTATCCTCCTCTGCCAAAATTTAGGACTGCCGCAGAATATACAGTCATTTGGACAACCGCGTGAACCCATTACGGAATACCTCGGATAACTTTTAATTGGCAAAAGAGACCAAGCAGGATTAGGTAAATCATCTAAATCATTTATAAGCTCGCGAGGTTGATTGATTTTTACAACCCCATTCTTTCTAAATCCTATGCCTTTTATTTCGTTTAAACGCGGCTTCTGAGTGTTAAGACAATCATGCAATTCCAAGGTGCTTAATTCGCCTTCTCCGATTACGACAAAGTCGAAATCATTAACATTCAAAAGAACATCATTCGGCAAAGCACTTATATGATGACCGCCGCCAATAACTACCGCGCCGTATTCTTTAGCGAAATGAGCTATTTTAAAAGCGACAAACCTATCATAAGTAAAAAAAGAAACCCCTACAACATCTGGTTTGGTAATCTTTATGTAATCCTTGATTTCATTTAAAGAATAATTCAGAATATCCGCATCTAAAATGTTAACCTCGTATCCTTTCGACTTTAAGAGAGCCGCAATAGAGGCAATACCTAAAGGCATTTCTTTCTCGCAAGATTGTCTTGGAGGATTAATTAATAATGTCTTCATAATTCTTGATAAAGTTTATATGCTCTCGGAACATCTTTTACAAATAAAACCCACTCCAGACGGTTTCTGATTATAAATCTTGCCTCTAAAATCCTGGTATTTTTCTCCTCTCCAGATTTCTAATAGACTTTCTTCCTTGACATTACCCAATACGTTCTCTTTTTTCCAATCATTACAACAGCTCACTACATCTCCATCCCACAAAATAGACATCATTGTAAACGGCCTATCTTCCAGTGTGCATCTGCGTATGATTTTTTTGTTATATCTCCTAACATTCAACTGACATATTAATTTTTCATCTAGGTTGCCCGAACGGTTTGCAGGAGATAAAAGCACATAAGGTAGATTGTTATATTTACAAAATTTCTGTCCGGACAGATAATCAAATTTTGTAAAATACCTTGTCTTTAAACAACAGATGCCTATACTAACGTCATACGACCTTGAATAATTTATAAAATTTGAAATATTATTTATAATAAGATTGTAATCCATTCCGGATACTTTTTTTAAAGTATTATTTGTCCAGCCATGAATGCTGAAGGTTATATGATCTAATCCGGAATCCAGAATCGCGCTTGCCATCTCTTTATCCAGCATAGATGCGTTGGTATTTATTGCGACTCTCGAAGATTTGCACTTTTCCTTTGCATATCTTATCAGTTCCCCTATCCTCTTATCCAAAAGAGGTTCGTTCATTAATGTAAGGTAAATATTTTCCACCTTAAAGTTTGCGCATTCATCAATAACTTTCTTAAATACTTGTAAATCCATAAAATTTTGGCTGCTATTTTTTCTAGTAACAGTATACGGACAAAAAATACAAGAGGCATTGCAAAAACCCGCAGTCTCAATTTCAACATTTATAGGAAATTCTGAACAAAAGGGCTTGGCATGATAACTCTTCCAACTTCTTCTGATATATTGGCTTAGATTATCTAAAGGGTATTTAATAAAAAACGGCAAGTAATAGTAGTAAACTTTTCTTATAATATTTAGCTTGCGAGTCTTATGCATCATTGTTAAGTAAATATCAACTTCAGTCTATTAGCTATAATCCTGACTGCTACTTTATCATCTTCATTAAACCCCAAGATAAACATGTAAGTAAATATAAAGAATGCTGCCTGCGCTAAAATAAACCATGGGCTTTTGACGATTAAGGCCTTAGATAAATATAATATACAAAATGAAACCATGCCTGCCCAAAGCGGTTTAAAGAATTTTAGGCTATATGGATGAAAACCATATAAATAGCGAACCTCTAAAATGATCAGCAATCCCATTAAAATAATAGATAAAGAATTTACAATAGCCGCCCCCAGTATCCCAAATTTAGGTATTAATATATAATTTAAAATAATGCTTATTATAATTAAAGTAACCATATTTATAAAAATAACCTTTGTCCTCCCAAGCATAACTAAAATACAAGCACCAATTGCATCAGTGGCGGAGCTTATTAATAATGAAAAACTTAAAATTATAAATGCATTTGAGCCAATAACAAATTCTCGGCCAAAAATATTTAAAATCCTATTCGCATAAAAGGAAAATATTAAAAATAGCGGCACCGTCAAAGAAAAAAGCCATCTCGTAACTACCTTAAATATATGCTTCAATTCATCGATTCTGTCTTTCTCGTAAAGTTCAGACACTATTGGAGAGAAAACTGAAGTAAATGGAACAAAGAATATTGAGCACAGCACCGAAGTCCTTAATGCAATATTGTAAATGCCTACATCATATGTAGGTCGAAAATATCCTAACATTAATGTATCTATCCAACGGTATAAATAGTTAAAAATTAATATCGCAAACATGGAAAATGAATATTTTAGGAAATCATGACTGTTAAGTAAAGAAATCTTATCCATGGCGAATACCTTAAACCTCTTATGCAAAAAATAAAATGCTGCCCATAACGCGATTAATAAAGCGGCCAAATAAGAGAAGACTGCCGCATTAATTCTAAGACCGAAATAAAACAATATAACAAATAACAGGATATTAGATAAGGGTTGTAGTATGTTCTGGATTAAGACATTGTATTTGAGCGTACGGAATGCCTGAAAATAAGACAATGCTAACATTAAAATGGTAGATAAGGGAATACTAAATGCCAAATATTGTATAATATTTATTATTGAGGCATTCTTAAATAATTTGAGAGCTATCCCTTTAGACGCAAACAATATGCCAATTGAAGTGATAAAACTTAAACAGATGCCCAATCTTATCCCTTTAAATAGAATAGCCTTTGCCTTATTTATATTATTAACTTTATACATGGAAGCATACCGTAATATTCCCGCATCTAATCCAAATTTACCCAAAATAGCTGCAAAGCCTATAACTATTAACCCCAAGAAATACAGGCCGACCAATTCCGGGCCTAATAATCTAGCAAGGAGTATGTTATAAATATATTTGAATATATTTTCTAAGATAACGCCTATAAATACTACCCCCGCTTGGGTTGTTATGCTAGATAAATTATCTTTAATCTCAATTTTCATTTCGTTTTAATCAATAAACCTACGATGCCATAACTCAAGCATTAAAAGAGACCATAGTTGTTGGCTATAATCTATTTTTTGTCTTAAGTGTTGCTTAATTATGTCCTTAATAAAGTCTGTATTAAAATACCCCCGATTCAAGCTTTTCTGTGATAAGAGCGTTTCAATTAATAAGCTCTTTAATTCTCCCCTAAACCACTTACCAATAGGCACTCCAAAACCCATCTTCGGCCTATTAATATTCGCTCGAGGCACAAAATCTTTAATGATATTCTTCAATAAATACTTCTTGATCAACCAGCTCATTTTGAAATCAACTTTTAATGATGCAACTAATTCTGCTAAACGATGGTCTAAAAAAGGCGAACGCGCCTCTAAAGAATTAGCCATAGTTGCTATATCCATTTTAACCAATAGATCGTTTGGTAAATATGTGTTTGTATCTATATATAAAAACCTGTCTAGAAGTTCTAAATCCTCTGATTTATTAAAAAATGATAATAAAATACCTTTGGGCTTATCTTCGGAAATGCTCTTTATAAATTCGTCCGAATATAGTCCATTTTGGAACTCATTATCGCAAATCGCGATCCAGCGCAGATATCGATCAAGTACGGGCAGGGTCACTCCTTTTAAAAAGCGCTTAAGTCGGTTAATTTTATTTTTTGAATATGGGCGATAAGGAATCCTGTTGATAATCGGCTCGATAAAGCCGTGCCTCAAAAAAAGAGGTATTTTAGTATACCAGCGAGATATATATATTGCTCTATAACGCTCGTATCCTGCGAAGATTTCATCACCACCGTCACCATTTAAAGCAACTGTAACATATTTCCTGGCCTGTTGTGCCACATAATAAGTAGGAATACAGGATGAATCAGCGAATGGTTCTCCATACCGCTCTAATAATAGAGGTAATACTTCCAAGGCGTTGGGTCGCACAATAAATTCATTATGTTCGGTATCAAACCTCTTGGCAATATTCCTGGCATATTTTAGTTCGTTATAACCCTCTTCTTCAAAACCAATAGAAAAAGTCTTAACCTTTTTCTCCGATAATTGACTCATTATGCCTACTATTGTGCTAGAATCTATCCCTCCGCTTAGGAATGCCCCCAATGGGACATCGCTGTATAAACGTTTGCGCACCGCCTCCTTAAGTAAACGAAGTACTTCTTCCGCCGCATCATTCCGGGATATATTTATTTTTCTAGCATAATCTAACCGCCAATATTGTTCTATAGTAATTTCTTTATCTTTTAAAATAAGAATGTGTGCGGGAGGCAACTTTAATACATTGCAATAGATGGTCAACGGGGCAGGAATATACCCAAAGCTAAGATAATAAGGAATCGTTTGATAATTAATCTCTTTTTCTACAAATCCGCTTGCTAAAAGAGCTAAAAATTCAGAAGCAAAGCAGAATCTCCCGCTCTGGTAATAATACAGTAGCGGTTTCTTCCCGAAACGGTCCCGCGCAAGCAGCAGCATTTTGGCCCTTTGATCCCAGACGGCAAACGCGAACATGCCGTCCAGGTGTTTCGCACAATCAACGCCGTAATCTTCATAAAGGTGCAGGATTGTTTCGGTATCGGTATTCGACTTGAACCTGTGGCCTCTTTCTTCAAGCCCTATGCGCAACTCCTTATAATTATATATCTCCCCGTTAAGGACCACCTGTATCGTGCCATCCTCATTTGACATAGGTTGATGTCCCGTATCAGATAGGTCTATAATGCTTAGGCGCCTATGCCCTAAACCGACAGAGGGCGTTGCAGGGCCGTTAAGGTATACGCCTTCGTCATCAGGCCCCCTGTGCTTTAAACGGGAGCACATCCGGCGTAAAACCTCATCGCTTATCTTCCCCTGTGAATTGTAATCAATGATCCCGCAGATTCCGCACATATCTACTTATTTACCCGTAGGAACGATACTCTCTTTAAGTGCTTTGTATTTCATCCCGCAACCGGCGCATTTAGCCGCCTTCTTGCCGAACGCGAGCTTTACCCCGCATTTACATACCCAGCCCTTGACCCTTGCCGGGCTGCCGTATGCCAGAGCGTACGCCGGGATATCCTTCGTGACCACCGCCCCCGCCCCCACAAAAGCGTATTCCCCTATCGTGTTTCCGCAGATGATGGTGGAATTAGCTCCGAGCGTCGCGCCCCGCTTTACGACGGTAGCCTTATACTCATTTTTCCTTTCTATGAAGCTCCTCGGATTGAAAACGTTCGTAAAGACCATGGAAGGCCCGCAAAACACATCGTCTTCTATTTGAACGCAGTCATAGATCGAAATATTGTTCTGGATCTTTACGTTATTCCCTATGCGGGCCTTTGAGCCGATGAACACATTCTGCCCTATATTGCACCCCTGCCCTATGACCGCCCCCTTCATGACATGGGAGAAATGCCATACCTTTGACCCTTCGCCCAATCGGGAAGGATCCTCAACGATGCTTGAAGGGTGTATGAAATATTTTTTTCTTTCCTGACCGCCGCTCTTCGGCGCCTTCAGCCATATAAGCGCGCCGTTATTTTCGAGTGATTGCTGGCAAGACTGCAATACCGAAAGGACCCGCAGCGCGCTCTTCGCGTCTGTCTTCGGCTTCCGGCGGCTTTTTACGCAATCTATAAAGTGCGCCGCTTCCAGGATAAGCGGCTCTTCCGGCTTAAAATCTATATTTTCCGCGTCTTCTTTTGTGGGAACGGGTAGCCTTCCTATCCAGCTGATCTGGTGGCTATAGAGCCTGAGCTTATTATCCCGGGCGACATCGTCAAATACCGCCATCTTCTTATCGCCG
>Ga0265297_10011417_pt1 | contig 10885 bp, 14 predicted proteins | sample Munlanlwell13791_FD_192502 | JGI IMG/M metagenome (GOLD analysis project Ga0265297, IMG submission 192502) | Leachate microbial communities from a municipal landfill in Southern Ontario, Canada - Leachate well 137-91 | ecosystem: Engineered > Solid waste > Landfill > Unclassified | place...
CCAAACCATTAATTACTACAACAAAGAGCGTATTCACACAACCCTAAAGATGCCGCCAACTGTTTTCAAAACCAAACACTTGTATTAGACTTCGTGTCTACCAAAAGGGGTACTTGACATGGTGTGTTTCATATACTCCTACATAGCTCGAGACAAAAATTGATCTAAATTAGGTTTAAAAAGAATTATCAAATCTAGCCAAGTTCTTTCGAGCGAGACTACTGATATCATCCAATCCATCAATTTTGACAGTTCAAGTTTTGATATACTTCATTCATGTCAAGTCTTTCAGTCAGGATGAAACTTACTTAACCCCAACCTTAGACTTCAGGTTTGGAAAGAAAAATCAGGATTATTACCGAGAGAGACGAGCAGAGGAGAATAAAGCGCTCAGTGCCACCACCTTTAACTTTGGACAAGTCTGATGAGGCTTACCAGACCTTCTACAAGGTAAGGACGGCAAAATATGCTTAATTGTTTCGAACGATGGTATGATTTCCAAGCAACAGACTGGGTAACCTACCTTGAATATCCTAAATTTACAAACAAGGAAGTCAACAGATTCCTAAATTTCTAACACTAACTATATCTCTAAAAAGAGTACAGTTAAAAAAGGAATGAGCGCCGCCAAAATTTGCATTATCACAACTTGCAGTACTTGCTTCGGATGTTTTGGATACCACCTGATAGCAAAATAACCCACAATTGGCACTTGTCCAACTAAAAGGAACTGGAAAATACGAGCAGCCAACCCTTCATCTGTCTGTGGTTGCCGAACTCCAAAGATCGCTACATAACTAAGTATCAAAAATAAAGCAACAACAGACATTCCTATCGGCAACCAACCACTTGGCTTTTTAAGGAGATCCTTCATGCTTAAAATTATATCATTGTTCGAAAAATATCTCTCTCGCTACCTCTATTGAGAAACTCGAACGGTGGTATGTTTTTCGAAGAACGGACTGGGTAAATTATATTGAGTACCCCGAGTGGACGATGAAGGAAGTTAACAGATTTCTAAACTATTAGCCACAGTTATTATGCATTTCAAAGCTCAATATTTTATAAAAAATTTGAACAAAAACCTTGATATGCAGAGTTTATGATCAAAAAATATGAGACTGTCAACAAACTCATTGAAACAATGGATAAGCTATAAGTGTAGTACAATATCCTCATGTCAAGTCTTTCAGTCGGAACTCACAGGACGGGACTCAAACTCCAGGTTCAAATAATCAGTTAGAGCCAGAACCAATATTTTTAGAGGAGAAAGTTATACCCTTTCAATTTACAGTTAAAATGTCTCCAACAAGTATTGACAAGGCAATCCTAGAGAAAGGTGAGGGGGCGTGGATTTGTAGGTTAAGCTCGTAGTTAAATCCATGCAGTTTTGATTTTAGTTCATGGAATAGTACAATAATATTGTTAAAACATGAATCCGTCAGGGAAAAAGCTCATGACTGTGTTTTCCCATCCAGATGACGCTGAGACGTGGTCTGGTGGTACGATAGCTAAGTGGAATTCTTTGGGGGGCGAATCTTTGATTACTTGTTATTCTGAAGAAGAAACGCGAGAAGCTGAAGCAAAAGCTGGTGCGAAAGTGTTGGGTGCAAGTTTCATAACACTTCTTTCTGTAGAGTCGGTTATGACAGAAATTGAAAATTTCAAACCTGACCTTTTAATCACTCATCATTGCAAGGATTCGCATCCTGAACACAGAGAAGTATTCCAGCTGGTGTCAGAAGCCACAGTCCACAGCAAGATTGCACTAGGAAAACCACAAATGATTTTGTCAGCCTCCTCATATAATGATGTTTTGTTGGATGGGATCTTTGAACCAAACGTCTATGTAGATATTGGTGAATTTATGCCTATCAAAATTCAAGCAATCAAAGAACATACTTCACAGCCTATTGGAATGTGGACCGATATGGTAAAGGTACAAAACAAATCAACTGGATTGAAATTATCAGGTGCAAAGTATGCAGAAGGGTTTGTGGAAGTTCCAATATTGGGAAAACTATTTAATAAGAGTTTATTTTAATGAAAATCGCATTTTGTTTTTTAACATACGGGAAAGATATTTTCGGGGGTATAGAAAACGCACTTTATAATCTTACTAAAGGTATCAAAGAGACTGGGCACGACCCATTTGTGTTTACAAGCGGCAAGTATTCAAAAAAAATGAATCTTCCAGCAAAGATTTATATATCAGAGCATTTACCCACATCTTACGACGGAAACACTCAGAATCTGATTATGGCTCTAAAACGAAAATCTGCAGAAGTTAACAAAGATTTTGATAACTTTATAGCCATACATCAACCAGATTGGGTTATTGTGGTGGATCCGATATGGGGAATACTGCCTGTTACAAACTACAATATAAAGAGTGATGTTTCTTATGCAATCTCGTACCATATAGCAAATTTGTGGGCAGACACCCAAGAGATTATGAGAAAATCATTTAGTATGCCCTTTGACAAATTTCTATCAGTAAGCATGTTTCTAAGCGATGAGATTAGAAATAGTTTCCCAGAAGCTAAAGCCGTTAGTCTAGAAACCCTACCAAACTCAATAAATGCTAATAATTATGCTACTCACAGTCAGCCGAGAAGGGAATATATTTTTTGCAACTCTAGAATTGCAAAAAGTAAAAATGTTGAAACTTTGGTTGCTGCTTTCGCGCAAATCCATCACAGATACCCAAATTTGTTATTAAAGTTGTGTGGTGGCAAGTTTCCCTTTGCAGATGAAAGTGAGGAATACGCTAAAATAAATAACCTTATCCAAAAACATAAAATTTCAAAAAAAGTTGAGATCTTACCACTTCTCTCATGGTCAGAAATACCGCAAATGGTTTCTTCGGCCAAGTTGGTTGTTTTACCTTCATTGTACGAAACATTCGGCATAGCAGCTTTGGAAGCATCGGTTTCTGGTACCCCCCTCATAGTTGCCAGTGCGACAAACTTTAAACAGCTTGTTAAGCATAGTGCCATCTTCTACGAACCAAAAAATACTAACGAACTTGCTGAAAAGATCTGCCAGGTAGTGAGTAATTATGAAAAATATTTACAAGAGGCAAGCAATAAGTCGCAATTCTATAAAGATAAGTACGACAATAAGGCTGTTGCCAGAAAACTAATAGATGAAATACTTAATAACAATTTGCAGTAAAGAAAAGAGCAAGTCAAAAAAGCTGTTGCCAGCTATCAAGCGATATCTTAGTTCCAGAATTTCATATGTTCATAAACTAAGTCTTGAGACAGACGCCCCCATGTTAATTTTATCGGGCAAGTACGGGTTGATTAAGCCTAGTCAGAATATTCCATATTATGATCAAAGACTAAAAGAAGATCAGGTTAATGACCTAGTTCAACTAATGGAAAAACAGCTAATAGATAATAAAGCTACAGAAGTAACCTTTTATGGACAATGTAAAAATGAGTATGGCTGGGCGCCGTATTGGCAGGCAATTGAACAGGCTTGTAAAATTTTGGACATTAAATTTGATAATGTCATCGTGGAAGAATAGCTCGATGTTTTGTTAGGCTGGTTTTAGGGTGAAACACAACTAAACCAGCCTGAGAAGAAATTGATGCAAGAAAAACTTGATTTAAAGACTACAAAATTGGCTTTTAAAATACTTCGGAGGAATTATGGTTGTCCTGGAGCCGATGGATTAAGCATTAAAGATATAAAGGCAAATTATGATTTCCATCAAAGCATTGTTGTTGAAAAGTACACAAACTCCGATATTAACAAACTTCCTATAAAACAAGTTGAAATAATAGATTTTGCAGGCAAAAAGCGAAAAATATATGTTTACTGTCTTTACGAACGATGGTTGCAGCTTATTATTAAACTACAGATAGAATTTATTGTGGAAAAACTATTGCCAGAATATGTATTTGGCTATAGGCGAGGTAAGGATATGAGTAGTTTGCAAAAATATATTCTATCTAAAGATAGCTCTCACGTTCTTTATTGCGATATTGTAAACTATTTTGAAAACATAGATACCAATATCCTGTTAATACAACTAGAAAAGATATTGAGGGAAGATAAGGGCTTAATTAAGAAAATACGCTTATCTGTTGAAGGGTTTCACTCCGGTTTGTCTGCTGGGAACGCCCTCTCGACAATATTATCAAATGTTTATTTGAGTAATATAGATAAATATTATTCAAAAAATTACGCCAGATTTAGTGATGACATGTATTTTGCTACCAACTCAATTAACCAGGTGAATACTATTAAAAACCGCCTAGTTCAACAGCTGGCAGATTTGGGTTTAGATTTAAACACTGATAAATTTAAGGTAGTAGATGTCAAAGAGTTTCAAGCGCAATGTTTTAATTGTTGACGGTAGTCATTACTTGTACCGGGCATATTTTGGAGTTCCTGACAGCGCCAGGCTTCCAAGCGGTCTTCAGGTAAACGCTGTCTATGGCTTCTTTGCATATTTAAGAAAAACTGTTGGATTGTTGTCTCCGGATCTTGTTTTTACAGTTTTTGATTCAGAGACAGGAATTAGTGATAAAACACAAGTAAATAGCGACTATAAAGCCGATAGGCTTAATCTTGATACTGGGATGTATAAACAACTTCCTATTATAAAGAAATTGCTTACATTGATTGATATTCCTTTTATTGAGCCAGAAAACCATGAGGCTGATGATTATATTAGCAGTCTGGCGATGAAATACTCAAAAAGCTCAAAAGTGTATATTTTTTCAAACGATAAAGATTTTTTACAGGTGATTGGTTCTAATATCTCTTTGGTTAAAATTGGCAAGAAAACTCCAGAGACTATCAACGAAGAAAGTTTCATTAAAGATTATGGCTTTGAATGTAGACAATATTTAGACTACCTTTCCCTAAAAGGTGATAGCTCAGATAACATCCCCGGCATTCCTGGTATTGGGCACAAAACCGCGCAATCGCTAGTTTCACAATATGGTGATATTGATAGCATTTATCAAAATTTACATTTGCTATCAAGCAGATTGTGCAGCATGTTGTCTGAGAATAAAGAGATTGCTTACAATAACAAAAAGTTTTTAAGAATCGATATGTCTGTGGATATTGAAAGTAGTGCTATTGAGCTACCCAACAATAGTTATAGTAAACTTATGCTGCCGACAAATAGCCTGCTCTCACAAATAGGCATAAAATGAACTTCCAAGTTATTTCTACAGAAAATGAATTTAGGAAACTTGCAAAAAAATGGAACAAGTTATCTCAGAAAATAAAATACACCACCCCATATCAATCATGGGAGTGGAATTATTTGTATTGGAGGCAGTTTGGCAAAAATAAAAAGCTGCAGATATTAGTCGCTTCAAAGGAAGGGATTTTAGTGGGGATATTTCCCTTATGGATTAGAAGACAGAACAATATTACTATTGCTGAGCCCATAGGAACAAGAGGAAGTGACTATATGCATTTTATTGTAATTTCAAATTTCAAAATGGAAGCAATTTGTTTGTTTACCGCATGGTTTGTGGCTAGTGAAATTGATGTTTTAAACTTGGAGGATGTACCTGTAAATGTACAGTATTTATCAACGCTAATCGAATATGCAGAAAAGAACTTTATATTTGTTGATTTCAATAAAAAGTACTGTCCTTGTTATGAAATAAGACTGCCTAGTAATTGGAGTAAATACTTGAATACACTTTCAAAAAGAAGAAAAAAAGATACTCTATATTATCAAAGATATGTTGACAGGTATTTTGAGAAAATACAGGTTGGATCTGGAAATATCGGTGAAATAGGAGAGCATTTTAAATTACATCAAAAGATTAGAAATATCCGAGGAGACAAAGGTTCTTATGCAAACAAACAAGTAATTAGTTTTATGCGAGAATTTGTTTTATCTATGAATGACGCAAATAAGCTTGATCTGCAGTTTTTGGCATTAGATGGAAAACCTGCTGCAAGCATTCTTGCTGTTAACCATAATCGGGTGAAGTATTTGATCACAATTGGGCATGACCCGGACTTTGCCAAATTTCGACCTGGCACCGTTTTGTATAGCTACCATGTTCAGTCTTCAATTGAAGAAGGATCACATGCATACGACCTTTCTAGAGGCCCCGATCCATATAAAATCGCTATGGGCGCAGTTGAAAAATATAACGCTAGATTGGTTATTTCGAAGTATCAGAATATTGGAAAACAGTATTTAGGTTATCAAACAAATTACTGGAAAAATCGTGGATATGAACCTACCGACTGGTGAAATATGTTGGTTGGGCAAGTCTAAAGATAAAATATTGAAGCTTAAGGCCCTTGCGACAACGCCGTTATTGGAAATCGGTCAACATCATTATAAAATCAATATTATTCCATTATGAAACTATATCTAATTCGTCATGCCAAAACTCTTGAATCGGGAGAAGGAAAATCTCAAAACCCTGATGCAAAAATAGATGCGTCTACAATTGAAGAAGGGCTTTATTCAGATCTAAAAATAGATAAGGTCTATTCTTCACCATTAATAAGAGCTACGGCAACAGCAGATCTGGTTTTTGGTGAAGACAACTATGAGACTATTGATTATATCTATGAGTATGTCAGACCCAAATCTTTAGATGGCAAAAGTAGAGAAGAAGATAGAAAGTTTTGGGATTGGGGTCTTTTAGAATATCGTAAAGATCCCGATTGGAAATATGGCGATAGTGAGAGCTTTAACGAAATAAAAGCAAGAGCGGAGAAATTTTTGAAATTCCTAAATAAGCAAAAAGACACTGTTGTTGAGCATTTTGACTATCCTGAAGACAAAGAAATTGAAGAATTTTGCAAAATAGCCCATAGAGTTATTGGTGATATGGGCTTTGAGGCCAAACAGTCAATTGTCCGAAAGGTTGTAGACACGATAGTAGGAACGCAACACGACATAAAAGTTTATGGGCATTTAGCCTTAAATTCAAGTATAATTGCAAATGTATGGAAAGGAGGTATCCAAGATGTCAAGTTCGAAACTAGCAGTCGGAATAGTAGGTCTGCCGAATGTGGGGAAAAGTACGCTTTTCAACGCGCTTCTTAAGCGCCAGCAGGCATTTGTTGCAAATTTTCCATTCGCTACCATAGAGCCTAATGTAGGTATTGTCCCAGTTCCCGATGACCGCTTAAAGAAACTCTCGCAAGTGATAAAAGAATCTGAAGGTATAGATCATCTGCCGCCCGAGGTACCGGCCACAGTAGAATTTATAGATATCGCGGGGCTAATTAAAGGCGCCCACAAAGGAGAAGGGTTAGGCAACAAATTCCTCTCCCACATAAGGGAAGTGGATGCAATATGCCATGTCGTGAGGGCATTTACAAACCAGGATATTGTAAAAGAAGGTTCAATAGACCCCTTAAGCGATTTTGAAGTAGTCGAAACAGAGCTTATGATGGCGGATCTCCAAACAGTACAAAATGCCAAATTAAAAATTAAAAATGATTCGATTTTTAAAAAAATTTTAGATCGACTGGAAGCTGCGTTAGAGCAGGGTAAACCAGCCAGAAAGTTAGCCTTCTCGGATCAGGAATTAAAAGAAGTCAAAACCCTCTCTCTTCTTTCTATAAAACCGATTTTAATTGTCCTAAACATTGATGAAAAAGTACTTCAAAAGACTAAAGAATTGGAGCAAGAATTTTCAAACCTCTTTGGTGTGCCAAAAGAGCTGACAATTGCAGTCTCAGCAAAAGTAGAAGAGGATCTTGCAGCACTAGACCAAGAAGATCAAAAATTATATTTAAAAGAGCTCGGTATTGATAGAAGCGGTCTTGAGCGGGTAATCCAAAGGGCTTACAAAACACTTAATTTGATAACATTCTTAACAGCTGGTAAAAAAGAGGTGCGGGCTTGGACGGTGAAGAAGGGGAGCCCTGCGCCGCTTGCGGCGTCCGTAATCCACACGGACTTTGAAAAAAAGTTTATCAAAGCAGACGTCGTAAAATTTGATGAATTTATAGCCTTAGGGGGCTGGAAAAACGCCAGGGAGAAGGGGAAGGTAAGGTCAGAAGGAAAAAACTACGAAATTAAAGAAGGCGATGTTGTAGAATTCAAAATCAGCCCTTAGACTCATCTTTTGTCTCGGTACCACCGGATCTTCGCTGATGTGCTTCAATGAAATCTGCGTAAAGCTGAAACCAATCATCAAAGCCGAGTCTTTTTATCTCCCTGCTGTCTTTAAAATCATATTCTCCATAAAGATGCTTGGGCGGATTGTTTTTATTGGCACCAAACGGCTTGTTTGATGACGGTGATTCGTGATTTCTTCTACGGGGCTTACCGTTTGTAACAGGTAACTGTTCCGCAAATAACATGTCGTGCAGCAACGTTCTTTCGGGCATAGGGGTATATTTTACACAAATTTTCATTTTTTGAAAAGTTTATGATATACTCACTTTCATATGGCTAAGTACGAATTAGTAGTAATTTTGGACAGCAAAACAACTCCTGCCAAAAAAAAGGCGTTTGAGGAAAAGTTTTCAAAAATAATTTCAGTTTTTGAAGGTAAAGTTGTATCAACCCTTGATTGGGGTATAAAAGAGTTTGCTTACCCGATAAAGAAAAAAGACTCTGGCCTTTTTTTAATATTTACTTTAGAATTAGATCCGAAGGCGGCAAAACAATTGCCCAACAAATTTAAGCTTGAAGAAGATATATTAAGACATTTGCTAATAAAACTTGAAGAATAAATATGGCTAGGAGTTTGAACAAAGCACAGTTAATAGGTAATCTAACAAGAGATCCGGAGCTTCGTTATACACCGCAAGGAACTGCGGTTTGTACCTTTACCGTGGCGACCAACAGGCAGTGGAAAACGGATTCAGGAGATCTGAGGGACGAAGCGGATTTTCATAGGGTTGTAGCTTGGGATAAATTAGCTGAAATTTGTTCCCAAATGCTTTCAAAAGGCAAAAAAGTTTTTGTCGAAGGGAGAATCCAAAACCGCCAATGGACAGGGCAAGACGGAGTAAAGCGCACAACCACAGAAATAGTAATCTCCGACATGCTCCTTCTTGATAGGGCAAGAGACGACTCATCCGATTATCAAGGTGCGGAGCCCTCGGAAGACGAAATAGACCTTCCCGAGGATTTTGAAGCTGATCTGAGCGAGAAAGAGCAGAAAAAAGAAAAAAAAGAAGAGATAAAAGACAAAAAAATAAAATCTAAAAAAAACTCCGAAAAATCCGATAAGGCTGGAGAAGAAGATATTCCTTTCTAAAAAATATGCAAAAAGTGCAATCCAAAAGAAAAAAACTAACTCTTCCTAAAAATTTTTCCTACAAGGATTATGAAGAGCTGTCAAAATTTCTTACCGAAAGGGCAAGAATAATTCCCGCAAAAAGGTCAGGTTTAAGCGCCAAAAAACAAAGAATTCTTTCAAGAGAGATAAAAAGAGCAAGATTTCTAGGCCTTCTTCCTTATAAACCCGAGGTCTAACCCATCCTGGAAATGAAAATAAACTTTCTGCCAAAAATTACTGTTTTAAGATTAAGAAATATTCTTCTTTTTTTGATATTTTTTATTGCTGTATTTTCATCCGGATTTTTTTTGGGAGCAAAACAGGTCAAAAACAATAACCCAATCGAAAACGCGGTAATCGATAGAGGTCTTCCAGAAAACAAAGATGTAAATTTCGATCTTTTTTGGCAGGTGTGGGATATGCTAGAAGCAAGCTATTTTGATAAATCGAAAGTAGTTTATTCCGAAATGATCTACGGCGCGGTTAAGGGAATGGTCTCCTCTCTTGGCGATCCTTACACGGCTTTTCTCACTCCAGGCGAAAACAAAGTGGTAAAAGAAGATCTCCAGGGAAACTTTGAAGGAATAGGCATTGAAATTGGTTATCGCGGTAACCAGCTTGCAGTAATCTCACCAATACCGGGCTCTCCGGCAGAAAAAGCGGGTATTAAAGCTGGTGACTTTATTATCGGCATTAAAGACGAAAACAAAAATATTGACAAATCAACATCAGGCATTACTCTTCCTCAGGCAGTCCAGGATATTAGAGGCCCCGCAGGCTCCAAAGTAACGCTTGCAATTCTTCGAGAAGGAAGAGAGGATGCATTAGTAGTAGATGTAATTAGGGAAAGCATTAACATCCCAAGCGTCGTCCTGGAATATGTAGGGGATGATAAGGAGATGGCCCATGTCAAACTTTATAAATTCGGCGGTGAGACTTCAGCCGAATGGGATGAGGCGGTTTACGAAATTCAAAAAAACAAAAACACAAAAGCAATTATACTTGATGTAAGAAACAATGGGGGAGGCTACCTCCAAGCTGCAGTTTATATAGCATCGGATTTTTTGGAAAACGGAGATACGGTGGTTATAGAAGAGGATGCCACGGGGCAAACAAAAGAGTTTAAAAACGAAAAAATAGCAAGACTTGAAAGATACCCGGTTTTTGTACTCATCAACAACGGCTCGGCTTCGGCATCGGAAATTCTTGCGGGTGCGCTAAAAGATCAGCTAGGTGCAACACTTGTTGGACAAACAACCTTTGGAAAAGGCACTATTCAAGAGCCAATATCTATAGAGGATGGATCAGGACTTCATGTTACGGTTGCGCGCTGGCTTACACCAAACAAGTTCTGGGTAAATGAAACAGGCCTTGATCCCGACGTAACCATAGAAGATAACTTAGAAACACAAGAAGACGAAGTCTTGACTGAAACGTTAAAATTAATAATTAATGAGATTTAATTTTAAAAGTTTTATACTGGGGATACTTTTGAGTGTTGCCTTTCTCGCAATAGCAGTAACGGGCGCATTGGCAGATAGGTTTTTTGATATCAAACCGCTTGACTATCTTGTAGAGCGGACCGAAGACACCCTCAACCTCGGCTCGATAGAAAGAAAAATTCTTACGGAAGAATC
>Ga0265297_10011418_pt1 | contig 10883 bp, 13 predicted proteins | sample Munlanlwell13791_FD_192502 | JGI IMG/M metagenome (GOLD analysis project Ga0265297, IMG submission 192502) | Leachate microbial communities from a municipal landfill in Southern Ontario, Canada - Leachate well 137-91 | ecosystem: Engineered > Solid waste > Landfill > Unclassified | place...
CAATGATAGCAATTGTTATCACAAGCTCAACAAGTGTAAAGCCACGCTGTTTTGGATTATAGTTAGTTAAAAAATTTATATTCTGCATATTTATTTTTTTAAAGTGTGCTTAACGACCCATATAATGGCTCCAAAACTGTAATAGCAAGCAAAGCTACTACAACCCCCAAAAAGATTATTAATATAGGCTCTAACATTGCGGTAAAAACCTCTACCGTCCTTTTAACTTCTTTGTTATAAAAATTTACAATTTCCATAAGGTTTTTATCTAACCTTCCCGTATCCTCTCCCACCTGTATCATTTGCACCACAAATGGAGGAGCATAATCTGGATATTTTACCAAAACAGAAGATATTTTTTCTCCCTCTGAGACCCTTTGCTCAGTTTCGCCAATTATTTGTTTGTAAATATAATTTGAAACGGTGTCTTTTGTGATTTTCAGGGCATTGTTAATTGATAGGCCTGCGCCTATGAGGGTTGAAATATTTTCAGCAAACCTGATAAGAAATATCTTCTTCATAAAGCTATCTAAAAAGGGTATTTTTAAAATTAGCCTGTCATAATTTTCTTTACCCTTTGGGGTTGTAAAATAATAAATTATAAATACCACAAGCGATGCGAATGCCACCACAATTATCCATCCATAATGAAACAAAAAGTCATAGAACCCTATCGCCAGCTTTGTCATAAGCGGGGGGTTAGTTGTGGTTTCTTTAAGCAAATCGGTAACTCTTGGCATCACGAAAAACATTATTATCAACACAACCACAAATAAAACTAAAATAACGAATATTGGGTAAATCATAGCCCCTCTTATCTGGGCAGATATATCAGCCTCTCTTTCTAAGTGTTCGGACAAATAATATAAAGAGTCTGATATTTTTCCCGACGCTTCTCCTGTTTTAATAAGGCTTACATAAAATACATTAAAAACTTCCGGATAATTTCCAAAAGCGTCAGATAAAGAATTTCCCTCCTCTACAAGTTGGGATATTTTAACTATTTTTTCTTTAAAACTTTTCTTTTTTGTTTGTATGGCAAGACTTTTTAAGCTCTGTGTTACTGGAACCCTTGATTGAAGCAACACAGCGAGTTGCCTTGAAAAAATAGCTAAATCTTTTTTAGAAACTTTCTCAAAAATAGGAATGTCTTTCAGCTTAGAAAGTAATGGTTGCTCCTCTTTAAGCGATGTCGGAAATATGCCGTATTTTTGCAACAAAAGAGCTGCCGCTTCTCTGGTAGAAGCCTCAACAGTTCCTGTCTCAATCTTTCCTTCTTTGGTTCTGGCTTGATAAATATATTTCATCCGCTACTTTAAAAGATTTTTAACTTCGGAAGGATTAAGTGAATAATCCATTGCCGACTTCATTGATATTTCTTTTTTCCTGGCAAGATCCACCAATGCCCTAGAAAAAGACACCATACCCTCTTTAAACGAAGTTTCTATAACGGCCGGTATTTCGTGAACTTTATTTTCTCTAATTAACGTTCCCACTGCATTATTGCATACCATAATTTCACAAGCAGGGACAAACCCACCCTGAATTCTTGGAACAAGTCTTTGAGACACTATTCCTAAAAGAGAGCTTGATAATTGGAATCTTATCTGTTCTTGTTGTTCCGCTGGAAAAACGTCTACTATCCTGTGTATTGTTTGCGCTGCTGAATTGGTATGCAGTGTTGCAAAAACAAGGTGCCCAGTTTCTGCTGCGGTTATTGTAGTGCCTATTGTTTCCAAATCTCTCATTTCCCCAACCATAATCACGTCGGGGTTTTGGCGGAGACTTGACCTTAAAGCGTTATTAAAATTAAATGTGTCTATTCCAACCTCTCTTTGATCTACAATTGCGCGACTAATTGGATATGTATATTCTATCGGGTCTTCAATAGAAATGATATGCACCGCCCTGGTCATATTTATTTCGTTTACCATTGCCGCCAATGTTGTGGATTTTCCTTGGCTTGTGGCTCCGGTAACCAACACCAATCCCTGCGTCCTACTTGCAAAATTGTGCAGAATTGGGGGCAAGTTTAGTTCTTCTATTGTGCGAATCTTGGCTGGAATAAAACGCAATGCCAAACTTATGTTTCCACGCTGAAAAAAAACATTTGCGCGAAACCTTCCCTTTTCCTCGTGCTGATAAGAAAAGTCTATTTCTTTATCTTCCATAAAGCGCTTGTACTGACTTTCTGACATTACAGCAGCTGCCAACCCTTCCGCATCCTTGGGTAATATTATACCCTCTTGTCCGAGAGGGACCAATTGTCCAGTAATTCTAATATTTGGGACATGCCCAACCGAAATAGCAAGGTCAGAGGCCTCTTGCTTTACAACTATGTCTAAAAGTTTTTTAAAATACTCTAAATAATCCATAATTATTTTTAATATTATTCGTACTAATGCAAGCCGACATAAACCCTTAGTTTAGCTATCTTTCTGTCGTCACTCTAACTATTTCATCTATTGAAGTTTCTCCTTCTAAAACTTTTAGAATTCCATCTTGCTCCATTGTTATCATTCCCTGTTTTTGAGCAGCTTTAAATATGGCAAGCTCGGAGGGATCTTTTAAAATAAGTTCTGAAATTTCATCATTTATAGATAAAACTTCAAACAATGCGGTTCTATCCGAATATCCAGTAAAGGAACACTCTTCGCATCCCTTGGTGGCATAAATATAAAATGGATCAGGAATTTTTATTTTTTCTCTCTCCGATAGGGGCATATTATCCACCTTCTCTGTAATAAATTTTGCTATTTTTTCTTCTGGTTTAATCTTTATCTTGCAATGAGGACAAAGCGTTCTTACTAACCTCTGGGCAATAACCACTCTTAATGTTGATGGTATTAAAAATGGCCTAACTTTCATATCTATAAGCCTAGCAACCACACCAATAGATGAGTTTGTATGCAATGTTGAAAGCACAATATGACCCGTTAAGGCGGCATTCATAACAAGATCAGCTGTTTCTTCGTCTCTAATTTCTCCGACCATTATAATATTAGGGTCCTGCCTAAGAATTTGTCTAAGCCCAGAAGCAAAAGTATATCCAATATCAGGTTTTATTTGAGACTGGTTTATTCCATCAATAGAATACTCAATAGGGTCTTCTATTGTAACTATGTTAACTTTTTCATCATTCAAAATTCTCAATATGGCATATTGGGTTGTTGTTTTTCCAGAACCAGTTGGACCGGTAAACAATATAAGTCCATAAGGTTTTTTAATCGCATCTTTTATAACCTCCAAATTTCTGCCAGATAATCCCAGGTCATCAAATGTTCTTGAACCAGTGGATGGATCCAAAATTCTAAGCTCCACCTTTTCTCCAAAAAGTGTCGGGAAGGTTGCAACCCTAAAGTCTATATTCGCCCCATCTATTTTAGTTGAAAACCTTCCGTCTTGAGGAACTCTGCTTTCATCAATTTTCAACCCAGACATAATTTTAATTCTAGCAACAACAGACAAATGCACTTTTAATGGCAATGTAAGGCTTGATTTTAAAACTCCGTTAAGCCTAAATCTCACATCCAGTTTGTCTCTTCTTGGCTCAATGTGTATGTCGGAAGCTTTAGCTTCTAAAGCGTGCCTCAATATCACAAACACCATTTTAATAACAGGTGCGTCTTCTGATATTGTTGACTGCTCCTCATCAGGGGTTTCTTGTCCTATTAAATTAATTCCTTGCCTTTTTTTTCTTTCTTGGGCCAGTTCTTCTAAAGTTCTTTTAGTTTCTGCCGCCAAATTCTTCCTTTGTTTTTGCATCTCCAAAAAATTGGTCGGCGTTATAAGAAAAACATGATATGAAAACCTTTGTTGACTAGCCAAAAATCTTAAAGCATTCTGGGCAGCCAAATTTTCAGGGTAAACCATTCCTACTTGAACCACATTATCCTTTTTAGCAAAAGCCACCATTTTATAATTGTTTGCGGCTTCGTCGGGAACTATTTCCAAAACATCAACTGGCACTTCTTCGGCCTTAATTTTTTGCAGAGGAACTCTTAATGTTCTGCTTTTTAAGTCAAATAAATCGTTTTCTGAAAGAATTTTATTTTCTAAAATAATATCATCCTCGCGCTTGCCAGTTTTTTCAACTTCTTTTTGAAGCTCATCCATTTTAGATTCAGAAATCAGTCCATTTGCAAATAATTCTTGTAATAATTTCATTATAAATTTGGTATTTTTTATTAAGATTCTCCCGCCTCAATTGCGTTAAGGTATTGCATATATTCTTCGTATTGCTGTTGATCTAGTCCTTGTATTGGAGACCCCTCCCCCCCTTGAACTTGAATAAATTCTTCTAAGCTTTGACCGTAATACGGCTCGAAAGGATTTTTTCTGCCAACATCTACCTCTTCTATTTTATCAACTCTATATCCCATGTCTTCTAATTTCTTTTTAGCATCGGTAACAGATAAATCAGTAATAAATCCTGTTATTTTTTCATTATTTTCCCCTTTTGTAGCTTCGTAGCTATATCTGTTTTCCATTTTTTCAAATTTGTTAAGCCTGCCAAATTGTTCCGAATTTAAAACAGAAAAATCTATTGTGACCTTAGGCTTATTAAAAACTAATTCTGGTGCAACCGGTCCTGGTTGAGAAAAAAATACTATAGCCGTAATAATCACAACAATCAAACCAAATATGGACGCTATGCCCGTGATAAACATCCTCTGCCTTTGTTTTGGGGATATAAATACTACTGCCATAAATTTAATTTAATCAAGCGATATTTTAATAAGTATGGGTTTTAACCTGTATTGTAAAATTAAATATTTTATCTTGGGCAAACTGTGACGTGTCTCTAGTAGTGTCTCCTGATCCAAAATTAATGTTTTCAATCTCAAAAATCCTTGCCGAGTTTTCCAAATAAGAAATAAGCTGGCTAAGCGAAGCATAGTTTCCTGTCAAATTAAGCGAAAATGTAAGGTCTTTTACTGTATTTTTGGCCGCTGAGCCAGAAACTTTTGATAAAAATAAACTCCTCAAAACGAGACCGCTTTTTGATGCCTGGTCTTGCATATAATAAACCAAACTGCCTAATTCTGGATCTGATGGCAAAGCAGAATCAACTTTGGCCACGTTATCTGCTTTGGAATTTAGTTCAACTATGTTTCTTGTAATCTCGCTATAATAAGCAAACTCTGCATTATATTCAGCCCTTTTTATTCCAAGGTCTTGTTGAAGCGCCTTAAATGTTTCATATTCTGGGTACACCAAAAAAAATATCAAAAACACTATTGCAAAGAGGATCAAGGCTATTGTAATTGGTTTATCAATTCGCATAATTATTTTTTGGCACTTCTTTGTTTTTTATTCTGTCGTCTTCTTATGTATATAAATGCCATCAACCCAGACACGGCAACAAGCACCACAGATGCCACGATTAAAAGGAATATAACCAATCCCATATTTTTTTCTTTCTTCTGCTCTTGAGCTATTTCTTGGGCTGATTTTACTATCTGGGCGCTGATAACATAATTTTGCGTTGTTCCGTCTTCGGCGGTCACTTGATAATCAATAGGATTTGTGAAATTCTGAGGGACTCCAGTTTCTGGATATACTCTAGCCCTATCAGAAACAATTATCACTGGAGTCAGATTAGTTATATTTGTTCCAGAGGTAAAATTTAATAAAATCGTATGTCCGGTATGATCTATTTGTCCGATTATTTCTTCTGAACCAACAAGTGTAGTAAAAGAAAAAATCATTTTATCGCTACTCTTTGGCAAAACCTCTCCGCTTTCAGATCCTTCAGAGTTTTCTGATGATCCTTCTTCTGGTTGATTTTCAACCTGAGAAATAGAACCAGAAACCACAATCACATTATCTTTTTTATCTTCGACTACTTGGTTTGCCCTATTAACCGCATAGCTAAATATTTTAGGATTCATCGAAAGACTAAAATTAAACGCAATCCTTCCGTCTTCCGATAATGTTGAATTTAAATTTTCAAACTTTTGAATATATTCATTTTTTTCAAATGTTGAGGTCTGTCTTGCTACCATATCCATATCTTCCGCAATTCCACTAACCTGAATTTGTTTTGCTTTTGCGTCTAAGTTAAATTGAGAAAACCATACTTTTGGCTGGGTATTATCTTGCATCAAATAGAAAATATTTGAAGCAAATTCATGGTTTTGAATAAGGTTGCCAAAGTCCTTTATTTTAGCTTTATATAAAATTACTTTTTGCTCTTGGGTTAACTGATCGGCGGTTCCAACTGTTGTTAATTTATATTCAGCCTCAGCTATATCTCTTCTTTGAAAAATATTTTTAACCAAAAAAACTAGATAACAAATAATGGTTGCTGTGAGCAAGGCTATAACAAAATAAAAAATCACATCTATCCACCAAACTTTTTTGTTTCTTAGTTGGAAAATGGTTCTAAAATCCATTTATTTGCTGTTTCTATATTATATCACGCTTTTTATTTTACTACTGCTGTGTTTCCAGACCTCCCAGAGCCGCCCCCACCGCAACTGAAAATCTTGGTGACATTTCTATAAGCCCATCACTTAATATAGGGGGGTAAAGCAAGTCAGAAAAACAATTTGGTACCACAACCTTTTTTCTTAAAACTTCTTCAAAATATGCTTTTAATCCTGGCAGATTCGAAGTTCCTCCAGTGAGTAAAATTTCGTCAACATCTTTTTCGGATTCAAGATAAAAATCGGAAAGAAACTTTTTAACCTCCAAAAGCAATGGATCTATAAGCAAATAAAGAGTTTTTGCCACATTTTCTGAAGAATGTAAAAGGCCTTGCTGATTTTTAACAGCTTCTGCTTCAATATTTCCCATGCCCAATGCTCCAGCAATCGCAAAAGTAAGTTGCGAGCCCGCAAAATTAAAGCTGTAACTTTTTCTTAGATTTCCCCTATCTACGATATTTAGAGTAGTGCTTTGAACACCAATATCTATAAGGCAAACGCATTTTTTATTATCTGTCGCCAAAACTCTTGATAGCCCAAAAACTTCAGCCTCAATGGCGTAAAGCTCTAATCCAGCCATTTGGGCAATTGTTTGATAATCTTGCACGGTTTCATTTGGAATGGCGACAAGTAAAATTTTTAATGGAGATTTTTTGTCTCCGGGAGTCCCACCTATAAGTTTCCAATCCAACGTAGTCTCTGTTATAGGTAGGGGAATGTATTGCGGGGCATTATAATAAATAGCTTCTGCAATTTCTTTTTGACCCATTGGGGGCAATTCAAAAGAAACGCAAAAAGTGGAAAAATCAGGAATCGAAAAAACCGTTGCTGTTGTTTTTATTTTTGATTCATCTAAGACAGCTCTTACTGCCCTTGAAACAAAATAATTAGAAAGCAAATAACTGCCTCTTTCCACAGACCTAAAAGGCTCTTTATAAAGAGAAGCTGATCTTATTTCTCCATAATTTTCCAAGGTTTTTCCCTGCCCCCAACGTGAAATTTCAACCACCTTTATTGAGGCAGACCCAATATCAACACCGAGCATTTTTTGGGGAAAAAACATCTTGGCTGGATTATTAAAAAAGTTCAGCTTGTTTATTGATTTGCCCAAATTAAATTTTCCTAAAATATTTTGGTCCATTTATTTTTTTATTATACAATAAATATGAAATAAACAAAAACAATGTCGCTGTGGATAACTTTTTAAAAACCAAGGCATTTTTGAAAGACCTATTTTTTCCTAAATTTTGTCTGGGGTGCAATAAAGAGGGCACATTTTTGTGCCAAGATTGCAGACATCTTTTGGATATTTTGGAAGTTAATTTTCCTGCGAAGAATAAATTTCTTGACGGACTATATTTCGCCCTTTCTTACAAAGAAAGTGGTCTTTGTCAAAAACTTATCCATAATTTTAAATACCCGCCATACTTAAAAGCCTTGGCGCCCGATTTAGCCAACATTTTAATTGAACATTTTATAAAAATAGGCAAAAACACAAACGAAGTTTGGGAAAACTCTGTTCTAACCCCCGTGCCATTGCATGTAAAAAAACTAAAAGAGCGCGGATATAATCACTCCCAAGAACTAGCCAGAGAACTGGGCATAATTTTAAAAATTCCCGTTTTGACTGATATTTTAGTAAAAACAAAAGACACAAAATCTCAGGTTGGATTAAATAAAATGGAAAGGGAAAAAAACTTATTAGGGGCGTTTTCTCTAACTAAAAACCCGCAGAGCTGTGGCTCCCACGGGTTTTCTAAAGTATTTTTAGTTGATGATGTATACACAACCGGATCCACAATGCAAGAATGTGCAAAAATCCTTAAAGAAAACGGTGTAAAATCGGTGTGGGGCATTGCAATTGCCCGCGAAGACTAAATTTTTTCTACAGTTTGCCAATCTCCCTCAACATATAAGAGAATAATTTCTGCATTAAAACTAAAACCCTCGACAACTTTTTTTGATTCGTTTAATTGTTTAATCTGGTCTTCCTTGCCAACTGGATTACCTGCGCAGTCATGATGCCCAACGATAGCAATAACTTTTGACCCGTGGTGATTAACTGAAACATCGACTCTTTTTTTGATGTTTTCGATAATTACGGTATTTACTCCTTCTGCCAATATTTTGATAGGTCCTGGCTCTGTAATTTGATCAACCCAATCAACCTGGTAATTTTCTTTAATATAATCTTTTACCGCGTCTTGAACCCTGCCATCCATGCAATTAATAGCTGTGGCAAATTTTTTATCTGAACTCATAATTTTTTAATTTTTATCAAATTTACTTAATATTAACCCCGCAATAATTGCCTGAGCCAATCCGGAAACTGTCCAGCTTAAAATCATTAAAAATGAATATGGCATTGAAGCATAAGTGGCAAACATTCCAGGAATTACGGATATAATCCAATAAGTCAAACCAAATTTTAACCCATTGTTCCCAAAAATATTTTTTGTTTTTTGCCAAAACCAAACTAAAATAAGGGCAAGCAAAAATGGGTGAGCAAAAAATAAAAGCATCAATGGGTCAGAGTTGGCCCTAAATAAGTTTGGATTTTGATATTCTACAGCCACCTGCCAAGACAATACATTAAAAATTTGGCTTATTAGCATTGATGCTAAAAAATTTATCACACCAATAACAGCGGTCGACAATAATATTTTTTTCAACATAAATTAGAATTAAATAATATTATTCAATTCTAATCAAAAATAAATAATTTATCAATTGAAGTTTTCAAAATTTTGGCAACCTGGTGCGCTAAATTTAAAGAGGGATTATACTTGCCCTGCTCTAAAAAAACAATTGTCTCCCTTCTAACTCCGGCCTTTTCGGCCAATTCTTCTTGCGTCAAACCGCATTTTTGCCTCGTTTCTTTTATTATATTTTTCATCTTTTTCTTATAAGATATTTGAAAATAAGGCTATATAAAAGCATTAAAACACAGACCGAAAAAGCCAAGGTCATTGCAATGGGCTGAAAGAAAATGTTTTTATCAGAAAGAGCATACAAAGCGAACATTATTACAACCCCTATCCATGAGCATACTTGTATTGCCAAAAGAGCGGCTCTTCCTGCCACTTGATAATCTCTTTCATCGGCTAAGACACCTTTAACACTTTTTCTTAAATACATCAAAACTAAAAATGCTATAGCAAGCAAAATTATTGGCAGAAAAAAATTCTTTAAAACCAAAAGGTTCGCAAAAGAAAGAGCTAAAAAGAAAGTTATTATAAGTCTTATTGTTTGATATTGTTTTAGTGTTAGTTGCATATGTTTTTTGTTAATTATTTCTAACTATTTTAATGTTATATCTTTCTAACATTATTGTCAATAGCAAAACGTTAAAAAGCGCACCCGAGGGTGCGCTTTTAACTAAAACCTGCTTATATTACCTAACCTGATACACCAAGCTTATTGAAATATACACCTCTTGCTCTCCCGGTTGAATTGTTGGAGTGGCCCCTCCGTAAGTCGCTGTGTCCACTCCTAGGCCTTTTATAGAGCTATATGATGGAGAATAATAATTGCTTTCATAAATGTTTATCAATTTACCAAGCTTTATTCCAGATTCTCTAGCCAAGCTCTCGGCTTTTGTTTTTGCCTGAGCAATTGCTTGGGCCCTTGCCTGCTCTTTAAATTGTTCTGGGTTATCAATTGTAAACTGTAAGTCTCCAATCTGGTTTGACCCTGAATCGGTTGCTTTTGATAATATCTCTCCTATTTTTGTAAAATCTCTTATCTTAACCTGAACATTTTGAATAAGTTTGTATCCAGTAATCTCCTGGGAGGAATCTGTCATAGAAGAACCGGTAATTATTGTTGAAGACCTATAACTGCTTTCCAAACTTACCGGGCTAATCAATATTTTATCTGTACTTTTATATACTGGCGACAAATTATAATTTGTCGTTTGAATATCTTTTTCATCTACTCCCAAACCCTTTACTGCTTCAATAACGGCGTTCATTTTTTCTGTTCCTGTTTTTGTAGCATCGGCTACTGTTTCGGCCTGAGTTGTAACTCCGAGGCTCACCAAGGCGACATCTGGCTTTGCATAAACTTTTCCTTCGCCAGAAACCGAAATCTGGTAATTATTCTGTTGGTTGATTGATTTATTTTCCAAAATCATCTGACCGGCAAAAAAGACCAACGTGCCCACAACAAGAATTGATGCGAGTATAAATATCTTATTTAAAAATTTTGTTGTTTTTTCTTCCAATTTTTTGTTTGAGTTTGTCGTTTTCTTCCAAACCCAAAATAAATTATATTTATATTATTGTATTTATAACTATAACACAAATACTTGATAGGTGTGTCGGAAACGACACAAGATGCGGTGTTTGTTGGACAAAGTTCGAAACTATTTCGAGCAAAATCCAAATGATTAAAACTACTAAAAAGAACTCGGCAGGGCGAAACAATTTGTCTGGGGTTTTGGATTCGCCC
>Ga0265297_10011419_pt1 | contig 10882 bp, 27 predicted proteins | sample Munlanlwell13791_FD_192502 | JGI IMG/M metagenome (GOLD analysis project Ga0265297, IMG submission 192502) | Leachate microbial communities from a municipal landfill in Southern Ontario, Canada - Leachate well 137-91 | ecosystem: Engineered > Solid waste > Landfill > Unclassified | place...
AGTGCCGGCAGTTCTGGATATAAAATGCACAGCGAGTTTACCAAATTATAATCAGGTTGTCCTATATGCAGTTTGTATTCCGGAAGTAAAAATCATAGGTTATATTCCAATAGGGAAATGTGATTTAGGAAGAGGATACGATAAAGTAAAAATGACTACAGAAATAACTAAAGAATTTAAACTTGCAATTAAGAAAAGATACAGATTTTATCGAAGATTTGGATTCTGATTTATTAAAATATTTGTTTGGAGATATTATGTTTAATTACAAAGAATATAGAAAACATTGGTATGAAACACATAAAGAATATATGAAACAATATTATATAGAGAATAAGGATAAAATTTTAGAAAGAATTAAGCAACGCAAGAAAAATAATCCTGACAAAATAAAAAAAATAAAGAGGCAGTGGTATGAAAATAATATAGAAGAAGAAAGGAGGAAAAGTAGAGAGAGAGCAAAAAAATATAGAGAGCAGGGGAAAATACGGAAACCAGAAAATCCCAAAAAAGTAAAAATAAGATATATTAGATGGTTAAAAAGTAATCCAGAATATCACAAAGAGTATAAAAATAATAAATATAAAGATGATTTACAGTTTAATATTAGTTGCAAAATGAAAACAGCAATAAGAAAATCTTTAAAATATAATAAGAATGGCAGGCATTGGGAAGATTTGGTTGATTACAATTTGAATGAATTAATAAAACATTTGAAATCTACTATGCCTAAAGGTTACATTTGGAATGATTACATTGAAGGAAAATTACATATAGACCATATTGTTCCTGTAAGTGCATTCGATTTTACCAAACCGGAAGATATCAATTTTAAAAGATGTTGGGCATTGGGCAATTTGAGATTATTGCCAGCGATGGATAATTATAAAAAAGGTAATAGGATTTTAGAAAGTCTGATTAATCAGATGTAAAGGAGAAAATAATGGATAAAAGAAAAAATTATTCAGTAGATGACAAAGTAAAATTAGTTAGGAATATTCTGGAATTAGCAGAGAAAAAGGGAATAGGTACAAGGTTGGAAATGAGCGTATATGCTTATAATGATTACGAAGATTATTCTGATATGGTAAAAATCAATAATACCTATAAACTTCACGAAGAATATATCGAATCCGGAGATACCAGATGGACAAAATTACACAATGGGAAAGATAAAACAGATAGTATTTCTGGGGATATTGATATAAATATATTCAAAGGAGAATAAAATGAAATTAACCATTTCGGAAATTAAAGAAAAGGCGGAAGTTGGAGATAAATTCGACTTTCCAGCTATAGTTGAAAAAGTTTACCAAATGCAAAAAAAGGATTTGCAGTATGCTATCGGGATTCAAAATGTAGTAGTAAAAGATGATTCGGACAAAATTACAGTAGGAATGTTTATTAAGACCGAAGAAGACGCTTTCAACAAAGACCTCGAAGGCAAAAAAGTACAAGTCAGCGGGGAATATTCAACATTCCAGAAAAACGGGAAACTGTATAAAAACATCTCAAAAGGTAAAATTCTAATACAGGAAGAAGATAAGCCAGAAAATGCCAATAACTCTAAATCCAGTCAATCACAGCAGGTTTTTGCTACCCATAACATAACCCCGGAACAGATAAGAATTGAATGCCTGAAAATTACTTTAAAACATAGCGAAATATTAAAAGATACAAAATCCGATACTCAAGACTTAATTAATAATGCCAAAATGTTTGAAAAATACGTAACCGGAAACAAAATCGAAGGGGCAGTTAACACTCCGGAAAAAGCTATGGAAAAAGCGGGATTGTTAAAAGAAAAGAAAGAAGAAAAATCGGAAGACCCAGACCTTGCCGAAAAAGTGAAAAAGATAAACTATATTATGGAATTAGCTGAAGAAAACCAGTCAATGGAAGCAGTAGATGATTTTATCAAAAAATGCGGGCAAGAGGATATTAAAGAATTGACATTGAAACAGCTCGAAACACTGGTAAAGAAATTAGAAACGACTCTACCAGACGAAAGTAAGATACCATTTTAGCAGGGGCAATCCCTGCTGGTGAAATAAAACGAAAGGGGATATAAATGGAAAGTATAGAAGAACAAATAAAAGAAATTTTGAGTTGGTTTTTATACCAGAAAAATGTCAGGCGTGCAGATAATGACCGAATTAAAATTTACTGGGTTGGGGATAATTTAGTAAGGATAGATATTAGAATGGAGGAAGAAAATGGAAGCATTGCATAGATTAGATTTACAGGCAGTTTTGATGTTGCAATTTATAGGTTGGTTTATGGTTTGTTTTGGAATTGGCTACAGTTTGATAATCATTATAAGAATGATGAAAGGAAGGTAAATGGCAAATATATTAATCAGCATAGGAATAGCATTAGTAATAGCATTAGTATCGTTTTTCAATATCATTATAGCGATATTTATTTCGGAACAGACATACCCGAATGACCCGATATTATGGACGTGCTTAGCATTGGCAGTAAATAGTCTATTGATTTATTTGGTAATAAGATAAAAAGAATGGGAGGCGATTGAATGAATATCGAGGAAATGGAAAAAGCAAAGCATTTTTTAGGAGAACTAGTTAAAGGAAAAGAAGTTTGGGAAAATTGGAACGAGTTTAATCAGATATTTAATTTTATGGGACATTGTATTAACTCCCTAAAAGACCTGCACGAGGAAAATACAAAATTACAAAGTGAAGTAGCCAAACATAACGAATATATTAAAAATCTTAAAAAAGAAATAAAGGAGTTAAAGAATGAAAATAATTTATGAAATTATCCCAAAATCACACGACGAATATTGTGATGTTATAGACGCTTTGTCTGATTGGTTAGACAGGAATAATATAATCTATACTAAAGCCGAAATTGAAGACCAAGAAGAAAATATATTGAAATAATATATTAACTATGATATAATATAGATGATGAGTAAAAAGGCGATTTTTTTATTAAGAAATATAAAGGCTTCTTTTAGTGGCAAGAAATATTTATCGTTTTTTTGCTCATCACACTGAAGGAAGCCTTTTTTAATTTGGAAAGATAAATGGTTTATAAGTTCAAGGGAAGAGAAAAAGAATATGATAAAGAATATCGAAAGGTGAATAGGGAGAAAATATTAGAACGACAGAAGAAGTATTATCAAACCAATAAAGAAAAATTAATAGAACAAAAAAGGAGTTATAGAGAAAGCCTTCCAGAAGAAATAAAAGAAAAAAATAAAGAGCGAGATAAACAATATTATTTGAATAATAGAGAAAAGAAAAAAGCATACCAAAAAATATATTATCAAAAGAATAAAAATAAACGGGGAGATAGAGATAAAATAAATAAACAAGCAAGACAATGGATTCTTGAAAATTATGAAAAGTGGAGAGAATATCAAAATGGTTGGCATAAGAATAAAAGGAAAACCGATTTGAAATTTAATCTTAATCATAGAATGCGTAATGCAATATACTTAGCATTAAAAGGAAATAAAGCTGGTAGAAAATGGGAAAGTTTGGTTGGTTATACTGTAAAGGGCTTAAAAAAGCATCTTCAAAAAACTATGCCTAAGGGGTATAATTGGCAGGACTTTATGGAAGGCAAACTCCATATCGACCATATTATTCCCATTAGTGTTTTTAATTTTACTAAACCAGAGGATTTTGATTTTAAGCGTTGCTGGGCATTGGAAAACTTACAATTATTGCCTGCTAAAGAAAATATAAGAAAATCAAATAAGTTGATAAAACCATTTCAGCCAACACTAAAACTGAAATTGAAGAAAAGCCACCTATGAGAGACCCAATAAAGAAAAGGAGATAAAAAATGTTAAAACCAACAATCATAAATGTTAATGGACGGAAACTTAAAATCGGAAATTATGATACCGAAGAAAAGACATGGCGTATTGACCGTGACAAAGAAAGACATTTCATGAGGAAAATTGAATCATGGGGATTAGATGAAACCATGTTTAAGCATTTGAAAAACGAGGGAATGCTGAAAGTAATTATTAGAGATTACAACACCGGGGAAACATGGGAAATTGATGTTGAGGATATTGAAAATCATAAACGATACTTACATTTCAAAAATCTAAATGGAAAAACAGACCATAAAACGCAGATATTTATTGCGGAAAAATATTGGAATAGAAGTTGAAAATTTAAAGAAAATAGTTTATAATTAGAATAGGTTAGAAAGGGCATAGGACATGACCACAAAAACCACAAATAAAAGTTTAAATAAGGGAATTACCAATAGCTTAGGATTTCCACTTCCTATGCCTTCCTTTTCTATTGGTAGTTCCTTTTTTAATTAAGGGGGCGAAATGAAGTTTAAAGCAATATTAGAATTACTAAGAGCAGATGGCAGTATTATAGTTAATAAAAAATTAGCTAAAGAAATAGGATTAAATGAGGCAGTAATGTATTCAGAATTAATCAGCAAACATTTATACTTTGAAATAAGTAACCAATTATCAGATGGATATTTTTATAATTCAATGGAAAATTTAAAAAAGGATACAACATTATCAAGATACCAACAAGGCAAAGCTATTGAAAAGTTGGTTAAATTAGGATTAATTGAATACAAAATTAAAGGTTTACCAGCTACCAGATATTTTAAAATAATCGAAAGTGATATTATTCTGAACATATTAAGCAGAGATGTAGCAAACAAGTATGTTAGAAACTCGCAATCTTGTATGCAAGAAAGTGACAAACAAGAAGTTAAAAAAGTAGCAAGTAATAATACTAATATTAATAATACTAAAAATAATACTAATATTAATAATAATGGTAAGTTGAAACTTACCGAAGATGTTAAGGAAATATTTGAATACTGGAAGAATACATTAAATCACCCAAAAGCTATTTACTCTAATGACCGTATTAATAAAATAAAGGCTCGACTAAAGGAAGGGTTTACAGTAGATGATTGTAAAAAAGCGATAGATAGCATTTCTAAATCACCTTATCATATGGGCGACAACGATAAAAACAAAAAATATGATTCGGTAGAAATGATTTTCCGCAATGCTGATAAATTAGAATGGTATATCAATAACAACAACAATCCCAAAAAATCCCGAGATGATATTCTAAAGGAGTGGAATAATGAAAAAGAATAGCTTTATAAAAATGATACAAATATTTTCCGACGTGTACGATAAAACCTTAGAAAAAAATGTTCTGGATATTTATTTTGATATATTTGACGAAATCCCTGACAAAGATGTAGATGAAATAATTAAATACTGCCTTAAATACTGTAAGTTTTTTCCGAAACCGGTAGATGTTTTTGAAGCCTATGAGAACATAGACAAATTAGAGGTATTAAAATGAAAAGCGTCCAAGCAGAAAGGGCTATTTTGGGAAGTTGTCTGATTGATAAGACATCAATAGATGTTGCGGTTAATCTTGAATATGATGATTTTTATTCTACCGCACATCAGGAAATTTTTAAATCGATAAGTAATCTAATTAAGAGAAATACAGCAATCGACCTTATAACTCTAACCGAACAGCTTAAAAATGAAAACAAATTAGAGAGTATCGGAGGAGTAAGTTATTTAACTTTATTGATGAACACCGTGCCAGTTGCAGCCAATGTAGAATATTATATTAAAATTGTAAAGCAAAAATCCAACCAACGGAAAATATTTACTATCTTAGAAAATGTAAAATCAGGCAAACTCGACATTCAAAAAGGATTAAACGAAATATCCCAAATACAAATATGCGAAACTCCGGAGGAAGACTTAAAAACATTACTTAAAAATACCATCCTAAAATCAGATAAGGGAGTAGCATATAAATTTAAAATCCCGAAACTGAATAAGTATTTAGGGGGCGTAGACAAGGGAGAATTAATTACAATTGGGGGATTTACATCACAAGGCAAATCTTCATTCGTTTGCCAATTGGCAATAGATTTTGCCGGACATTCTAAAAAAAGAGTCTTGTATTGCAGTAGTGAAATGACACCAATGGAATTATCCAGAAGGATATTAAGTAATGAAATGGATAAAAACATCATGGATTTCAGAAGTGGGTATTTTCAGCAAGGCGAAAAAGAAGCCATGACTAAAGTGGCTGAAACAATAGGAGATGAATGGGACTTAAACATCAAGAAAGTATCTACTATAGAAGATATTAAAAAATACATTAACAAATATAACCCGGAAATAGTTTTTGTAGATTACCTCCAGAATTTAGACCGAAGGGGGGCAAGGTCAGATTATGAAAGAGTAACCAACAACATTAAGGACTTACAGGGAATTACATTAGACAAAGAGATAGTAACTTTTGTAGTCAGTCAATTATCCCGAAACAAAGAACGAATTAGACCACCAAGAATGACCGACTTAAGGGATTCAGGGCGTATAGAAGAAGTAAGCAATATTGTAATGTTGATTTATTGGGAAAACAGATTAAAGGAAAAAATCGGAATAAGAAAAGGCGGAGAACCTGCTGAAGAAATAGAAATCAGAATTACTAAAAACAGAGATGGGACAATTGGAAATATTGAATTAGAATTCTATCCGGAATATTCCAAAATCAGGGAAGAAGAAAAATATGAAATCGAATATTAAAGACCTAATTTATGAAGAAGAGAAAAAGAAAATCATAGCCAAAAATTTAACCGCTGAAGAATATGAAAAAGAAATTAAAATCTTATGTGAGAAAATAGATTATTAGGAGAGAAAAATGAATAATGGTTATCAGCCAAATAAAGGGTATCTTAATCCAAAAAACCCACCAAAAGGCGGGAGCGGAGTACCCAACAAAATAATAAAAGGAGAGATGGTAATAACCGAAAAAATGACAGAGCTTGAAAAAGCCAAAGAATGGTTTTATGGTCTGGATTATTCGGACAGGCTTGACTTAATGGAAATGTATATTGACCCGGACGACTTAAGAGGAGAGATTGGAGATTTTTATAAATACTTAGACAATGATTTAAAACTTGAAATGTTCCGGGAGAATAAAGACATCTACGGAGATTAAAATGGAAAAACTTATTATTGAAAACAGGACAAACTTAAAAATGGAGAGAGTTTTAGATTTTGTTTCTTCAGTTATTAAACAGGGCAGAATATCAGAAACATCAAAAGGGAAACAATATTGTTTTTGTACATGGTTTCAGGAAAGCGATATTGTGGTTTATGCCGACAAAAACAAAAAATCAGATAGATTGATAGTATGCCCGGAAAGGAAAAAGCCTATGAGATAAATTTGTTGGACATAATGAGGAAAAAATCTTGATAAGATAAGGGTCAAAATGGGAGTGTCTTAATTGGCACTCCCCAAAACAAAAGGAGTTAAGATGGCTAAAAAAATATTTTGTCAAAAGTGCAAAAAAGAAATCAACCGAAATGAAGTTTATGTGCCACAAATTGAAGGTAAATGGAATATGGCTAAATTATGTAAGGAATGTTTTATAAAAGTTCTGAATGGACAGCTTAACGGAAATGGCGAAATTAAAGGAAGTAAGAAATGAAAATAATCTTAATACTGGTAATCTTAATAACGAGTTTATTGATGTACCAAAATTACCAACAGAGATTAATAATTGATGATTTATACCAAATAGTTGAAAGCCATAATGAAGCATTAATAGACCATAATTTTATGCTTAGGGAAATTGTGATTGATAACGATATAATATTTGAAATGGTAGAAGCGATAACTGGAAAAATGCTTTGGGAAATGGAGTGGTAAAAATGAAAGATAATTTTGAAGATAGATTTGAAATTGGCATTGAAAAAGATGAGGAAATCGGTATGTGCAAAGTAATGGTTTGGGATAAATGGGCGATTCATTCTAAAAAAGGAATATGGGATATTAAGCAGGGCAAATATAGATTTTGTGAAGACAAGAAAACCGATATTTATATTGCTATTGAAAATTTAAAAAATGAATTCCGGGAACAAACTCCAATAACTGAAAGGAATAATGAAAATGCGAAAATTTAGGTTGCAGATAAAATTTGACGCAGATGACGAAATTGATATAGGAGTTTTTAATCGGGTTGTAGATGATACAATTCATTCAGCTATGAAAATCCAAAAATGCACAGTAACCGAAACAAGAGTAGAGGAGTTGGAAAATGAAAGAGAAGTTGGAAGCTAAACTTCTAAAATTATACCAAGCCAGAGATAATTTAGATGACAAAATCAGGAAAACCAAAATTGAATTAAGAAGGGTAACATTAGATGAAGTTTGGAGAGAAAAGGTTGTGAGGAAATGAAGAAGAAAAAAGATATTAAAATAAAATTCCAAGCAAAAGTTGATGACCGGATAAGTCTTAAAGAATTAAAAAGTATACCAGAAGATTTAATTGTAGATTATGGACAGGAAATAGAGAAAACAAGAGTAAAGGCAATTAAAGTTTTAGATGATTTATATAAACAGATGGAAAACGAAATTGTAAAACACAAAGAGATAGATAATGATAAATACTATATATTAATCAATTATGATGATTTACATGAATTATACAAAGCAAGTGATATGTTTATAGATATTAACAATATAATAAATGATGGGTTTTACAAAGATGAAAAAAAGTTACTGGGAATCAAAGCTCTTGTTAGCGGAGATGTTAAAAAAGCTGAATTAGTCAGAAAAATATAGGGAGGACAAACAGGCAAGGGTTTGCATTAGCCCTGTTTTCTCTTGCCTGCCTTCCTAAAAAGGAGAGGAAAATGGATATATCAAAAAAAGCAATTATGAATTTGGAGTGGTTAAATAATTATAAACATAGTAGCTTGATGGACTTAAACGAAGCTATTGAATTAATAGATGGAACGTTTGACGGATATTATGAATTTGTAAGATTCAGGAGAAACGATAAAAACCAACATTTGTATCCTAAAACTACCATGAAAGCAGATAAAAAAGCTCTTATTGAAAAAATCAAGGAATGGGAATTTAAGGCAAAATGTTGGGAGAAATTTACTTCAATGGTTCATAGGATTATAGATAACGAGGATAGCGAGTCTTGGAAAATAATTCAGGATATCGAGCAAAAGGTAAAAGAAGAGAAAGAAGAGTGGGAAAGTGATTAAGAAAAAACGCAAAACTAAAGTAAAAGTAAAATTAATCAAAGAACAAACCATATTGGATTTATGGTCAAAAGCAGTCAAGATAAAATATAGTTATAAATGTGCCTATTGCAAAAGGTCAGACAAGGAAGCAAGATTAAATTCGCACCATATCTTTTCAAGAAGGCATAAGGCAACAAAGTACGACCTCGATAATGGGATTTGCTTATGTGTAGACCATCATAAATTCAAGCCATTTTCCGCTCATGAAAGTCCGGAATTCATATTATGGATGATAGATTTTATAGGAAAAGAAAAATACGAAGATTTAAAAAGAAGGGCAAACAGTATTAAGAAATATACCGAAATGGAAAAGAGGGAAATATTAAATAAGTTGAAGGGATTTATAAAGGAGAATGAAAAATGAAATACAAATTAACCAAAAAATCCCAAAAAGAACTCTACGATAGCCATATCGGAAAAGGGATTGCTTACATACATACAAAAGAAAATGAAATAGTTGCTTTTGATTTTTGGCTTGGAATGAATGGTAAATTCTATGCAGGATTATTGAAATCAGTTGAATTAACTGAATATTTAGAAGATTTGAAAAGCGAAATCGAGGTAGAGTAAAATGAAATATGAATGGTTTATCCCAGACAGAAGTAAGAAAAACTTTTATATAACAATATCTGAACGCTGGATGACGTTTCCTAAAAGAGTATTAAAATTTATGAATTATCCTGATTATATAAAAATAGGAGTTATCGGGAATAAAGTAATATTTCATACTTGGAGTGGGAATAAACTAATACCGAGTAAAGAAGATGAAAATGCCTTCAAGGTTAAGAGAGGTATTTTTGGTAACTATACAATATATTCCAGAAAGTTGATAAGATTTATTTCAAGTAGAATGATAAACCCTATTTTCGGGAAATACGAAATTAAAAAACATCAAATAAATAATGATGAATGGTATAACTATTATATTGAAATAGATAATAATCCATTTAAAGAAGGATAAAAAATGAATGAATTAACTGAAACCAAAACCAATATCCATGAAAAAGTAATCGAACTCAAAAAAGACATCGAAAGAAGTTTTATTAAAATGGGCGGTTACCTTAAGCTTATAAGGGACGGGAAATTATACCTTGAAAAAGGTTGCGTGACATTCGAAGAATACATAGCAATTCCGGAACTTGCTTTAAATCGCAGTACAGTCTATGCTATAATTAATGTATTCGAGGTATTCTTTGAAAAGTCTAATCAATCAGACATAGAGGAATTAACGGAAATAGGATACTCGAAACTAAATCGTATATCCCAATTTAAAGACCAGCCAGATTTCGACGAATGGATTTACAAAGCCAAGACTTTAAGTTTGAGTGATTTGGGGGCAGAAATCAAAGAAACCAAAGGAATATCCGAAAATTTAAGCTCAACGAAAAGTGAAGATAAAATGACAATGGAAATAACATGTCCATTTTGTGGCAAGAAATTCGATTATTTAACAAAGGATAAATCATGAGAGGAAGTACATGGACTCAACATGAATTAAACTATTTAGAGAATTTTTGGGGAATAAAAACATTATCCAGAATAGCAAAAACATTAAATCGTTCTAAGGTTGGAGTTTTTATAAAAGCCAAAAGACTTAAGCTCGGGGCAAGCACTAGAGCAGATGAATTTATGACTGCAAGACAGGCAAGTTTGATGTTGGGAATCAACGACAGCCAAGTAGTTTTGAGATGGATTAAATTAAAAGGATTGCCCGCAAAAAAAAGAGAAATGTTATTAGGGAAAAAATTCTGGATGATAAAACACATCGATATG
>Ga0265297_10011420_pt1 | contig 10881 bp, 7 predicted proteins | sample Munlanlwell13791_FD_192502 | JGI IMG/M metagenome (GOLD analysis project Ga0265297, IMG submission 192502) | Leachate microbial communities from a municipal landfill in Southern Ontario, Canada - Leachate well 137-91 | ecosystem: Engineered > Solid waste > Landfill > Unclassified | place...
ATTGCACTGGAACCGTCAGGGACGTATATGAACGGATACATGATTGCCGACATCAAAACCGGTGAAATCGGTCTTGTCGAGATGTCATGGGATAGTTTCGTTTACTTCAAATCCAACGGTGCGGGCGGATATTCCATAATCACAAATCCCGACGGCTTGTCGAAGGAATATGATACCGAGCTTTTAACCCCGGACTATATCATCGGCGTGAACTATCCCATATCCACGTATATCAAGAACGAGCTGGGCTCGAAGGATAATCGCCCGGCCAGGAGAAGGCAGTTTCTTGAAATGATAGGAGACGTAAAAGATATCGAGTCCGCGAAGAGTTTGATCACCTACACCGACAACAGCAATCCGCTTTCAATCTACGGCAGGTGGGATCTGGGTTATGGCGAAACAACCACGCCAAAGCAGATACCTAACGGATCGATAGACGCGAAGGCGCTTTCCGCTTCGATGATCGCGTACACGCTGAACCTTCAGGGAATACTCGACAAAAACTCCACGAACACCGGCTTCTGGATGCGGTACGGAACGACAAGCATCAATGGGAAGCCGTTCATCTGGAGCGAATCATTGTGGTCGAACGCCGTGCACAGATTCGTGCCGGACGTCGTGGCGGGCGAATTCCAATTGTTGAAAATCAGGATAAAGTAAATGATTTGTAACGGCTGTGTGCATCCGCATTCTTCGTGTGTGCGTGTTGCATATGTGCTGTTCCGGTTCCGAAGGACCTGCGGTAAATAGCCGTGGGTGTTAACCCACGGTTCAGGAAGTGCGTTTATTTCTTCTGCACTTTGATCGCGCAGAACGGCCCGCACATGGTGCAGACGTCCGAGTCCGATGGTGTGCTCGATCCGCGTAGCGCCCTCGCCTTCACGGGATCAAGCGAGTATTTGAACATCCCCTCCCAATCCAGCGCCTTTCTTCTCCTGCTCATCTCGGCGTCCCTCTCGGCGGCTCCAGGTATTCCCTTGGCGATATCCGCCGCGTGCGCCGCGATCTTCGAGGCGATGACGCCTTCCCTGACATCCTCCACCGTCGGAAGCCTGAGATGCTCCGACGCGGTGACATAGCAGAGATAATCCGCACCCGCCGCCGCCGCGATCGCACCGCCGATTGAAGCGGAGATGTGGTCGTAACCCGGAGCACAATCCGTGACGAGTGGTCCGAGCACGTAGAACGGCGCCCCATGGCACAACCTTTTCTGAAGCTGGATGTTCGTAACAATCTGGTTGATCGGAACGTGACCGGGCCCTTCGACCATCGCCTGAACGCCCGCCTTCAGCGCCCTTTCGCAAAGTTCTCCAAGAATAATCAGTTCCTGGATCTGCGCCCTGTCCGTCGCATCCGCGCCCGCACCGGGCCGGAATCCGTCGCCCAGCGAAATCGTGATGTCATATTCCCTCAAAATTTCCAGAAGCCGATCGTATTTTTCAAAGAATGGATTCTCCGCTTTGTTGAATCTCATCCACTCCAGCAGAAGCGCCCCGCCGCGGCTTACAACACCGGTGATCCTGCCTTCCGCGTCCATCCTCGCCTTTGCTTCGCGGGTAACGCCGCAGTGGATAGTCATGAAATCCACGCCGCTTTTCGCCTGCTCCTCGACGACCTGGAACATCTCATCAGCCGTCATCTCCAGAAACGACTTGCTCCGCGAAACCGCATGCACGGCCGCCTCGTAAATCGGAACAGTTCCAAGCGGCACGTTGGCCACACGGATTATTTCAGCCCGTATCTTTTTCAGATCGCCGCCGGTGGAAAGATCCATGATTGTGTCTGCGCCTGCTTCAACCGACACCCTCGCCTTCTCTATTTCGGTCTCCAGATCCTGCGCGTCTTTTGATGAACCCACGTTGGAATTTATTTTTGTTTTCAGACCTTCCCCGATCCCCATGGGAACCAAATCGCCTCTCAGCCGGTTGCGGGCGATTATCACACGTCCGTTGGCGAGCCGTTTGCGGACCGTTTCCGGCTCCACCTTTTCGGCTTCCGAAACTATCTTCACCTCATCGGTTATTTTTCCCGAGACAGCCTGTTCAATCCTGGTCATGTATTTTTTCTGATTGCCTCCAGTAAACGCTTCACGGTCAATGCAGGATCCCTCGAAGCCGCAACAGCGGATATGCACGCCACGCCGGCCGCCCCCGCTTTCATGACAATCCCGGCATTCTTTTCATCAATCCCACCCAGCGCGAACACGGGAATTTTCACCGATTTGCAGACTGTTGAAAAAACGCTCACGCCCATCACATCTTCAAGTCCGGGCTTGGACCTCGTTTCGAAAACCGGTCCCGAGACGATGAAATCCGCGCCGTCGGCTTCCGCCTTTTTCGCCTCTTCAACCGAATGCGTGGACACACCAACCAAAGCCTCCGGAAATATTTTTCTCACCGCCGTCGCCTCGAAGGAAGTTCCTCCGAGATGAACGCCATCGGCTCCCGACGCCATCGCCACATCGGCGCGATCGTTCACGAACAACAGCCCGCCCTTCGCATGCATCGTTTTCCCAATCTTTTCCGCCATGCTCAACAGCACACCCCCTCCAAGATCCTTCATCCTTAACTGAACGGCTACATCGCCGGGGGCGGTCTCGGATAACGCCTCTGAAAAAAATTCGTCAATCGTGCCGAGATCCATTCGTCGGCGATCGGTAATCAGATACAGCTTGAAATTTATTTTGTTATTCAATCATGCCCTCGATGGGGCTGGACGCCTGGGCATATAGTTTTTTTGAAATCCTGCCGGCCAGAAACGCCTTCCTGCCCGCCGAAACTGCATCCCGCATGGCCTCCGCCATCAGGAGTGGATTTTTCGCACCTGCAATTCCAGTATTTATCAGAACAGCCGTACAGCCGATTTCCATCGCCAGCGCGGCGTCGGATGCAGTCCCGACTCCCGCGTCCACGATGACCGGGACCTTCGCCGTTTCGAGAATAATCCTGACGTTGTATGGATTTCTGAGTCCCAGTCCAGAACCGATCGGCGCACCGAGCGGCATGACCGCGGCGCATCCCGCATCCTGAAGCTTCTTCGCCATGATCGGGTCGTCGCTCGTGTAGGGCAGTACGATGAATCCTTCCTTCACCAACACCTTCGCGGCTTCGAGAGTGGCTTCGTTGTCTGGAAAAAGCGTCTTCTGATCGCCGATCACTTCCAGCTTGATGAAATCCCCGAGTCCCACTTCCCTGCCAAGCCTTGCGTACCGGATTGCATCATCCGCCGTGTAGCATCCAGCGGTATTGGGAAGTAATACATACTTTTTTCTGTCTATGTAATTCAACAGGGAATCCTGGGTCTTGTCGTCCAGATTCACCCTTCTCACGGCGACCGTCACCATCTCGGCCCCGGAAAGTTCAAGCGCCTGTCTCGTCTGCTCGAAACTCGCATACTTTCCAGTGCCTACGAGCAATCTCGATTTGAATACCCTGCCTCCAATACTCCATGTGTCGGACATCACCCGCCTCCTACAAAATGCACTATTTCAAGTTTGTCGCCTTCGCGAAGCACTGTCTTGGAATAATCGAATTTTTTAACTATTTCCCGGTTCAGCTCAACCGCGACGGCGGACTTGGGAAGTCCCAGCGTCTCAATAAAAACTTCAACGGTCACCCCGTCGGCAACCTCCCTGTCTTTTCCATTCACCGTTATCCGCATGTTTTTTCATCTAACAACTTTTGAATGATCAAGTCAAAGGAACAGGAACTTTGGAAATGAACGATTTCCGGAACACGATCATAATCATCTCGCCACAACCTTACAGATTGTCAATTGGATTACCTATTTGTAAACTTCGGCCTATTTACAGGAGCCTGGCACCGGAATACCGGAATACTTAGAACTCCCATTTTTCATCAGCGAGTGTCGAGGTATTCAGTTCTTTGCGAACGGATCGCCATTTAGGCAGGTGTTGGTCCAAAAGTGTTTTAAACCTGTCATCATGCCGACGCACTATCAAGTGGGCGAGTTCATGTACGACAATATATTCCAGGCAATGAGGCGGCTTTTTAACCAACTCCAGGTTCAGCCATATTCTTCTCGCTTTGGGATTACAGGAACCCCACCTGGTCTTCATTCTCTTGATCCCCCAATACTTTACCTCTACATCGAGCTGTTCCTGCCATTTCTCCAACAAAACAGGTACCAGCTCCCGCAACCTCTCACGATACCATCTCTGAAGAACCATATCCCTACCCGCAACATCTGTTCCCTGCCGAATGTGAAGCTCAAGGGTATCCCGATCTCCGAGAACAATTCTGCCGGCTCTTTTGGTTTCAATTACATTCAAACGATAGCGACGGCCCAGGTAAAAATGACTTTCGCCACTGACCAGCTCACGTTTTGATTCTCGCGCCTGTTTATCAAATTCTGTCTGGCGCTCTTTAATCCACTTTAGCTTGCTGATAATCGCAACCTTGACCGCCGCATCTGAAACGGCCAAAGGAACCGCGATCCTGACGTGACCATCAGGCGGGTAAACGCCCAGATGCAGATTTTTAATCGCTTTGCGGACAACGGCCACGCGAATTCCGCTAACGGTCAACGAATGGGTTTTAATAGTCATTCTGACTCTTCACCAACTCCAGGATGCGATCTGTCTGTATTTGCTGAAGAATTCCGAGACGGTGTCTCGGAAATTCCATTGAAAGAAATCCTGGGCACTGTTTCTTATTTATCTCAGTCTGCAAGCTAAGTTCCTATAAGAGAGGTAAAACCTGCGCATTTACTCAAGAGAATCAACCGAAAAAATCGATCAATCTTTATTTCTATAAATTCCGTACTTAATATTTGTTCATGCCGCGATATATACACTGCGTCCCGCGCCATAGTAGGCGTCATAGATATGCTGAAATACTGCCGTCGTTTTTAGCTCGAACAATTCTGGTGTGTAGGCCTTCGGTAATCCCTGATCCAAAAGTTTCTCAATGGTTACTTTCACTTCGGCGCGCGCTTGCTGGCGCTTGCGCCAATCTAAAACCAATTTGCCCTTTTTAAGAGCTTTTAACAGATCCCGAGAAGTAGCCTTGACCTTCTCTCGATCAGCGTTGCTCAGCTTAATTTGGGGTTTGGTCAGGAGGTCAAAAATCGCCAACTCTTCCTCATTTAGTTGTTCACCCACACCCCGTTGCTCTTCTTCATTCAGGCTCCTGGCAAAGCTCATAAGTTGCTTAAAAAAATCCTCGGCGTTGAGACTGCCTGCATTGTAAGCGTCTATCATCTGCTGGAACCGTTCCATATAATCCATTCGCGTGCGGTTGAGCCGCACCATTGCCGCGAGCTTCTGTCCCACAGTCCCTTTAAGTTTTTCGTTGATAGTGCGTTTGCGACCGGTCTTGAATTTCTCTGCCAGTGCTTCAAAATCCACACTGCTTAGATCGACCAGATTGCCGTCATTGTAAGATGCACTTAAACCACGATGGATGACATAGCCCTCCGTTGCAATGGAATCGTCGAGCAGGCTCTCCACCTTCTGCATGACTTGAGAGATGTCCGCCGCCGGTGCCAGGGCACGGATTTTCTCAGCGATTACATGAACCGGTGTCACCTCCATATTAAATGCCTGCGCGGATGAATCAGGCAACACCGCCTTGTAGAGCCACAGCACAACGTTGGACTGATCGAGATATCGACGTTTGATCTCATCGGATACCACCAGTGCTTCAACTGCGTCATCGAGCAGGCCGATGCGCTCAAATCCCTCGGCTGTTTGAATATCCTCCAGTTTTATCCCCTGTTCCCGGCACAGGCTCTTTATCTCTTCCAACGCATTTCGCAACGCCGATATCAGTGCTGATTTGTCCTCTACTGGTTTGTCGCCGCCACCGCCGGCGCCATAAATGGCCAACGCCTTCTCAAGATTTCGAAAGACACCGGCATAGTCCACAATCAATCCGCTCACCTTGCCGGGATATACCCTGTTGGCCCTGGCAATTGTCTGCATCAGTGTATGATTGTGCATGGGCTTATCGAGATAGAGTGTCGAGCAGCTTGGCACATCAAATCCGGTCATCCACATCGCACAGACAAAGGCCAATCGGAAAGGGTCACCGGGATCTTTGAATTTCGTCTCCAGATCTTCTTCCACCATGCGTTTGCGATGAGGCTTGATATCCAATCCCTTCTCTGCCATCTCGGCGATCTCGTTTTGTCCCTGGGAGACAACCACCGCCATGTCCGTCTCTTCCATGCGATTAATGAGATCTTGAATCTTCTTCCGGTCTTCGCCTTCAATCGCGGTATATTTCTCCCGCAATTCCGCAATCTTCTCTCCCCAATGTTTTTTTACTTTGTCGTACATACGAATGGCGGTTGCTTTATCTATGCAGACCATCATTGCCTTGCCCTGAAAACCACGCCCAGTGAAGTGCTCGACAAGATCTTTTGCAATCGCTTCCAGACGATCGTTGCGCGTGATCAGGTGGTATTCCCGAGCAAACTCCCGTTCAAGTTTCTTCTCCTGCTCTTCGTCCAGTTCCGCTTCTTCCAGCAGGCGCTCCATATCTTCATTTAGATTCTCGTTTATAAGCTGAAGTTCCGGTATTCGGTTTTCGTAATAAAGCGGCACCGTTGCGCCGTCTGTCACAGATTGCTTGAAGTCGTATACGCTAATGTAATCTCCGAAGACCTGCCGGGTTTTCTCCTCGCCGACAATCAGCGGTGTGCCGGTAAAGGCCAGAAATGCGGCGTTCGGCAGGGCCGTGCGCATGTTGAGCGCCAGGGTGTCATATTGGCTTCGATGAGCCTCGTCAGTAATGACAATGATGTCGTTCCGCTCGGAAAGCACCGGGTGTTTCTCGCCCTGTTCGGTGCGGAACTTGTGAATCAGAGTAAAAACGTAACGGTGATCCTCAGTGAGTAATTGCCGTAGATGCTTGCTGCTTTCCGCCTGGGCCTGGCCTTCGGTCACAACCCCCGCTGAGGCAAAATGCTTGTAGATCTGCCCGTCCAGTTCCTGCCGGTCGGTAACCACCACAAATGTCCAGTTTCCCGGCATCTTGCGCATGACCTTTTGCGCAAAAAACATCATTGATATGCTTTTACCGCTACCCTGGGTATGCCAGAACACACCCAGTTTGCCCTCCCTCTGCCGGATGTCAGCCAGTGCCTCCATCGCATTGTTTACTCCGTGAAACTGGTGATTCTTGGCCGTCAGCTTGATCAACCCGCCGGTCACTTCCTGAAAAAGGGTAAAGTTCTCAACCAAGTCAAGGAGCCGCGATGGTTCGCAGACACCGCGTAACATCGTCTCAAGTGAGATCCGATTTTTTTCCTTCTCACTGCCAACCTTTTTCCACTCGGCAAAATGTTCCCATCCCGCGGTCACACTGCCAACACGGCTTTGACTACCGTTTGAAAGAATGATCAGGGCATTGGGCCAGAAAAGCTGGTGAGCTGCTTTGATTTCGATAAAGACCAAGGGCAAACCATTAACGAAGCCCACCAGGTCGGCGCGGCGGGTGTACATCTCGCCGGTGACCCAGAATTGCGAGCAGAGTAGAAAATCATTGTTCGCAGGATTGTCCCAATCCATCACCCGCACCACTTCCACCGTTTCCCCATTCCCTTCCGGATCGGGCACAGTCACGCGAACACCATTTTTTAGTAGATTATAGATCTCCCGATTGGCACCAGCCGCGCTCATGCGCGAGCGGTCGCGGGTCAGTTCCTCGATTGCCTGGTTGATGACTTCTTCTGAGACTTCCGGGTTGAATCTTTTCAGAGCCGGGCGCAGACGCGCGGTGAGAATGATCTCGGCCTTGGTTTCCCGACCCAAGGTGCTCGCTCCAAAATCGAACTCACCGAATGTGTTGACCGTCTCCCATCCCAGCTCACCAAACAGGGCAATGGCCGGTTGCTCGACCAGGGCATCTTCGGTGTAACGGTTTAATGGGGTCATGCTAATTATCACCTTAACAAGTTGATAACACCGTTTCAGTCACTGGCACACATGATCGGTTTTATTAACTATTAAATATATTCAACAGTTAAGTATTCAACATTTTGGTTCCAGCTGCTTTTTACGACGCTCTTTCGTTTCATTACGACGTTTTATTAGAAGTTTTGAGAAATCCCGAAGAGCATTGATGTCGGTGAACAATTCATCAGGTGTAGGACAATCATGATGCAAAGCTTTGGATTTGTCATGTCCTGTCATCCAAGTGCTAGCCTTTGACATATGAAGATTGATTTTGTGTATGTCACAATCTTCAATTGCCACTTCGTTGAGTTTGAGTGTTTGCACGCTCTTCCTATATCGGCACACAACATTGTATAAAAGATCTTCTTCGATACAAGATTCCCAAGCTTCCCGCAACAATCCATATACATGTGCCGCTTTCTGATTGTATTCGGGCATATTTTCCGAATGAAGCTGCTTGATTTTATGAACTAAATCCTCCAGGTATTGAGTCCGCTGCTTGATCTTCATGGCGTACCAAGGTGCGCCGTTTGTTGTGACACCAGCCAATTTGCCTTCACGGCGTAAAGTATGAATTTCAACATTAACAGGTGTACCAGATAGGGCTAGCGTTTGGGCGGCATCCTGTAATTCCATTAGGAAGGCTATGTTGTGTGTAAATATAATGACCTGCCGTTTCAGCCCTTCGCGCACAAGGCGACCAGCGATCTTCCCGGTGAACACATGGTCAAGTGATGAGACCGGGTCGTCCAACACGATCGTATTTGAATGTGGAGCAAGCTGAAGTTCTGCTAGGAAGCCGGCAATTGCGATAACGCGAGCTTCGCCCTCGCTCAGTATTTCGGATGTGCGTGCCCGTCCCTGCATATTAGTGCCCACCAGCAGCATCTCGTGCGCCATCTCGCCGGTTTCTCCACGAGCCTTGAGCGAAATAGGTACCCGTGCCGCATCTAGCACAATAAGCTCAGCCTTGAAGGCTCCAAGCAATTCCGGAGTTAGGTTCTTCCTAATGATTACTGTGCCTTGTCGCGAAATCTCTTTCGTACTAAGGGTAGAGACAGCGCGACGGATGTCGGCATTAAGGCGAGCCTTAGAAATATATGCATTGATATCGTTTTTCCTTAAACTGAGCGCTCTTCGCGATTTGCGTTCAGCGATGCTGGCGATGAGTTTCTTGTATTCCTCGGGTTTGGCGACGTTCGTGATGTCAACAATCTTTTGAGTGAGCATTTGCCCAACTGCTCGTAGTGATTCTTCAACAGACATAGGCCAGGATGGCAACAACGCCGCCTTCTGCGGGTCCTCACCTTCTATAAGCAAAGCAAGTGTTGCCGCTTTTCGCTTTACAACTGCGGCATGGTAGCCTCGCAGATCATCCGTCACCTTTGTGTCCAAACTGGCTAGTTCGTCGCAGATTAATTCGAGCGTCTCGTCGGAAAAAGGTACCACTAATTCTACCTTATTACGTAACAACTTCAGCGCATTGCGTTTGGTAGCAAGTACAGTGCTTGTGGCATCCTCCATGAACTTCTTGAAGCGGCCAAATCGGGCTATCGCCTCAACGCCCAATGGTTGTTGACACAGCACGCATACAGAATTGTCTATTTTCGGAAAGGATTCGCCAGGATAGGCGATCTCCTCGGAGTATTGCTTCGCCGCCTTGTAAAGAATCTCCCATTGATTGGTAGACGCAACACCAAAAAGAGGCTCGGGGGTCTTTCGTTCGGCTACAGCAACAACGTATGCGAGTTGCGCGGCGTTCACCTCAGCAAGAACTTTTTGAATGGCTTCGGAAGTCAGATCCTGACTCGCTGCAATAATACTTGTCACTGAACTAGCTAGATCGTTGACGCGTCCTTTAATCTTGTTGAGACGGGCGACCTCTTGGGCCACTTTATTGGAATTTGATGACCGTGCAAGCTCTTCTTGTGCAGCCAATTCCAGATCTTCTTGGGACGTCCAAAGCGTAGCTGCCTGAATGTCCTCGTCTTTGGTAGCCTCCGATAATGCTTCAAGAAAAGTAGCCGAAGGAGTGTCTGTATGAACGGCCGAATCCTGGATCGGCGTCAATTTAATAATCTCAGCTTCCAAGTCGGCCTTGACTTTCAGGATTATCGCCGCAGTCTTCTGAAACACTTCTCCGCCGTATGGCAGGTAGTTGATTTCATTTCGGCTATCAGTAATTAAGCGGGCGCAACGACTGTCGAACACCGTTATGTTGGTCAATATGGGATCTATGGAAGCACCTTGTGTCCAAACAATATCCTTTGTCTCGTTGTTCTGTTTAATCTTCAGTCTTGCGGTTGGAGTACCGGTTGGTGTTGTCGCAAAGACATTCGGGAGAACACCTTCGTCCTTGTCGCGGGCTTGGCAAGCTAATTTCAAGATTCTGGAGTAGCCGGACTTTCCAGAGCCGTTATCACCGTACACAACCGTCACGCCACTCTCGGCGAATGGTTGTGATTGGCCAGACTTGATGATGTTGACGTTTCGGACGTCGTCAATCGATAACAACTTAACAACAACCGTTTTTGCTGGAGAGCCCGAGAACATGCCAGCTTTTGGTGGAACAGCCATCAGGTTTTCTGTGGGTGGCGCAAGGTTCAAGTCCGCTTTAGCCAAAGCCAGTATCTCAGAATAATCCTGAGTGCTAATCAGTTGCTCGCCTGTCGCCAACAAACGACGTACAACATCTCCTTGCCAAGCGGGTAAAGTGTTAGCCCACTCGATCACGTCATCAATAGTTGCCATTTACCACCCCATTATATTTGTTCCTGCATAGTGCCCACTGTGAATCCAAGGATTTTTCCATCAGGTCGTATAATCAGATCTTTTTACAATGTTCTCCTCTGTAACCTTAATTTCCATATCTGACACATCCACTTCGCCGGAGATGAGCTTGGGCAGCAGCAGGTCGCGGGTGCGGCGGAGGGTGGTGTTTTTTGCTTTAAGCCGATTAG
>Ga0265297_10011421_pt1 | contig 10880 bp, 10 predicted proteins | sample Munlanlwell13791_FD_192502 | JGI IMG/M metagenome (GOLD analysis project Ga0265297, IMG submission 192502) | Leachate microbial communities from a municipal landfill in Southern Ontario, Canada - Leachate well 137-91 | ecosystem: Engineered > Solid waste > Landfill > Unclassified | place...
GGCGCCGCCATGGCGGCTACGGAATGGACCGGCTGACGCCGTTCCAGAAGATCGCCAGCTCCCTGTTTAATTCCTTGTACATAATCCCTTCTGAAAAGGTAACCCTAACCCTGCAATCGTACAGAGAAGAATTGCTGCCTTTGATCTTCCCGAAGGAAGGATACGAAGAACACGAGAAAACGGAAGAAATATTAGCTGATTTCTTCTATGTCTATGCTAATGATAATTCCTCTGCCAGACAGAAATTTCCGAGAATGACAGAATTATACGACAGTCTGATAGTCGAAGCGGAATAGTCCGCCCTCCCTGCAAGTACTCCAGCTTGCAGGGTTTTTATTTATAAAATTGGCAGAAGCCCGGCTTCTGCCAATTTTTAACCGGCTGATTGATGGACATTTGACGCGAATCTTTTGGTTTGCTATCTTTAATTCAATGGCTACCGCGATCAACCAAACAATATTAAAGAGCTCCCGCTCTTGTTGTTGTTTTGCTTCCTGTTGGAAAGGGGTTAATTTTGCGCAGTCTAAGTAATATCGGAAACAAATAATTCTTCGCAAAAACCACCCTCTTTCCAAAAAAGAGGTTTTTAATTATTAATAAAAAATTCTACCTTTCCGATAGGTAGAATAATTATCAGCCCTGTAGATAAAAAGCTATACCTTTCGGAAGGGTATAGCTTCAATCCTTAAAATTTTCGGGTTAGACTATAAACTTATGAATTACGCTAAAAATATTCTGGAAACGATCGGCAACACGCCGCTGGTCAAGATAAATAAGCTGAATCCTTATCCGAACGCCAATATTTTCGCCAAGATCGAAGGGACCAATCCCGGCGGCAGTATCAAGGACAGGATCGCTTTGAGGATGCTTGAACAAGCGGAACGCGAAGGAAAATTGACCGAAGGGAAAACAATAATCGAAGCAACCAGCGGAAATACCGGCATCGCCTTAGCGATGATCGGCGCGGTCAAAGGCTACGAGGTCGAGATCGTAATGAGTTCTGCTGTTTCGATCGAGCGCCAAAAAATGATCAAAGCTTTCGGCGCCAAGATAACTTTAACGGATGGAGACAAAGGAACCGACGGCGCGATAATGAAGACAAGGGAATTGGTCAGGGACTTTCCCGAAAAATATTACGCGCCCGACCAGTTTTCCAACGAGTATAATAAGATCGCGCATTATGAAACGACCGCCAAGGAGATCTGCCAGCAGATGAGCGGACAGGTGGATTATTTCGTTGCCGCTATCGGTACTTCCGGAACACTGATGGGGGTGGGTTCATTTTTGAAAAAAATGTGCAGTCCGAATGTGAAGATCGTCAGCGCTGAACCGGTCAAGGGCCATTACATCCAAGGACTGAAAAATATGGGAGAGGCGATAGTGCCGGTAATCTATGATAAAACCCAGCTGGATCAGATCATTAAAATAGACACCGAAGAAGCTTTCGAGACTGCCCGCCGCATAGCCAAGGAAGAGGGAATATTTGTCGGAATGTCCAGCGGCGCCGCTATGCTGGCGGCATTAAAGGTGGCCGAAAATATCGGCCCCGAAGGAGGGATCAAGAACATCGTGACCATCTTCCCGGACAGAGGAGAAAAGTACCTAAGCACCAAGCTCTTCGAATAGCCCTGCGGACAAGCTGGTCGAGGCCCCTCCTTCGTCCCGCACGCTTGCGGGGCTTCGGCGGGCGAAGCAGACCTCGACCAGGCTTATCCACAATGCAGGCTCAAAATTACCAAGGAAATTACCTAGGTCGGACCTAGGTAAATTCTGTGGATAACTCACTGAAAAGTTTTTTTCGTTGCGATTTTTTGCTAGAATAGACGTGTTATAATCCTTAGGACAAAAAAATGGACCTGACTATAATCAAGATCGGCGGTTCGGTAGTAACTTGCAAGGGAAGCGACTCGCCCAGAATAAATTCCAAAAATTTGAAAGCTGTCGCGGAGCAGCTTAAAAATTTTAAAAAGCCGTATATCCTGATACACGGAGCCGGTTCTTTCGGCCATCCTTTGGTTAAGAGAACGGGCATCGACAAAGGAATAAAAAACAGGGGCCAACTGACAGCTTTTGCCGAAACCCAAAGATTGCAAAATCAATTGAATTATCTGGTTTGCGGCGCCTTGATAAAAGAGGGTATCCCTGCCGTCCCTTGCCAGCCGTCGAGCCACGCGATGTTGAACAAAGGAAGGCTTGTAACTTTTAGTATCGAAGCGATAAAAGGAATGGTCGGTATCGGCTTGGTTCCGGTCTGCTATGGCGTTCCGGCCTATGACAAAGTCCAAGGTTCAGCCATTCTTTCGGGCGACCAGATCGCGCCTTATCTGGCTTTAAAACTTGGAGCCAAAAAGATCATCGAGGCGGGGGACGTGGAAGGAATCTTTACCAGCGACCCAAAAAAAGACAGATCGGCCGAAATCGTGAGAGAAGTAAACCGAAAAAATTTCAATGAAGTCGAAAGTTATCTTTCGGGAAGCCGGGCAACGGACGTTACCGGCGGGATGAAACAAAAATACCTTGAAATTATCGAAACCGCCAAGAAAGGAATAACCACTCAAATCGTCCACTTCAAACATCTGGAAGAGGCGCTGGAGGGCCAAAAGACAGGTACAACCATAGACCTCAAAGCTCGAAAATAACAGGAATAAAAACAAAAACCCTGTGGAAAACTTGCAAGGTGACACCTTGCAAGTTTTTTGCTATTGCCAGATTGTTTGATTCTAGTGAAATTTACCTAGGAAATTACCTAGGTCGGACCTAGGTAAATTCTGTGGATAACTCATTGGAAACCGGCAAAGGCCGGGCCTTTGCCGGTTTCCAACAGGTTTACAGCGGGAGATTTTAACGTTATATATTATCTATGGCACTTTCTATTGGAATTGTTGGTTTGCCTAATGTCGGCAAATCGACCTTGTTCGAAACTATTACAAAAAAACAGGTGGACAGGGCTAATTATCCTTTCTGCACCATCGACCCGAATGTCGGGGTTGTCGCCGTTCCGGACGAACGGGTGGAAAAACTGGCCGAGCTGACCAAGTCGGCCAAAAAGATCTATACCACCATCGAATTTTTCGACATCGCCGGACTTGTGGCCGGAGCCAGCAAGGGAGAAGGCTTGGGCAATAAATTTTTAACGAACATCCGCGAGACCGACGCGGTTCTTTACGTCTTGCGCGTCTTTTTGAATGACAAGATAATCAACACCCAGAACAGCATCGATCCGATCCGCGATAAAGATATTTTGGATACGGAATTGATCTTAAAAGATTTGGAAATAGTCGAGAAAAGAGTGAGGGGAATGGAAGGGGACGTGAAAGCCGGAAAAAAAGAAGCTATCAAGGAATTTGAAGCCTTGAACAAAGCCAAGAAATTCTTGGAAGAGGGAAAAATATTGGTCGAGCAGGAATTCAGCGCCGAAGAGCTCAAAGAGATGAAAAGCTACCAGCTTTTGACCTTGAAGCCAAGGCTTTATTTGCTTAACGGTAAAGACGAAGAAGTGCCGCAAAGCATAACCGACGAATTTAAAGACCATAAATGGCCGTTCTTGATAGTTGATATGGCAACCGAGTTTGAAGCCGCCGGATTTTCCCTTGAAGAAAGGAAGGAATTAGCGCTTCCTCTGGAAACAGAGCTCGATATCCTTATCAAAAAATGCTACGAAACCCTCGGATTAATAACTTTCCTGACCACCGGTCCGGACGAAACCCGCGCCTGGACCATTAAGAAAGGTTCCAAAGCGCCGCAAGCCGGGGGAGCGATCCACAGCGACTTTGAAAGGACCTTCATCAGGGCGGATGCCATCGGCTGGAAAGAACTGATCGATGCCGGCGGTTTCGCCAAAGCGAGGGAAAAAGGGCTGATCCGCACCGAAGGAAAAGAATATGTCGTCCAGGACGGCGATGTCATTGAAATAAAACACGGAGCTTAAAAATATCCCGCCGAACATCCCGCCGCAAGGCGGGGTTTTTGTTATATTAGCCCCGCGAAAGTGGATATCTTCAATAAACATTCCGCCGATAATTTGATATTATGGTTATAATATGTTTTTCTGGGAATGTTTCAGCTTGGTTTCACTGATATTGATCGTTCTTTCTACGGGATTTTTTGGCGTTTTGGTTTTTCTTAACGACCCCAAGAATAAAGTTAATATCTTATGCTCCCTGATGAACGTCAGCGTTATCGCTTGGGCATTTTCCTGGTCCGCCCAAATCCTGTCGAAAAACTATGGAGAAGCGCTTTTTTGGGCCAGAGTGCTCGATCTTTTCTCGATCTTCATTTCGCTGTTTTTTATGCGGCCATTTCTTTTTATCCGTCGGAGATATTCCAATCGGCGCCATTATTTTAGGAAAAAAATCCCACAAGGCCGGTTACAGCTCCCAAGAACTGAAACTTCTTTCCAACTTTAGCGCGCAAGCCTCGATAGCTTTAAATAACGCCATCGCGCTCGACCAGGTCGAAAAAAGAAAAGTAGAACTAGAAAAGTTCTACAAGCTCACCATCGGCAGGGAGTTGCGGATGGCGGAACTGAAGGAGAAAATAAAAGAACTGGAGAATAAATAATATTAAGTAAGGAAAAGGAGGCTTAATTATGAATTGGCTTGTGATAGACGCCTATACGGCCCTAGTCAGCGGGATATTCACGATCTTTATGGGATTTTTCGTTTTTCTGAAATCCCCGAAGAAAAAGCTGAATATAATTTATCTGCTTTTTTCCATTTCGATGGCCGACTGGCTTTTGTCAGGTTTTATGTTCCATAGTTCAAAGACGGAAGTTGAAGCCATCTTTTGGGATAGGATGATTTATATGGGAGTATCTTTTCTCCCGGCCTACCTGACGCATATGGGGTTTATTTTTACAAACAGGGACAAAAAAGAGAGGGGATTGATCCGCTTCGGCTATCTGACATCTTTTATTTTCGCTTTCCTGACCCAAAACAATAATTTTGTCGATGGAACTTATAACTATTCCTGGGGAATGCATTCCCAAGCGAAAATTTTCCATAATTTATTGGTAGTGTTCTTTTTGGCTTTTGCCGCGATATTTTTTTGGAAAATGTATAAATTTCTCAAAACCCCAGGAAAGAAAAACGATGAACAAATGCAGCAGATGAAGTATTTCTTGATTTTCAACGGCTTTCTTTTCTCCGGTTCATATGCCTTTTTGGCGGCTTACGGTATCGACCTCAATCCGTTCGGAACATACATACTTGAGTTCAGTTCGCTTCTGATCCTGGCTTTCGCCATAACCAAATACCACCTGTTCGAAACGAAAGTTCTTTTGACCGAAGTCTTGGTGGGCGCCATGGCTGTCGTTCTGCTTATCCTGCCATTTTTAATGCCATCCGCCCTTTTAATAACGATCAGCGTTGTGGTTTTCGTTTTGTTCTGCTTTGTCGGCTATCTTTTAGTGAAACTGACAACGAAAGAGGTCAAGGCAAAAGAAAATTTTGAAAATATGGTCGGGGAAAGAACCAAAGAGCTTGCCGAAAGGAACAAGGAACTCGAAAAGTTCTACAAGCTCACCATCGGCAGGGAGTTGAGGATGGCGGAGCTGAAGGAAAAGATCAAAGAATTGGGAAATAAACAACATTAGCTAAAGACAAAGAATCAATATGCTATTTTGGGAATATTTTTCTTTTGTTTCCCTCGTGATGATCTCCGTTTCTTCGGGGCTTTGCGCTTTTTTGATATTTTTCAACAATCCCAAAAGGAAAGCGAATATTTTAAGCTCTTTGATGAACTTGGGGGTCGCGGCCTGGTCCGGCTGCTGGGCGGTTCAGCTTCTTTCTTCCGGCTACGCATCCGCTCTTTTCTGGGGAAGGACATTGAACTTGTTCGCCATTCTTTTGACGATATTTTTCAACCATTGGATATTGGCCCTGCTAAAGGCCGATAAAGAAAAGGGGAATAAAATAATTTTGTTTTTCGGATATCTTCTGTCCATATTTTTTATCTTTGCAGACATTTTTACCCTTAATTTCATAAGCTCGGTAAAAAGCAGCTCCTTCTTTAACTATTATTCATACCCTGGCAGTTCGCATCCTTTTTTCTTGGCCATATTATATTTCGGCCTGACCGGATATTCTTATTATCTGGTCCTTAAAAATTATTTTAAAACCAAAAATACCGTTTTAAAAAACCAGCTGAAATATATTATTTTGGGAGCCCCCTTCGGGATCTTGGGCGGGGCCACTTCTTATTTCCTGTTCTATGATATTCCGGTCCCTCCGTTCGGGCTTCCCTTGGTGCTCATCTATTTCGGCTGCTTGAACTACGCCATGATCCGCCATCGTTTGATGGATGTAAAAACGGTAGTGGGGACGGCCGGAGTTTACCTTTTTTCTTTGCTTATTGTCATTGTCTGGGCGAATGTTTTGTCCTATTTCAATATGATCGTTTTTTTATTGGCCTTGCCGATATTCGCAACGATCACCGCCATAACTTCCATCATTCTTTTCATATACTCCCTAAGGCTGTTCAATAATATCGCGGCACGGTATTTTTATTACAGCCTTTACGCCCTAAAAGACGCGATAACAGGGCTGACCAAAAAACTGAACCGGACGATCGACCTTGAAAGCATCCTGATCTCGATCGATTACACCCTTTTGGGGTCTTTAAGATTGGAAAAAATAGGCATAATCTTGAAAGACCCGGAAACCAGCGCCTTCACGCTAAGGCATTTCATCGGACTGGATGAAAAAAAAGTAAACGTTTTTGCCGAAAAGAACAAGGTATTTTTGATAAGCCTGTTCAAAAAGACAAAAGACGTTTTGGTCAAGGACGAGATCCCGATACTGTCTGAAGCGATCTTGAGAAAATATCCCGCCCATCTCAACACGGTAAAAGAGGGGATGGAATCGGCTGGAATAGATGTCATAGTCCCTTTATTCATAGAAGAAGAACCTATCGGGTTGATACTTCTCGGCAAAAAACTTTCTATGTCCGGATACAGCGCGGAAGAAGTGCGCCTTTTGGAGGAATTCAGCGTGCAAACGGCCATAGCCTTGAACAATGCCATAGCCTTGAACCAGACCAAAAAGAGAGAGGCGGAACTGGAAAAATTCTACAGGCTCACTTTGGGAAGGGAATTGAAAATGATAGAATTAAAAAACAAAATAAAAGAGATCGAGGATAACAAACAATATTAATTAAACAATAAACACCTATGGTCTGGCTTTCAATGGTAAACGCTTACACGGCGCTGATCAGCGGGATATTCATGATCTGCATGGGTTTTTTCGTTTTTTTAAAAAACCCGAGGAAAAAGCTGAATATAATTTATCTGCTTTTTACCGCCTCGATGGCCAACTGGCTTATTGTCAGTTTTATGCTTTATAATTCCAAAACCGCGCCGGAAGCTATTTTTTGGGACAGGATGGTTTATGCCGGGGTAGTGTTCATACCGGCTTTTTTGATACACTTCGGTTTGATATTCATAAACAGGGAAAAAGAAGACAAAACATGGCTTTATCTGGGATATTTTTTCTCTTTTGTTTTTCTCATTTTGAGCCAAACCAATAATTTTATCGATGGCCTGCATTATTACAGCTGGGGGATCCATTCGCAGGCAAGGATATTCCATCATTTATTCATGCTGTTTTTTTTCATCTATGCGCTTCTTTTTCTTTGGAAGGTTTACAAGTTTTTTAAGAACTCGACGGATAAGGGCAAGACGGAGGTGCAGCAAATAAAATATTTTTTAATCTCTTTCGCGATATTGCTTTCCGGATCATACGCTTTTCTGGCCGCGTACAACATCAATTTGAATCCTCTGGGAGCGTATATTCTTGAGCTGATATCTATTATGGTTTTGGCCTTCGCGATCATGAAGTACAGCCTTTTCGAGACAAAGGTCATCTTAACCGAATTTTTGGTAATGGTAATGGCCATCGTTTTGTTCCTCCTGCCGTTTTTTATGCCTTCGACCTTTTTTAAGATAATTGCCGCCACAGTCTTTCTTTTATATTGTTTCGTCGGCTATCTTCTGATAAAGTCTACAATGAAAGAGGTAAGAGCCAAAGAAACATTTGAAGGCATGGTGAAAACGAGGACCAAGGAACTGGACGAAAGGAATAAAGAATTGGAAAAATTTTACCAGTTGACGATTGGCCGCGAGCTAAGGATGGCCGAACTTAAAGAGAAAATTAAAGAAATGGAGGGCAAAAAGTAACAGACTAAAAAAGAAAAAATATGGATTTTGAAAAAATAGACGAATTGCTGATAGGGGAGCCGGTTTACCGGATAAAACAGATAAGAAAAGTTTTATATAAAGATCTTATTGAGAACTGGTCCGAAGCGACGACTCTGCCTTTGGCCTTGCGCGAAAAGTTGAACGCCCAAACCCCACTAGGCATAAACGCGCAAATATTCGAATCGGAAGACAAAAGAACAATAAAAGCCTTGATCTTTTTGAAGGACGGCATAAAGATAGAGTCGGTTTTGATGCGCCACAAGAACGACCGGAATACCGTATGCGTTTCTTCCCAAGCGGGCTGCCCTCTTGGCTGCGCTTTTTGCGCGACCGGAAAACTAGGTTTTAAGCGCAATCTCGGCAAATTCGAAATAGCTGAACAGGTCCTGTTCTTCGGCCGCTATTTGAAAAAAATAGGCCAAAAGGTCACTAATGTGGTTTTTATGGGGATGGGCGAACCGTTCTTGAACTATGACAATGCCCTGGGGGCGATCGATTTTTTGAATGATCCCGAAGGATTCGGACTGGGCGCAAGGAATTTTTCCATATCGACCTCCGGAATAATCGAAGGGATCAGAAGGCTCTCCCAGGAAAGGATGGAGATAAATTTGGCTGTTTCTTTGCATTCGCCGAACCAGGAGATCCGCTCGAAAATAATGCCGGTTAACAGGAACTATCCGATCGGAAAAGTTTTGGAAGCGGTCAAAGAATATGCGGCTTTGAGAAAAAGAAAAGTAATGTTCGAATATACGCTGATGGACGGGGTCAACGATTCCAACAAGGACGCCCGCGAATTGGCCAGGCTGATGAAAAACCCTCTTTATTTCGTGAATCTTATTTCCTGCAATCCCGTGCCGGGATTCAAACCTTCATCGGCGGAACGCACTAAAAAATTCAAAGAAATATTGGAGGCGGAAAACGTCAAAGTAACCGTGCGCTACCGCTTCGGCCAGGACATAGACGCTGCTTGTGGACAACTGGCGGGCAGGGAAGTCTGATTTTTGCTATAATTTTAGTGGATTAAATATGGAATACCAAACAAGTTTCTACATATTCACCGCTTCGATGACGCTCATGGGCTTTATTATAATTTTTTATATTTTTAATATCGCCCGCAACAGATCAAAAATAAAAAAGGAAACCGACGAAGCTTTAGCTGAACTGGCGAAAAGTTTCAACGGCCTGCGCGAAGAGATCCAAATACAAGTTGAAACGCTGGAAAAAAAAGAAACGCTTTCTCTTGAGGAGCATATGAGCTGTGAAAAATTAAAGCGCGTTCTTGACGATTCCGAATTGCGCATCAATAAGGAAATAAAAGATATCAAAAGGGAGCTGAAATAGATCCAACAAAGAACATAAACAAAAAACGCGGGGCGAATCCCCGCGTTTTTTAATTTCTTTATCATTCGTCCGGCGAACTAAACTCTTCTTACATATTCCCCGGTTTCGGTATTTACTTCGATGACATCTCCTTCCTGGACGAAAAGGGGAACGTTAACTTGCGCTCCGGTTTCCAAAACAGCCATTTTTGTGCCGCCCTGGGCCCGGTCTCCCTTGATCCCGGGAGCGGATTCGGTCACTTTCAGCTGGACTTTGATCGGAAGAAGGACATTAATGATCTCTTCGTTGAATTTAACGCCCTCTATGACTTGGTTCGCCTTGATGAATTTTGTGCTGTCGCCGAGTTGCTCTGCAGTCAATTCAAAACGCTTGCTTGGATTGCTGGCTTCCGAAAAAATATACTTTCCGCGGTTTCCGTATATGAATTTTACTTCAACTTTTGACAGGTCCGCTTCATCGTAGCGGTCGTCCTGATGGAAAGATTTATCGGTGATCTTTCCGGTGATTAAATTTTTAATTTTGGCCTTGATAATGAAGACGTCCTGGGCTTTTCCGACCGGCTGGGAGTCGATGATCTCATAGGGAATGTCGTCCATTAAAAATTCAACCCCTCTTTTTAATCCGAAATAATTTATCATAGTCTCTGAAATTGAAAATGTAAAAATCAAAATTGAAAATTACAATGCAAAGTTGAGAAATGGATTTAAAACTATTAAAATTTTAAAAACAAAAAACAATTTTATCATTTTTAATTGTCATTTTAATTTTTGATATTTACATTTTACATTTTTTACTGATTATTTTCTTGAAATGTAAATATTCTTTTTTAAAAAAACTTTATTTTTCGATCTTCCATTCCATTTCGCTTTCTTTCCCGGCAAATTCAAGCCATTCTCCGCTCTCGGTTATCACATACCAATGTTTGCGGGTCTGCGACCAGATCATCGGCTTTCCCTGAAAATACGGTTTTTTGACGATCTCTTTGGGCTTGAGCCTGTCTAATTCTAACCATTTTTTGAAGACTGTTTCAATAGCGTAATCCAAATTTCTGGATTTGGCCCATTCCGCTACTTTGTCGATCGCCTGTTTGGCCTTATCGACCGAACCGGCAAGATCGATCAGCTGTTTGGCCGGTTTTGTGAAGCGCGAATAGACTATCTTCCTTTTTTTGGCATCCTCTTTCAACTCTTTAAGATCCACGCCTTTGGTTTCGAAATAATGGGTCACGATCTGCTGAATGGCCGTTTCTTCTTCCAATTTTTTCAGGGCTTTTATCGTTTTTTTGTCCAGATATTCTTCTATTTTTTTTGCAATGCTTTTGCCCACTCCCGGGATCTTTTCAAGT
>Ga0265297_10011422_pt1 | contig 10880 bp, 4 predicted proteins | sample Munlanlwell13791_FD_192502 | JGI IMG/M metagenome (GOLD analysis project Ga0265297, IMG submission 192502) | Leachate microbial communities from a municipal landfill in Southern Ontario, Canada - Leachate well 137-91 | ecosystem: Engineered > Solid waste > Landfill > Unclassified | place...
CATTGGCCGGGGGTGGCCCGGCGGCCAGTTCCTTTTCTTGCTCGACCAAGAAAAGGAACCAAAAGAAGGTCGCCCCGCATCCGTCGAAACCCCGAGGCTTCCGAACTTGGCCGGGCGGCGAAAGAATTGGCTACGGCCGCTGCTTCGCAGCTTCACATCGGCTACGCCGATATGAGCCTACGCCGCAACAAGGCGCGGTGCGCCTTGTTGTCGCTTCGCTCAGACACCTTTCGCCGACTTCCCCCGGCCAAGTCCGGAAATCTCGGCTCCGGCTGAAGGGGTCTTAAAAGCGTCGCAAACGCTAAGGTTGAAGCTAAGTGGAAACGGTCGCATGCGGCTGTTCCATCCCCTCTGAGCCGCCAATTTTTCCAACACCGTTCGGGGGCAGTCGGCGAGCACTGTCTGAGCCCGAAGGGCGAGTTGCGCAGCCGCCCGAACGGTGTTGGAAAAATTGGGAACCCGAAGGGCGGCGAAGCGGGGAGTGCTTTCTTTGATTACTTTCTTTGCGCGAGCAAAGAAAGTAATGCGCTGCCGGGCGCCCCCGGCCTAAGCGGAGTTGTTGGCTTGATCAGCATTGGGCAGGTGCACCCCTCACCCCCGGCCCCTCTGTGGTCCTGCGGCCCATCCCTCGCTTCGCTCGGGACCGCCACTTCGTGGCGTCCTGCGCCCTTCGGGCTGGTCCCTTAAAGGGGCGAGGGGAGAAAAGCCCCTTATTGCGTCCCGCCCACCGTCAGCCCGTCAATCCTCAAGGTCGGCTGGCCCACCCCCACCGGTACGCTCTGGCCTTCCTTGCCGCAGGTGCCGACGCCCGGGTCGAGCTGCATGTCGTTGCCGATCATCGATACCCGGGTCAGGGCATCCGGCCCGTTGCCGATCAGGGTGGCGCCCTTGACCGGGTAGGTCAGCTTGCCGTCCTCGATCATCCAGGCCTCGGCAGCGGAGAAGACGAACTTGCCGCTGGTGATGTCGACCTGGCCGCCACCGAAGTTGGCGGCGTAGAGGCCGTTCTTCACCGAGGCGATGATCTCCCGCGGGTCCTTGTCGCCGGCCAGCATGTAGGTGTTGGTCATGCGCGGCATCGGCAGGTGGGCGAACGACTCTCGGCGGGCGTTGCCGGTCAGGGCGGCGCCCATCAGGCGGGCGTTCAGGCTGTCCTGCATGTAGCCCATCAGGATGCCGTCCTCGATCAGCGTGGTGCACTGGGTCGGGGTGCCTTCGTCGTCGATGTTGAGCGAGCCGCGGCGGTCGGGGAGGGTGCCATCGTCGACCACCGTCACGCCCTTGGCGGCGACGCGCTGGCCGATGCGGCCGGAGAAGGCGGACGAGCCCTTGCGGTTGAAGTCGCCTTCGAGGCCGTGGCCGATCGCCTCGTGGAGCAGGATGCCGGGCCAGCCGGAACCGAGCACCACGGTCATGGTGCCGGCCGGGGCGGGCTTGGCGTCGAGATTGGTGAGGGCCTGGTGGACGGCCTTCTCGGCATAGTCCTTGAGGATCTCGTCGCTGAAATAGCCGTAGTCAAAGCGGCCGCCGCCGCCGGCGCTGCCTTGTTCGCGGCGGCCGTCGGATTCGACGATGACCTGCAACGAGACGCGCACCAGCGGACGCACGTCGGCGGCGCGGCGGCCGTCCAGGCGGGCGATGTGGATGACCTCGTATTCGCCGGCCAGGCTGGCCATGACCTGGCTCACGCGCGGGTCGAGCTTGCGGGCGTAGTCTTCCAGGCGGTGCAGCAGGGCGACCTTGTCGGCCTCGGCCAGGCTGGCGATGGGGTCGAGCGGGGCGTACAGGTTGCGGCCGACGATGGCGTGGCCGGAGGCGACCCGGCCGTCGGCGCCGATGGCGGTGATCGCGCGGGCGGTGCGGATGGCCTGCTCGATGGCCGGCAGGCTGATGTCGTCGGAGTAGGCGAAGGCGGTCTTCTCGCCGGAGACGGCGCGCACACCGACGCCCTGGTCGATGTTGAAGCTGCCCGACTTGACCTGGCCCTCTTCCAGGCTCCAGGCCTCGGAGCGGGAGTACTGGAAATAAAGGTCGGCGTCGTCCAGCTTGTGGCTGGCCAGCCAGCCCATCGCGGTGTCGAGCTTGCCGTCGTCGAGGCCGTTCGGGGCCAGCAGGGTGGCGGTGGCGGTGTCGAGGGCGTGGTCCATGGTTGTCTTCATGACTTGGTCAGTTGGAGCCGCATGCACTTGGCGCAATCCAGCGAGCGGTGCTTCAGCGCCGGCAGGCTCTTGCGCAGGCTGGCCTGGTAGGCCCGGTTGACGCCAGCCACGACCACGCCGGAACCGCGCGGCAGGCGGTCGAGCACGTTGCCCCAGGGGTCGACGATCATGGTGTCGCCGTGGGTCTCGCGCCCGGACACGTGATAGCCACCCTGGGCCGGGGCGATCACGTAGGCCAGGTTTTCGATCGCGCGGGCGCGGATCAGGGTCTCGAAGTGGGCCTTGCCGGTGGTCGCGGTGAAGGCGGCCGGGACCAGGATGATGTCGACGTCGCCCATGGCACGGTACAGTTCGGGGAAGCGCAGGTCGTAGCAGATCGACAGGCCGATGCGGCCGAACGGGCTGCCCAGCACCACCACGGTGTCGCCCGGCTTGATGGTGGTCTCTTCCCGGTAGTGCTCGTTGCCGAGGTCGAGGCCGAACAGGTGGATCTTGTCGTAGCGCGCCACCTGCTTGCCCTTGTCGTCGTAGACCAGGCTGCTGTTGTAGACCTTGTCGGGATCGTCGCATTCCAGCGGCACCGAGCCGCCGACCAGCCAGATGGCGTGCTTCTTGGCCTGGGTGGCGAGGAACTTCTGGATCGGGCCCTTGCCCGGGTGCTCGCGCACGGCGACCTTGTCGGTCTCCTTGATGCCCATGATGGCGAAGTTTTCCGGCAGCGCGACCAGCTTGGCGCCGGCGTCGACGGCGAGCTGGATCAGGCGCTCGGCCTCGGCCAGGTTGGCCGATACGTTGGGGCCGGAGGCCATCTGGATCGCGGCGACGCGGAGGATGCCGCCGGCCTCCTTCTCGGTCTTCGGATTGGCGCGGCGGCGGGGCTTGGCGAAACTGGAGCTGGGTTTGCTGGTCACGGGGTCATCCAATGCTGAGTACTATTGCCGAAACTTATCACAATGAGGGCCCCGCGAGGCAGTGGGGCGGCGGGTGGCCGCCGGTTCAGGGCGTGGCTTCCGGCGTTCCTGCCACGGCGCGGGGCAGCTTTTTCACCTGCGGATCGGCCCAGCTGCCGCCGACCAGGTATTCGAAGCTGGCCGCCTTGGCGATCGGGTCTTTCAATATCTTGCTGGCGACCAGGGCGCCGACGGCAGCCACCGGCCCGCCCAGGAGGGCCGCGCCGACCGCGACGCCTTCATCCAGGCGGGGCTGGATATAGAGCCGCAGTTCCTGGCCTTCGCGGACCAGGTCGATCTTGCCGTTCATGCGGATATTGGCCGCCGGACCGTTGATGACGAGGCCGGGCAGGTAGCCGACGCCGCGCTCCAGATGGACATCGCCCTTGATTTCGTCGAAGGCGAAGCCTTCCGAGAAGACGTCGCGGAAATCCAGCGCGATTCGGCGTGGCAGGGCCTGCAGGCTGAGAATGCCGAGCAGCTTGGCGGCGCCCGGGTCGAGCTGGGTGAAACGGCCGCTCTTGATGTTGACGTTGAGGTGGCCGCCGAGCTGGTTGAGGCTGAAATCTTCCGGACGGCCGAGCCAGGTGATCTTGCCCTGGACGTTCATGTCGCCGCCCTTCACTGCCTCGGTGTAGCCCAGCCGCTTCATCAGGCGGCCCAGGTTGGCCGAGCTCAGCTTGAGGTCGAGCTCGGTAGTCCGGTGTGCCGAGGCGGACAGCCAGCCGCCGCCTTCGAGCCGGCTGTCCGGGTTGGCCAGCTTGAGGGTGTCGATGCGCAGGCCGCTCTTCTCGACCCGGAACGACAAGTTCAGTTCACCCAGGTCGCGCTCCCGGAAGCTGAACGACTGCGCTGTGAGGTCGACTTCGGCCGGCAGTTCGCCCAGGTCGGTGGCGTCTTGCACCGGATTGGCCGGACCGGTCTCTTCCTTGGGAATGGCGAGTTTGCTGAAGCGACCGGCAAAACGGTTGCCCGGCTGGTCGGCACGGGGACCGTATTCCACTTCGCCCATCACGTTCTGGCCCGACAGCCTGAAGTGCCAGGTCTCCTTGTCGGGCCGGGCCTGAACATGTATTTCGCGCAGCTTGCGACCGAACGCCTTCAGTTCGTTGAAGCTCATGCTGATGTTGCGGATCGGCAAGTCGTCGCCCCCGCCCGTCTTGAAGTCGAGTGCGCGCCAGATATCGAGGTCGAGCTGGCGCAGACTGCCCTGCACGACCAGTCCGGGCTCCTTCGGCAACACGGCCTGCTCGCCGCCGAACATCAGGCCGACCCGGGCCGGGCCGCGGTCGGGCAAGGTCAGCGCCCCGGCCAGCAGGTTGCCGTGCCGGAAGGCGAGGGTGGTCGGCTGCCGATCGGAATCGCGTCCGGTCAGGCTGGTCGGCATGGTTTGCTCGGCCATCTTGCCCAGCGGCGCCGGCAGGTCGATGGCCAGGCCCTTGAGGTCGGATTTGATGTCGAAGACCATTTCACGCTGCTTCAGTGCCACCTCGGCGAGGACGTCGGTACTGCCGCTGACCCGTTTGGCCAGCGCCGCCGGCAGCCATGGCGCCAGGGCGGCGGCGGTCATGTTGCCCCGGAGGTTGGCGCGCACCCGTCCGCCGGTCTCGCTGGCCAGGTTGAGGCTGACCGGCTGGCCGTACAACTGGGCGGCAATGCCGTTGCCCCGGATCCACTCCTCGGTGAAGCCGAGGTTGCCGTTGACCCGACTCAGCGCAGGCAGCTTGCCGCCCAGCTGGACCTGGTTGTCGGTCAGGGTGATCCGGCCGGCGACGCGGCTGTCGACGATGTGCCGCAAAGGCAGCTTGAGCTGGATGGCCAGGTTGGTCTTGCCGGTGGCGCGCAGGGTTTCCGTGAAGCGGCCGCTGTGCTCGTTGACCGGACTTTGCCGGACGAAATCCAGGAAGGCCGGGGTGGCGCCGCTGGCTTGGCCGTCGATGGTCAGTATCTCGTCGAGCGAATGCTGCAGATCGGGGATGATGCCTTTGACCTTGCTCAGGCGGGCCCCGAGTATGTCGCCGGTGTCGGCGGTGATGAGCATGCCCTGGTTCTTGAAGGTGAGCAGGCCGTTGATGCCGGTGATGTGCGGCCAGTCCGGGGCGTAGCCCAGAGTGGCATCGCGGATATGGACGTCGACCTGGAACTCGCCGCCGCCCTGGTCGAACGGGAAGCGGTCGAGTGGACCGTGCAACACCAAACGGGTATCCGGTGAGGTTCCGGCGATGATGCTGTTCTTGACCCATGCGTGGGCATCGTTCCCGACCGCCTTGGGCAGATAGCGCCAGACGGCGTTGCCGTTGCCGCGGCTCAGATGGGCCTTGAGGTCGATCGACGGGGCCTGGTCGGGCCGCCAGGTCAACTCGCCCTTGGCCTCGCCGTCCAGGTCGGCATTGCCGATATCGGCATTTTCCAGTTTGAACAGATAGCCGCCCTTGTCGATGCCGGTCCAGCTCAGCTCGGCGTCGAGCCGGGTGAAATCGAGCGGCTGGCGGAACACCTTTTCGTAGTCGAAGTGGAGCGATTCGCTGTGCAGCCGGGCCTGGCCCTTGTGCTCGTCGGTGTCGATCTCGCCGGACAGGCCGGTAAAGCCGGGCAGGCTGGCGGTGGCATTCATGCCGCCTTCGCGGAAGCGGGCCTGGGCGCGAAAGCGTTCCTTGCCGAGCCAGTCGAACAGGATGTGCTCGACGAAGCCGCGCGGATTGATGCGCGCGATCCAGTCATGCGCCTGTTTGGGCAGCGGCAGCGAGCCGGACAGCGCGGTGAGTGCCTCCAGACGGAGGCTCTCGGCCTCGACCTTGGCGGTCTCCAGCTTGCCTGCGGTGGTCGGGCGCAGCGTGACCTTGACGCTGGCCGGTTCGGCGCTGTGGCCGTCGGGGGTGACGAAGCGGAGTTTTTCGACGTAATAGGTCTGGTCCGGCCCCTTGCGCCGCCAGCCCATGCGGCCGGACACCCTGGCGAAGGCCATCTCGGGCAGGTCGTCGGCCAGGGAAACGGCGACGTCACTCAGGCTGACGTCGCCCACCACGCCCTGGACCAGACCGCCGCCGACATCCATCCAGAAACGTAGATCGCCGGTGCTGCGGCGGACCGCAGACTGCGACCAGGGCGACCAGGTGTTCAGGGCATTGGCGGAAGCGGCCTTGGCGGCCAGGTAGATCTGGCCGGTCCAGGTCTCCGGCTTGTTCACGGTGGTGCCGCGCAAGTCGCCGCGTACATCCAGGTGGTGAGCGGCCGCGTCGGGAGGCAGGGCGGTCAGGCCGAAGCGGTGACGGTCGAACAGGTTGTGCAGGACCAGGTTGACCTGTTCCAGCACCAGCGGCGGTGCCCCGCGTTGTTCGTCGATCCAGGTCAGGCGGCCATCCGATACGGTGGCTATGCGCTGGCGCAGGAGCCAGTCCGGGAAGGGGTTGGGCGGCCCTTCGGTCTTGATCGGGATGCCGGCGACGAACAGCTTGCCGCTGGCGTCGCGGCGGATCTCCAGGCTGGGTTGGTGGAAATCCAGTCGGGCCAGATGCGGCTCCAGAAAGGCCAGGCTGAGCCAGGACAGCGTGGCGTCGACCCGAGTCAGATTGAGCGATACCGGCTGGCCCGGCGGCGCCACGGTGACGCCCGACAGGCTGACGCGCGGATTGAGGTGCCACCAGTCGGCCTCGATGCTGCCGATGCGGACCTGGGCGCCGACCGCGCGGCTGGCGGCGGCCTCGATGTCGGTCTTGTAGCTGTCGATGTCCGGCATGATCACGAAACGCAGGACCAGCGCGATGATGGACATCACGATGATCACCGCGCCCACCAGGTAGACGGCGTAGTGATACAGGTGATGGAGGAATGACTTCATTGAGCGCCGGAAAGGTACGGTTCAGCGTGCTACACAACAATACGGCAACAATGCCACGCCGTGGCGGCGAAAGAAAGGGCCGCGTTCAAGACTGGACTGGGGCCAGGGCGCTTAGTTCGCCGGCGATCGTCGCGGCGTCCAGGCGGGCGAAATCGTCCCGGTTGAAGGTGGTGACCCCGCCCGCCACCTCATACCAGGCATGGCCGGCGCTCCAGGGCGCGGCGGCATGGCTGCCCTGCGGCCGGCGCGGCAGGCAGTACATCCGGCCGCCACTGTAGATCAGGTTGTAGGGCCGGTTCAGGCCATGCAGTACCTCGATGTGGAACCAGGCCTCCAGTGCCGAGTCGAAGACCCGGCAGGGCAGGGGATAGTCGGTATCGCCGCCGTTGTGCCGCCAACAGGCGGCCTCGACCGGCAAGGGTTCGGCGCGCACGAAGGTCTGGAAGTGCAGGTGGTTCACCGAGGCCTGGCCGCCATAGCTGTTGTAGGCCAGGCCGACGCCGGGCAGGGTTTCCGCCAGCGTCTCGGAAAGGTGCCAGACGTACAGATGCCAGTCCTGGGTCAGCCGCTGCGGCAGCTGCCGTTCCGGGTCCGGCACCAGCAGGCCGTGTAGGGGGGCGAAGGGAAACTTGTTGTAGAGCAGGCGGGCCGGGTGCCGGCGCAGCTCGCCCTGCCAGAGTATCTCCGGCTTCAGGAACGGCTTGTTGAACTGAAAGCCGTTCGGGTTGAAGGCCGGCGGCTGGCAGCCGTCCGCCTTCTGGCCGCTGGCCCGGGCCGGACGCAGGGCGCGCAGCGGGTTGAACTGGACCTCCCAGGGGCCGGCGCGGCGCCATTCGGTATCGGAGATGGCCTCGAATCCCATCGCCATCAGCTTCAGGAACACCATCAGGTCGTCGTCCGGATAGGCCAGCCTGCGGCCCGAGCGTAAGCCCTCGCTCACCTCGGCGGCCAGGCTGGCAAAGCGTTCCGCCAGACGGTCCTTGAGCACCGGCCAGATGGCCGGGTCGAAGCAGGCGTTGGCCAGGACCAGGATGAAGGTGCCCAGGCCGGGCTCGGCCAGTTGCCGTTCCAGGCCGGCGACGAAGGCCGCGCGCAGCCGGTCCGGCGCGGCGAACGGATCCGGCAGGGTCATTCCGGCGTATAGCCCAGGTTGGGCGCCAGCCAGCGTTCCGCGGTGGCCAGGTCCCAGCCCTTGCGCCGGGCGTAGTCCTCGACCTGGTCCTTGCCGATGCGGGCGACGGCGAAGTAGCGGCTGTCCGGGTGGCTGAAATAGAAGCCGGACACCGAGGCCATGGGCAGCATGGCGTAGGACTCGGTGAGGGTGACGCCGATGTTTTCCGGCACCTTGAGGAGGTCGAACAGCGCGCCCTTCTCGCTGTGTTCCGGGCAGGCCGGGTAGCCGGGGGCCGGGCGGATGCCGTGGTATTCCTCGTTGATCAGCTGCTCGTTGGTGAGCGCCTCCTCACTCGCGTAGCCCCAGAATTCCAGGCGGATGCGCTGGTGCATGCGTTCGGCGAAGGCCTCGGCGAGGCGGTCGCAGAGGGCCTTGAACAGGATCGCGGAGTAATCGTCGTGGGCGGCCTCGAATTCCTTGACCTTGTCCGCTTCGCGCACACCGGCGGTGACCACGAAGGCGCCCAGGTAGTCCTTTACGCCGGTTTCGGCCGGTGCCACATAGTCGGCGAGGCAGAGGTTGGGCTGCGCGGCCGGTTTCTGCATCTGCTGGCGCAGGTTGTGCCAGACCGTGAGCGGTTGCCCGCGCTGCTCGTCGGCGTAGAGGGCGATGTCGTCGTGGTCCACTGTGTTGGCCGGGAACAGCCCGACCACGGCGCGGGCCTCGATCCAGTTCTCCCGGATTATCTTCCCGAGCATGGCCTGGGCATCGGCAAACAACTTGCGCGCCTCCTCGCCGACCACCGCGTCCTGCAAGATCTTCGGGTAGCGGCCGTGCAGTTCCCAGGCCTGGAAGAAGGGCGTCCAGTCGATCAGCCTGGCCAGGTCGGCAAGGTCGTAGTCCTTGAACACCTGGATGCCGAGCCGTTTCGGCACCGGCGGCTGGTAGGCCGACCAGTCGGTCTGGAACCGATGCGCCCGCGCCTCCGCCAGTGTGACCCGCTTGGCCTCGCCGCGCTGGGCACTGTGGCGCTCGCGCGCCTCGGCGTAATCGGTCTTGGTCCGGGCGACGAAGTCGGCATGCAGGTCGGGGGAGAGCAGTTGCGTGCACACGCCGACCGCGCGGCTGGCGTCCTTCACGTAGACCACCGGGCCTTCATACTGGGTGTCGATCTTGACCGCCGTGTGGGCGATGCTGGTGGTGGCGCCGCCGATCAGCAGGGGTTGCTTCATGCCCAGGCGCTGCATCTCCCTGGCGATGTGGCTCATCTCCTCCAGCGACGGGGTGATCAGGCCGGACAGGCCGATGATGTCGACCTTCTGCTCCTGCGCGGTGTGCAGGATCTTGTCGGCCGGCACCATGACGCCGAGGTCGATGACGTCGTAGGCGTTGCAGCCCAGCACCACGCCGACGATGTTCTTGCCGATGTCGTGCACGTCACCCTTCACCGTGGCCATCAGGATGCGGCCCTTGGGCTTGGATTCGGCGGTCTTGCTGGCCTCGATGTAGGGCGTCAGGTAGGCCACGGCCTGCTTCATGACCCGGGCCGACTTGACTACCTGGGGCAGGAACATCTTGCCGGCACCGAACAGGTCGCCGACCACGTTCATGCCGTCCATGAGCGGGCCTTCGATGACCTTGACCGGGTGGCCGAGGGCGGCGCGCGCCTCTTCGGTGTCGATCTCGATGTATTGGGTGATCCCCTTGACCAGGGCATGGGCGAGGCGCTTTTCCACGGCTTCGCTGCGCCAGGCCAGGTCTTCGGTGACCGACTTGGCCTGGCCTTTCACCGTGTTGGCGAAATCGACCAGGCGGTCGCCGGCGTCGGGGCGGCGGTTGAGCACCACATCTTCCACGCGCGCGCGCAGTTCCGGCTCGATCTCGTCGTAGACGCCCAGTTGGGCGGCGTTGACGATGCCCATGTCCATGCCGGCCTGGATGGCGTGGTAGAGGAACACGGTGTGGATGGCCTCGCGCACCGGGTCGTTGCCGCGGAACGAGAATGACACGTTGGAGACGCCGCCCGAGATGTGGGCATGCGGCAGGTGCTGGCGGATCCAGCGCGTCGCCTCGATGAAGTCGACGGCGTAGTTGGCGTGTTCCTCGATGCCGGTGGCGATGGCGAAGATGTTGGGGTCGAAGATGATGTCCTCGGCCGGGAAGCCGATCACCTCGGTAAGCAGCTTGTAGGCGCGGGCGCAGATCTCGGTCTTGCGGGCGTAGGTGTCGGCCTGGCCCTGCTCGTCGAAGGCCATGACGATCACCGCGGCGCCATAGCGGCGGGCCAGCCTGGCCTTCTCGACGAAGGCGGCCTCACCTTCCTTCATCGAGATCGAGTTGATGATCGGCTTGCCCTGCACGCATTTCAGGCCGGCCTCGATGATCTCCCACTTGGACGAGTCGATCATGATCGGCGCCTTGGCGATGTCCGGCTCCGTGGCGACCAGATTGAGGAAGCGCACCATGGCCGCCTGGCCGTCCAGCATGGCCTCGTCCATGTTGACGTCGATGACCTGGGCGCCGTTCTCGACCTGGTGGCGGCAGATGTCCAGGGCCTCCTCGTACTGGCCCTCCAGGACCAGGCGCTTGAACTTGGCCGAACCGGTGACGTTGGCACGCTCGCCGACGTTGACGAACAGCGAACCGGCGCCGACGTTGAACGGCTCCAGGCCGGATATCCTCAGGGCCGGCTCGATCTCGGGGATGACTCGGGGCGCGCAGTCGGCCACCGCCTCGGCGATGGCCTGGATGTGCTCCGGCGTGGTGCCGCAGCAGCCGCCGACGATGTTGAGCAGCCCGCTCTGCGCCCATTCGCGGAT
>Ga0265297_10011423_pt1 | contig 10879 bp, 11 predicted proteins | sample Munlanlwell13791_FD_192502 | JGI IMG/M metagenome (GOLD analysis project Ga0265297, IMG submission 192502) | Leachate microbial communities from a municipal landfill in Southern Ontario, Canada - Leachate well 137-91 | ecosystem: Engineered > Solid waste > Landfill > Unclassified | place...
TTGCGGAGATGATTTCGGTGATTGTTGGTTTTAAAGGGGAGATTATATGGGATACTTCGAAGCCCGATGGCACCCCAAGAAAAATTCTCGACAGTTCACGGTTTTTAGATCTCGGATGGAAGCCGGTTACATCTATCGAAACCGGAATAACGACCACATATGAATGGTATAAATCGAATCTTCATCGGGACATGATATGATGTTTACAAACATTGAAAAAAATAAAATGGTGCATCTCAGAGAAATCGCTACCAGAGTACGTAAGGAAACCCTGAAAATTCATAAAATCGCACCAGAAACGCGAATTGCATCTTCATTGTCCGCTGTAGAAATTTTTGTGGTATTATACTACGGGGAAATTATCAATTTTGACCCGAAATGCACGACATGGCAAGAAAGGGACAGATTCATCATCAGTAAAGGTCATGGCGCTATTTCCCTATACCCAATACTTGCAGATTTTGGTTTTTTTGATGCTGGTGAATTGAATCGCGTCTGTAAAGAAGGCACGTTCCTAGGAGGCATACCAGATTCGATTATTCCAGGGTTCGAAACAATAAACGGATCTCTGGGACACGGACTTGGGGTTGCTTGTGGTATTGCATTGGGATTGAAAAAGAGAAATGCCAAAGAAATGGTTTTTGTATTAATGGGTGATGGGGAATTATACGAAGGTGCAGTTTGGGAAGCGATAATGTTTGCAGGTGAGCACAGGTTGGATAACCTAATCCTTATTTTAGATAACAACCGTATCTGCATGCTTGATTATTGTAAGAAAATACTGGATTTGGAACCATACGCGGAAAAATTTTCAGTATTTAAATGGGATGTTTTGGTTGCCGATGGGCATGATGTGAATCAATTATATCATTCGTTAAAATTACTAAAGGAAAAGAGAGCCGATAAACCAAAATTATTGATTGCCAATACGGTAAAAGGCAAGGGAGTTCCACGCCTTGAAACAGATTCATTATGCCATATTAAAAGTCTGATGCCGGAAGAAATTGATAAAATAATTGAGGAGTTAGAGTGACTGCTGACGTAAAAACGATTCGTGATATATTCATTGAGGAGATATATCGCAGGATGTACGATAATGATGAGATCCTCTTTTTATCCGCGGATTTTGGTGCACCCAAACTTGATATATTACGGGAAAAGTTTCCCGACCGGTTTGTTAATGTAGGAATTGCCGAACAAAACTTAGTTAATGTTGCGACAGGTTTGGCACTTGAAGGATATTGTATATTTGCTTATGCAATTGCACCATTCTTGACAATGAGAGCCTACGAACAAATCAGAGTCAATCTTTCTCTTCAGGCTCAAATAAGAGATCTCAACGTGAATTTAATCGGCGTTGGTGCTGGGTTAAGTTATGATGTATCCGGACCAACGCACCATTGTCTTGAAGACCTCTCTATCATGAGAACGTTACCAAATATGGTAGTATTTTCCCCAAGTGATTGGATGTTAGCACATAAATTTGTTGAATATTCGATAGATGTTAAAAAACCCAAGTATTTACGATTTGACGGCAAACCTGTCTCGCAAATATATCAAAATCTGAATGATATTTCAATAGACACCGGTTTTTTTGAATTACATGAAGGAAAAACGATCTGCCTGATATCTACTGGCAATATGACCCATAAAGCAATAAATATTGCAAAGAGATGTGCTGATGAGGGCATATCGATAGGTGTCATAGATGTCTTTTTATTAAAGCCGTTTAAAGAAAGAATATTTTATGAGATAATAAAAAAGTATGACATAGTAATTTCCCTTGAGGAAGGATTTATCAATAAAGGCGGATTGGATAGTCTGATCTCAACAATTCTGGATTCCAATAACTCAGACATCCGGTTATTTCGGATGGGATTCGATGATAAATATGTATTTGAAATTGGAAACAGAGATTATTTGCATAAGTTGTGCTCTTTAGATGATGATTGTATAATAGTGAAAATTAAAAAATTGATTAAGGAGTTCTAAGATGAGAGTATTAATTACGGGCATAACCGGTATGGTGGGCAGTCACCTTGCTGAGTATATTCTGTCAAATCATCCCGATGTCGAAGTTCATGGTCTGGTGAGGTGGCGAAGTCCTACCGATAATATCCAGGGAATAATGGATAAGATCTCCCTGCATTATGCTGAACTGAGGGATCTTAACTCACTGGTAATCCTCCTGAGAAAAATTGAACCGGACCGGATCTTCCATCTTGCCGCCCAGTCGTTTGTAACTACCAGTTTTGACGCACCGGCAGATACACTTGCCACAAATGTGATCGGTACCTGCAATCTGATGGATGCAGTCCGCATTACAGATATCGATCCCAGAATCCATATCTGCAGCTCATCTGAAGTGTACGGTCAGGTTACGGCGGATGAAGTCCCGATCCGTGAGACCAACCCATTCCGCCCGGCAAGTCCATATGCAGTCTCAAAAGTCGGCGAAGATATGCTCGCTCTCCAGTATTTCCTGTCCTACGGGTTGAAAACAGTACGGACACGGATGTTTACTCATACCGGTCCACGAAGAGGAGACTTCTTTGCAGAGAGCGCATTTGCCAAACAGATCGCAGAAATCGAAGCAGGCACCAGGCCGAATCCCGTGAAAGTCGGCAATATCGAGAGTGTCCGGACTTTTGCCGATGTACGTGATGCCGTCCATGCGTACTGGCTGCTCTTAGAGAAATGCCCGGCCGGGGAAGTGTATAATATCGGTGGCAACCGTACGATGACAGTAGGGAATATGCTCGATCTTCTCAAGGGAATGACAACCTGCGAGATTGAGCACGCGGTCGATCCCTCGCTTTTAAGACCTTCCGATGTGACGCTGCAGATCCCGGATATATCGAAATTCCAGAAAGTTACCGGCTGGGAGCCCAAGATCCCGCTTGAACAAACATTAAAGGATCTTTTAGATTATCAAAGGGTTAGAGTAAAAAATATCTTGTAGTTTTTTTAATAGATGTGTTCTATCAAGTTTAATATCATTGCCTAAACGGTTTTGATTATCTCGTTAGACAACTCTCGATCAATATTCATTTATTAGAAGAAATGACCTATAATTATCATAAGGAGTCTGTTGATGAGTATTTATACCAATAAGAATGTCTTGGTTACTGGCGGAACAGGTTTGATTGGAATTCCCCTTGTGAAGATGCTTCTTTCTGAGGGAGCACATGTTCGAATCGCTTCATTAGATGATCCTTCCAGGGCACCACCGGAAGCAGAATTTAAACAAGTCAATCTCATGAAATTCGAAAATTGCTTGGATGTATGTCGTGGGATGGATTATGTTTTTCATCTAGCAGGTATCAAAGGCTCTCCCGCTATGACAATGAAAAAACCTGCAAGTTTTTTCGTTCCTACAATCAGTTTCAATACCAATATGATGGAAGCGGCACGACAGTCAAACATTGATAGGTTTTTATATACAAGTACAATTGGTGTATATGCACCTGCGGAAATATTTTATGAAGAATCTGTATGGAAGACATTTCCCTCTGAAAATGATAAGTTTGCAGGATGGGCAAAAAGGATGGGGGAACTTCAAGCAGAAGCATATAAGATTGAATATGGCTGGGATGGAATAGCAATTGTAAGGCCTGCTAATGTGTATGGACCCTATGATAATTTTGATCCCAATAACGCAATGGTAATTCCCTCTCTTATAAAAAGGGCATTAGATGATGAGAACCCTTTGATAATTTGGGGAGATGGTTCACCAATCAGAGATTTTATTTATTCCGAGGATGTTGCAAGAGGTATGCTTCTGGCCCTTGAAAAAGGAATTGGTAAGACAGTAAATCTCGGAAATGGTGTGGGTACATCAATTAAAGAGTTAGTTGATATCATTACTAATAATCTTGAACATAAGCCAGAAATTAAATGGGATACAACAAAACCGGCTGGAGATAAAAAAAGGATTATGGATATATCTAGGGCAAAATCTCTCGGATTCCATCCTGAAATACCGATAGATCAAGGAATTAAAACTGTGATGTCATGGTATCAACAGAATCGCGGAATTGTGAATAAAAGATATAATGTGTTTTCCGAATCAAAGAACTAGTCATGAATGACTCTTTTTTTTTAGAAAATAAGAAAGTCCTGATAACAGGAATACTTAGTGGTCTTGGTCGATATTGCTATGAATATATCGGTGGAATTGGAATAACTCGTAACACTTCCCAGGCAGATATTGATCATATCATCCAGACCGGCGGTGTTGATGCGATTATCCACTGTGCTTTTAATTCTCAAAATAGAATAGATTCAGAATCACTATATTCATATGTTCGTGATAATGTTCTATTGACGCACGAACTGGTCTCTATCCCTCATAAAAAATTCATCTTTGTTTCATCAGTTGATGTATATCCAAAAAATGATTCATTTCATAACGAACATGAGATAATAAAAATCGACGACATCAAGAATATATATGGGATTACAAAACTCATGTCAGAATCAATTATCAGGAAATATAGCAAAAATTATTTGATAATGAGGGCTACAGCTCTACTGGGAAAATATTCAAGAAAAAACAGTCTTTTAAAAATTATCGAAGATGATGATGTTGATTTAACGCTTTCAAAGGAATCAACTTTTAATTACGTTCTTCATTCGGATATACTTGATTTTATTAAATTTTCGTTGGATAATGATCTCAATGGCATATACAACATAGCATCATCTGATAACGTGACTCTTTCAGAAGTGGCATATCTGCTCAAGAAAAAAGTAAAATTTGGTACCTATGTGTATAATGTGGGAGATATTGATAATTCAAAAGTATCATCTGCATTTCCGGTTTTTAAACGGACTTCAAAAGATACAATATCCCGATTTCTGGAGAGGTAATTTATGAAAAAAGAAAAAATTCTCGTCTGTGGGGCAACTGGGTTTATTGGAAGAAACGTAATTGAGTATTTTTCCAAGACTGATGAATATGAGATATATGGCACATATTTTAATTCAAATCCTTACTTAACTGAAAATGTTACCTGGATTAAAATCGATCTTCGGGATCATGATCAAGTTGACGCCTTGTTGAAACAGGGTTTTGACATTATCATTCAGGCAGCAGCTACCACATCCGGGTCTTTTGAAATTATCAACAGACCATATTATCATGTTACTGATAATGCCATTATGAATTCATTGATATTTCGTTCAGCGTACGATAATCGCATAAAGCATGTCGTCTTTTTCAGTTGTTCTACAATGTATAAATCAAGCGATATCCCTGTTAAAGAATCTGACTTTGATGCGAATGCAGATATGTATCCAAGCTATTTCGGCGTTGGGTGGACAAAAGTGTATATTGAAAAGATGTGCGAATTTTATTCGAGAATAAGTGATACTAAATATACTGTGATTAGACATTCTAACATTTATGGGCCGTATGATAAATACGATTTAGAAAAATCCCATGTGTTTGGCGCAACAATCACAAAAGTTATGACTGCACCAGATGGAGGACACATTGTTGTGTGGGGTAAAGGAGAAGAAGAAAGAGATCTTCTATATATATCGGACTTAGTTGAGTTTATTAATATTATTCTTAAAAACCAAAAATCAAAATTTGAATTATATAATCTTGGGTACGGAGAATCAATCTCAATAGATAATTTAGTTAAAAAAATTATTCAAATATCCGGAAAAAAGATCGAAATCCAGTACGATCTAACAAAACCAAATATCAATTTTAAACTGTGTCTTGATTCATCAAAGGCTAGATCGGAGATGGGATGGCATCCCAAAATACAGCTGGAAAATGGAATTAGAAAGACGATAGATTGGTATAAACAGAATTACAGTACATAAGTGTTCATGATAATTAGTCGAACACCCTTTCGCATCTCTTTTTTTGGCGGAGGAACCGATTACCCCGTCTGGTATAAACAGCACGGGGGTGCAGTTCTTGCCACATCTATTAATAAATATAGTTATATTACTTGTAGAAATCTTCCCCCTTTTTTTGATTATAAATATAGAATTTTATATTCAAAAACAGAATTAACTAAAAACATTGCTGATATTCAGCATCCCGCTGTACATGCAACTCTCGATTTTATGGATATTCATCAAGGTCTGGAAATTCATCACGATGGAGATCTTCCCGCACGTTCAGGTTTAGGATCTAGCTCATCTTTTACCGTTGGATTACTGCATGTGCTATATGCGCAGAAAGGTAAAGTTGTTACAAAACGGCGGTTAGCACTTGATGCAATCCATATTGAGCAGGATATCCTTAAAGAAAATGTTGGTGCACAAGACCAGACAAGTGCAGCTTTCGGTGGATTCAATAAAATCGAATTTGGTGGGGAGCAACAAATTCAAGTTCGCCCTATAACAATTAACCAGAAAAAGTGCCATCTTCTTCAGGATCACCTGATGTTGTTTTTTACCGGATTTTCCAGATTTGCGTCTGAAATTGCATGTGAACAAATTAAAAAAACACCTGATAAACAGATTGAATTACGTAAAATGCAAGAAATGGTTGATGATGCCATTAACATCCTCAATGGTGGCGATTCAGATATATCAGATTTTGGTAAATTGTTGCATGATAGTTGGACAATTAAGAGAAATCTGACTGATAAAATCTCCACTCCAGAAATCGATAATATTTACAATACTGCACGCGAATCTGGTGCAATTGGTGGAAAATTGTTGGGGGCGGGAGGAGGTGGATTTATTCTGTTTTTTGTCGAACCGGAACGGCAACCTGCAGTGAGAGAGAGCCTGAAAAACCTCTTGTACGTACCATTTAAATTTGATACGACTGGTTCACAAATCATCTACTATGTTCCAGAAAACAATGACTGATTGGGGTCATCTGAAATGAACCTTCAGTTACACGAAGTCGATGTTGTAATCCTATGTGGGGGAAAAGGGACACGATTATATCCATTAATTCCTGACCTACCTAAAGCGTTAGCACCGTTTGGGAATTCAACATTTCTTGATATCCTTATCGATTTTTTAAAAAGATCCGGATTTCGTCGTTTTATTTTATGTACAGGGTACATGAAGGATAAAATATATAACCATGTCATAAAAAAGAATGATATATCAATAGTATTCTCTGAGGAAACAGATCCCTTAGGGACCGGTGGAGCATTAAAAAATGCGCAATATCTGATACAGAGTAACACTTTTGTTGTGTTGAATGGAGATTCGATTTGTGATTTGAATTTTTCAGATTTTTTTGAATTTCACGTAAATCAAAAAGCAATCCTTTCAATAGTCTTATCACAAAAAAACGATACGCGCGACTTTGGCAGCGTTATTACCAATGAATTGTCAGAAATAATTAACTTTAATGAGAAGTTAACTGACAATCGCCCTGGTCTAATCAATACGGGTATTTATCTCATGGAAAAAGAGATCTTCTCTTTATTTCCTTCCGAACGTGATCATTTCTCATTAGAAACGAATTTTTTCCCCAATATTCTCAATACCGTACGGTGTGTTGGATTTATTATTGAGAGTGATTTAATTGATATTGGAACCCCGGAACGATATGAAATGGCGGTTCATCTCCTTGGAGGAAAAAATGCGTATTAATTTCGGTGACTTAGTAATTGGAGAGACGGCAAAAAAATATTTTCAGATGGTTTTTGATAAAAATTGGGCATCAGAGGGCGATAACGTCAAGGAATTTGAATTAAAATTTGCTAAAAAATTTGGTTATAAACATGCAATTGCAACCAGCTCCGGGACCGATGCGGATATCGTCGCTTGTGCAGCACTATACGATCTCGGTGCAGAACGTGGTGATGAAATACTCGTACCGGCTCTCTCTTTTGTTGCAACTGCCAATTCGATACTAGCCGCAGGGTTTACTCCGAAATTCGTTGATATCGAACTCGAAACCCTGAATATTAACCCTAAAAAGATTGAAAACCAGATCACTGATAAGACCCGCGCGATCATGGTTGTCCATACCATGGGGAAACCCTGTGATATGGATCCCATCGTGGAAATCGCAAAAAAGTACAATCTGACGATCATCGAAGATGCATGTGAAGCGCATGGAGCGATGTATAAGGGAAAAATTGTCGGGAAGCTCGGTGATATCGGAGCTTTCAGCTTTTATACAGCTCATCAAATCGTATGCGGAGAAGGTGGGATGGTGACAACGGAAGATGATAAAATTGCGTCTGTTGTTAGGTCTATCAAGTCCCATGGCAGACCGGCTGGAAGCCTGTACTTTAATTTCCAGCGGATTGGGTTTAATTCAAAAATGAATGATCTTGAAGCAGCACTTGGGCTCGAAGGAATCGAGACTTTTGATTCATTCTTCAACAAGCGCAAGAGCAACCTCTACAAACTTCTTGACCAGACCAAAGACCTGTCGGAGTACTGTTACTTTATCAAAGAGGAATCTTATGAAACGGTCAGTCCTCATGCATTTCCTCTCGTGCTTAAGGATAAAAAATACGATCGTGACCGCCTTTACAAATATCTGGAGTCAAAGAGTATCCAGTGTAAAACTCTCTTTGGATCCCTGCCCACCCAACATACTGCTTTTAGGTTTCTCAAGTACAATCTTGGTGATTTCCCCGTTGCAGAATACGTTGGAGAATCCGGACTGCACTTTGGGATGCACCAATACCTGACTGATGATGACATCCGGTATGTTAGTGATGTCCTACATGAGTATTTTAGAGAGTTCCGATAGATATGCCAAACACCAGTGTACTGATCTCAAAGTATATTGAAAAAAGCATCCAAACGAAAATAGACCTGTTGAACAATTCCGTTTCTGAAATTATCAGCGTAGCTGAAGTAATGACCAATGCATGTAGGAGTGGCAATACTATTTTCTGGTTCGGAAATGGGGGTAGCGCTGCAGATGCCCAACACCTGGCTTGCGAGCTGGTGAGCAGGTTCTTCCTTGAAAGAAAATCTATCTCCTCCATTGCTCTCACAACAAATACTTCTGAGTTGACTGCAATTGCTAACGATTATCATTTTGAGAAGGTTTTTTCTCGTCAGGTTGAAGCACTTGTCAAGCCCCGAGATGTCGTAATCGGTATTAGTACTAGCGGAAATTCCCCTAATGTTATTGAAGGGTTGAGAGCAGCAAAGCAAAAGGGCGCGGTAACTGTCGCATTTACCGGCAGGACTGGTGGTAAAATGCAAAAAGAAGTCAATTTTCTGGTCGCGGTCCCCTCCGATGTAACCCCACACATTCAAGAGTCCCACATCATGATCGGGCACATCCTATGTTATCTGGTGGAGAAGGAGCTCTTTGGAGTCCATGAAAAATAAGGCTGTTTTCGTTGACCGTGATGGTACTATCAATATTGATATGCATTATCTTAGTCAACCTTGGCAATTTACAATGTACTCTTCCGTTGGAGAAGGAATTAAAAAGCTCAAAGATCACGGATTTGTAATTATTGTAATTACAAACCAGTCTGGAATCGGAAGAGGGTATTTTTCCGAAGATGATCTGGCAGCCATACATGAAAGGATGAAATTAGATTTTTTCAAGTACGGGGTTACACTTGATGCAATTTATTATTGCCCCCACCATCCTGATGATCATTGTAATTGTAGAAAGCCCAATATTGGATTATTCGAGAGGGCAATTAGGGAGCATAACATCGATGTGACCGCCTCCTTCATGCTTGGGGATAAGATTCTTGATATCGGAGCTGGGAAAAACATTGGGGTCAAGACGGTTCTTATTCCAGAACCTCATATTCGGAACGATTGTCTATCACGGGAAAGTGAATGGCGCTATCATCCGGATTTTATTGCATGCGATTTCTGTGATGCGGTTACTTGGATAATAGACCAGGAAAAAGTTGAATGAAATGACTGAGTGAAATTAGGAGACACACTCATCAATTGAATGGATTATTAGTTACTCTGGAATTCGGTTTCATACTCTTTAAAAGATTTTTCTTAAAATAAAACGAAGGAATTGTCACTTTATCCTGTAATAATTGGACGGATGAATAAATACATAATAATGGGCATTTTGGGTATTAAAATCTATATAATTTTCCATTGGATATCCTTCAAATAAATAAACCGAATTCTTTTCACTCAGTTTTTAAAATTTTAATTATATTATAATTTATCTCACTTAAATCCAATTATTATAAGTTCTGGGCGCTCTCGGGTCCCTGAAAGTATTGCTGGTTATACCGTATGTTAGGTATCGAATGAAGAACACTATGCCCCGATGATGATTGAGAAGTGGGGAATAATGCCCGGGGTTCTTCTCCGACTACCGATCTCGTTCTGTAGAGATATGGAATTTGGCAAGGGTAAGGAGAGATCCTCGATTCTAATTCACAGTATTATTATGATTACGGGATTCTCTGACAAATGGGCTGACGGTACAAACAGGGTTGGATCTTCTCCCGATTATTAGTCAGGTTATTCTACTCTTAAAAGATCAGCCATGATAGATCCCGAATAGTCTCCAATTAGAGAAAGAATCGGTAGAAGTCCCTTTCACGTGTGAGAACAAGGATAATGCTGCGAGAGGGTTACGATCCCCCGATCTCCAGATCTCTCAAAGCGTGAACAGTGAAAGAGTTCAACAAACCCTATGAGTCTGGCGCCCTAACCAGCTAGGCCACCGCAGCACAAAAGTGCATAATAAAAACGCCGTAAAAACTATTAAAGGTTCTCATAACACGGCAGATTGCCCATCATTCTTTCTTCTGCTGGAAGTACCTATTAACCGCAGTTGTAATTGCGGCAACTTTCTTTCCCTGGTCGAAAGAGCCTGCAAGGGTCTGCATCCGGGTTTCCTCGTCCCTCTTATACCGTTCGAGGGTCTTTAAGATGTGTTCTTCCTGCAGGAAGTGGGTATGAGTATTCCCCTCGATGAACT
>Ga0265297_10011425_pt1 | contig 10879 bp, 13 predicted proteins | sample Munlanlwell13791_FD_192502 | JGI IMG/M metagenome (GOLD analysis project Ga0265297, IMG submission 192502) | Leachate microbial communities from a municipal landfill in Southern Ontario, Canada - Leachate well 137-91 | ecosystem: Engineered > Solid waste > Landfill > Unclassified | place...
TGAAAATGGCCGGGCAAAGAAAGGATCGGTTTTTTGATCCCCTTTCCTTCCCTGACAAAAAAAGGCATGATAAGATCGTCGACGCTCAGATCGGTTTCCCTGATCAATCTGCGGTAATTTTCGTTAGCCCTGAGGCGTTTTGGCCGGTATACGGGGTTTTTCATAGAGCGTCTCCTGTGTGATCCCTATCTCTTCATCGTTTAAATAACAGGCGGGGTCCTGCTGCCACATATCGCCGTATACCGCCTCCGCCCTGGCACGGAAGTTCGCGTTGCACAACTCCAGATACCGGCATTGACTGCAGCGGCCCTTGATATACGGCTTCCGGTCTTTCAATCGCTTCATAACCTCATCAGAGGTATCCATCCAGATATCGCCGAATTTCCGCTTCAATACATTCCCGAACGTGTGCGACTGCCAGAACTGATCCGCGTGGACATTGCCCAGATTATCCACATTGGCAATGGCTATTCCCGACGCGTTGCCCTTATTGTATCGCAAAAGGGTCAGTATCTCCTGCGCCTTGGCCGGATCGGTTTTGAGCGTCCTCAAATATACATACAACGCATCCGCATGATTATCGACGGTCAAAACTTCCTTATGGATGCCCCGTTTATACATGCCGACAGCCCAGTCGCAGATCGAATCGATGCACGCGCGCATATCGCTGCGGGAAAGGTCATCCTCGGTCATGGACGCGCCCCTGCCAGAATAGACCAGATGATAAAAACAAACCCGGTCGATAGCCTCGTTTTCGACAAGCTGTAAAATATCTTTCAGATCAGAATAATTATGCCGGGTAATTGTAAAACGCAAACCGACCTTTTGCTTAACCGCAACAAGATTGCGGATACCTGCAAGAGCGAGCGTAAAAGCGCCCTTGCGGCCGCGGAACATATCGTTACGGCCCCCGATCCCGTCAAGGCTCACTCCGACGTAATCGATCCCGGCATCTTTTATTTTCTGGGCCATACTTTTAATAATGAGCGTGCCGTTGGTGGAGATCACGGTCCTGATATGATGCTCATGCGCAAATGCATTGAGCTCGAACAGATCCTTGCGCATTAAAGGCTCTCCGCCCGAAAACAGCAATACCGGCACTCCGAACGCCTCAAGGTCGAGTATCATGGCCTTGGCCTGGGCCGTGGTGAGTTCTCCCTTATAATCCGTATCGGCAGAATTCGAATAGCAATGAATGCACGAAAGGTTGCACCGGCGTGAAACGTTCCAGACAACGATCGGCCTGCGGTTGGCGGATGTCATATTCGCGCGATAACGAAGCTCGTCCCCGTACGACGGCAGATCGCATAAAAGTTTGGTTATACTGATCATGGTTTCCTTAAAATAGCGGTTGCTAATCCGTCAAGGGTGAATTCTTTAGCCTCGATTCCGACCTTGAGCCCGTATTTCCTGCATGTCTGCGACGTAATAGGGCCGATGGAAGCAACCTTGAACTTGTTTTTTTTAGAAAAAATCTGTTTCCGGGAAAACGCCTTGAAAAATCCCTGAACACACGATGAACTGGTGAATGTCACCATATCGAAACCATTAAGATAATCAACAGGCTTGACCTTTTCTTTGCGCAACTGCGCTTTATATGCCGCTATAACCTTAACATGCGCTCCGAGCGCGGCAAGCCCGTCGGGGAGGACATCCCTTGCTTCCTGAGCGCGCACGATCAGGATATTCGCACCCCTGACACCGGCTTTTTTCAGCGCTGCCGAGAGCCCTTCCTGCGTATACGTCTTGGGTTGGACGTCGTTTCGCAGCCCCAAAGCCTCTACCGCTTCTTTTGTTTTAGGCCCGATAGATGCAACCTTCACGCCCTGCAGGCAGCGGATGTCCATTTTAAGCGCATCCAGCCGCTCCTTAAAGAACCTGACACCGTTCCGGCTGGTAAAAATAAGCCAGTGAAAATCCTCGATCTGGCGTATCGCATTATCAAGCTGTTTGTAATCATCAAGGGGGCAAATAGAGATCAGCGGCAATGCCGCGCAATCCGCGCCGTAGCCCGCCAGCGCTTCGGATAAACGGCTGTTATCTTCGGCCGGCAGCGTCACCAGAATACGTTTATTAAAAAGCGGCTGTTTCTCGAACCAGTTCAGCTTTTTGCGCATAGACACGACCTCACCGACGACCAAAATAGCCGGCGGCGTAATATCGCGCCTGCGAACTTCATCAATGATCGTCGCCAGAGTCCCGGCAACAGTTTTCTGGTGCGGCAGCGTGCCCCATTGGATCAGGCAGCACGGCGTTTTTTCCGGCCTGCCGTACTTGAGCAAAGTCCTGACGATAGAAGACAGATTCTCTACCCCCATCAGGAACACAAGCGTTCCGATTCCCGTGGATATCTTATCCCAGGCTATACTGGAGCCCGGTTTTTCAGGATCTTCCTGGCCAGTAAAAACCGCGAAACCCGAAGTCAACCCCCTGTGGGTAACAGGAATGCCGGCATAAGACGGAACGGCGACCGCGCTCGTTATTCCGGGAACGACCTCGAACGGGATATTATGCTCGACTAACGACAGTATCTCTTCTCCTCCTCTTCCGAAAACAAAAGGATCTCCGCCCTTGAGCCGCACCACCCTTTTGCCATTTTTCGCCAGCCTTACCAAAAGCATATTGATCTTGTCCTGCGTCAGAGTATGGCGGTTCGACGCTTTCCCCGCGTAATACAGTTGAGCGTCTTTCGGGATCGACTGTAATATCCGGGGATTGGCTAACCGGTCGTAAACAACCGCCTGCGCGGTTTTCAAAAGCCGGACCGCTTTGACCGTAATAAGTTCAGGGTCGCCCGGGCCTGCGCCCACCAGATAAACCATGCCTTTTTTATGCCGCATTGCGGATCTCCCGTAGTATCTGCGCCCCGCCGTTCTTCAGTACCTGGCGGGCAAGCCTTTTGCCCATGCCGGCGGCATTGCCGATAGAAGAACTGGCGTGAAGCCGTATCATTCTTTTGCCGTCGAGGCTTATGACTAACCCTTCCAATGACATACGTTGTTCCGAAACAGTCGCAAACGCAGCTACCGGCATGCGGCAGCCCGCTTTGCTTTCCAAAAGGAATGCCCGCTCGCTGCTAACGCACGAACGCGTCTGAGGATCATTCAAACATCCGACCAGCCTCGCCGCCAGCGGATCATTCTTTCGTATTTCAATACCCAATGCGCCCTGGCCCGTCTGCGGAAGCATCAGCTCAGGCGGAATCGGCGTGCCGACGCGGCGCGCTATTTTAAGCCTGCGCAAACCCGCAGCGGCAACCACAATAGCGTCATAATCCCCGTCCTGTAATTTACGGATACGGGTATCGAGATTCCCGCGCAATTCACTGATCCGGACATCGGGCCTGATATGAAGTATCTGCGCCCGGCGCCTCAAGCTCGATGTCCCGATAATGCAGCCTTTCGGAAGAGAAAACATATCCGCGCCGCTTTTAGTGATCAGGACATCCCGCGGGTCTTCGCGCCTGGTAACCGCGGCCAATAAAAGCTTCCCGGGGATCTTCGACGGCAGGTCTTTGACGCTGTGTACCGCGATGTCTATCTTTCCGCAAAGAAGAGCGTCCTCTATCTCTTTTACGAATATTCCGGTATCGTTACGGCCCCACTCCTTGCTGCGGTCGCCCAGCGTAGTGATCTTTTCCAGCCGGAAACTGTAACCGGGATTGCTGCGGCGCAGAATACCTATCACCGACTCTGTCTGCGTAACGGACAACAAACTGCCTCTGGCGCCGACAACGATCTGTGCGCGCTTCACCGGGCCTCCTCGCCGACGGTCCGTGGCTGCATAAACCTGGAGCAAACCGCCTCTACGCACTGATCTATGATCGCGTGCGCATCACGCGCCGCAGCCATACGGTCGCGGATATTGGCGTCGCGCACCGATGCCAGATCGTCTATATTATACACATAAACATTATCGAGAGTATTCGCCAGCGGGTCTATATTCCGGGGGACCCCCAGATCGATAAAAAAAAGCGGTTCGTTATCGCGCTGCCGCACGGCCGCCGCCGCCTGGTCCCGCGTTATCACGAAATGCGGCGCGCTTGTGGAGCTGATGATGATATCCGCCCGGCGCATGCACGCTGCGAGATCGTCGAAAGATACGGCCGACCCGCCGAACACGCGCGCTAATTCATGCGCCTTTTGCAGCGTGCGGTTGGCCACCAGCACGGTCGAGACGCCGCGCGAATGCAGATTCCTGACCGTCATCTCGCCGATCTTGCCGGCGCCGATGATCAGCACCGTTTTGCCGTCAAGCGTTTCGAAGATCTTGCGGGCAAGCTCTATCGCCGCGGTTGACGTCGATACCGCGCCTTTGCCGATCTGCGTTTCCGTGCGGACCTTTTTCCCCACACGGATCGCTTCTTCAAAAATGGAATCGAGCGTCCTGCCGAGCGTATTGAGAGTCCGCGCCTTGAAATACGCGTCTTTGACCTGGCCGAATATCTGGGTTTCCCCGACGATCATCGAATCGAGGGACGAAACGACTTCGAACAAATGGCTGACAGCCGCTTTATCGTTCTTTTCATACAGATACTGCGCCAGCTGCGTATGGTCCAGGCCGTGGAAATCCGCTAAAAAATCACCCAACGGATCGGAAACAGCCGCGCTGTCATCGATCACCGCGTACAACTCCGTGCGATTGCACGTCGACAATATGAGATTCTCTTTTACCGCGCCCCTCGATTTTAACGCAAGCAATGCCCGGTCGAGCTTATCCGCTGAAAATGACACTTTCTCCCGGATATCGATCGGAGCTGTTTTATGGTTAAGCCCAATTACTTTAATATGCATACGGGCCTTCTGAAGTTAGAACGTTTATAGATATGAATGCATGCCCGGAAGCAGAAAAGATACCCCCAGGTACGTAAAAAGCATAATGATGAATCCAAGGATCGCGATATAGGCGCTCTTGCGCCCTTTCCATCCGCGCGTAAGCCTGCCGTGCAAATATACCAGGTATACCAGCCACATGATCAAAGACCATGTTTCTTTCGGATCCCACGACCAGAAACTGCCCCAGGCCCGCTGCGCCCATACCGACCCGCTGATAATACCCAGGCTTAAAAAAACAAATCCGAACGCGATCATTTTATACCCGAGAGAATCCAACAATCCCACAGACGGAAGCCTGAAAAAATACCTGTCGACTTTTCTGGATTTGAGCTCGCGTTCCTGCCAAAGATAAAGGACGGCAAAACAGAACGCAAGAACGAAACAGGCATATCCAAGGAAACAGAAAGTGACATGAATACCCAGCCAATGGCTGCGCAGCGCAGGAGGCAAAGGCCTGACGGCATTATCTATGAATTTCGCAAAACCCAGTAATACGGCTACCAGCGGCAGCACAAAGATCGCATTGACGCTGTTCCCTGTCCTGCGGGCGACGATAAGGTATATGGAAACGATCAACCAGGAGAAAAAGATCATCGATTCATACAGCCCGAATACCGCGAATGACCGCGCAGCAGCGAACCTCAGCGCCAAAACAGCAGACAGCATGCACAGCGCGACAATAACCATGAAATATCCCAGCCTGCGCCAGGACAACCACTGTGTCATAAAATACAGCACATAGAACAGCCCGCTTGCAAAAGAAGAAACAAAAGCCCAATCGAATATCAAACCGGCGTATCCGATCATAGAATTTCCCTTTGCAGCGCGTTATCCGCAATACGCGCCAGGATATGCTTGCGCGCGCCGGAACCCGCGTTACATTTCTTGAGCCGCGAACGGGCCCGGGAAAGCTCGCCCAAAGCCCTGACATATTTCCCCAGTACTGTCTTGCGCAGATCCTGTTTGATCCGTTTACTCAAAGAAGGCGCCTTGCCGCTGGTCGAGATACCGATGATCAATCCGTTCTTGCTTAAAACAGCGGGTACGATAAAATTCGATTGCGCGGGCCGGTCGACGATATTAGAGAGGATGCGCAATTCTGCCGCATCAGCGGATACGCGCCGGTTAACCAAAGGATCGGAAGTGGCTGCGATCACCAGGAACGCGTTACGGATATATTTTTTTTGATAAATATCGTTACGGTAGGTAATCAGGCGTTTTCGGGCCAGAGGCTCCAGCGCCTTCGACAGATCGGGAGATATGACCTCTACCCGGGCTCCGGCTGCAAGAAGCGACCGGGCCTTGCGTCCGGCAATGGTGCCGCCGCCAACCACGCAGCAGAGCCTGCCGTGAAGATCTAAAAATGCAGGATAGTATCTCATAGGCGTATAAATTACAAACCGCCACAAATACCGGCGGCTTGTAAATGATCAGCGTGAAAGCCCTTTTGCATCGATCTTTACTCTTTCACAGGTGCATCTTTCGTAGATGCGACTTTCACGTGCTTCTCAACGTGCTGAAATTCCTCGGGGGTAAGTATCTTATTGAGATCCAACAGGACCAGCAGCCGGTCCTGAAGTTTCCCCACGCCCCGGATATAATGCTCGGGAACTTCCGTATCCACCAGGCTGGGGACATCCTCGACGAATTCAGAGGGAAGGCGCAATACTTCGGAAACAGAATCGACAAGCATTCCGACCGTATTATCGCCTACCTCGACAACGATAATACGGGTATTTTCCCCGCGCTCATTGGCCTTGATGCCGATACGCTTCGCCAGATCGATTACCGCCAGGACCTGACCGCGCAGATTGACGACACCTTCGATAAAATCCGGGGCTTTGGGTAAATACGTGATCTGGACCAGACGCACGATCTCGCGGACCTGGCTGATATCGACGCCGAATTCCTCTTTTCCCAGGGTAAACACGACAAGCTGGTATTCTTTTGGTTTTTCCGTAGCCATTGGCGAGACCTCCTTTATTTGATGTTTAAGGCATCAAAAACTTTATGCAAAGATTCCGTGGTCGGAAATAGCAGGAACAGCCCGTTCAGCTTCAACCCCTTGATGGTAATGTCCGTCTTGATATACAGGGCTTCGTCCGACTCTTCGGCGATCTGTATAAAAATGAAATCCAGGATCGCGCCGATCATATCGATAGCCATTGACGGAGGAGAAATATTGATGGTGAATTTCGCCATATCGGCCATAGCCGATACATAAGAACCGCCCAGTATATTGCATACTTCCTTAAGCGCCGATTTGAACATTTCGTCGTTGAAATCCATCGCTTCTTTGGGCTGAGACAACAACGTCGCGGCCAAAAACTTCGCGTCATCCGGAGGCAACAGGAAAAATATGCGCCCCTTAACATCGCCCAGAACAGCCATATCCAGGATAAAGAACATCTGATCCATCTTGGCTAACACATTACCGACATTCTCAAGCGGCACCATGGTGACCTGCGGGACCGCTATTTCGACTTTGGTCGCAAGCATATCCGCCAGCGCCGTTGCCGCAGTCGCCGACCCGATAGTCCCCATTTCCTTCAGGACATCCAACTGATTATAGGACAATTGTTCTGCCATTATTCGCCTATGCTCCTCTGGTTACTTATGTACGCCGATCTCACTGCTGTTAAGGTGACGCGCAATCGCCTGCGGTATCTCCGTAATCGGCAGCACTTCGTCAACAACCCCTTCTTTGGATACCGCCCGCGGCATGCCCCAGACAACTGACGATTTTTCGTCCTGAATGATGACCGTACCGCCCGCTTCTTTTATTTTCCGGGCGCCCTCGGCGCCGTCTTTGCCCATACCCGTCAGGATAACCCCGATGCAGTCCTTGCCGAACACCTCCGCCGCGGAGAACATTGTCACATCGATGGATGGCCGCACAAAATTCACCTGCGGATCCTGATTCAGCCGTATCCGCACGCCATCGGGCCGGCGGTCAAGGGTCATATGATATCCGGCAGGCGCAACATATATCTTCCCCTCAGCCAGGATATCGCCTTCTTCCGCTTCCTTTGCCCTCATGCCCGACTGCCATGATATGCGTTCAGCGAAACTCATGGTAAAACCCTTGGGCATGTGCTGTACGATAAGAAAACATGCAGGCAAATTTTCGCCCAAACCTTGCATGATCTCCATGATCGCCTTCGGCCCGCCGGTCGACGCGCCGATCACCACAACTTTTTTGATCACCGATCTCGACGGCAGAGCCGCAGGCGGCGCACTTACGGCAACACCGGCCAGATACTTATCTATATTTACTTCCGCTGCAAGCTTTATCTTGGTAATTATCTCTTCCTGGAGCTTCTCGATCCCTAAAGAGATCTCGCCCGAAGGCTTGGCGATAAAATCAACCGCTCCGAGCTCCAACGCGCGCATCGTCGCGCTGGCCCCGCTGCGGGTATAAGCCGAAAACATAATGACACGCGTAGGATGATGCTTCATGACCTTCGACAAGACATCTATACCGTCGACCACAGGGAGATTAAGGTCCAGGGTAATGACATCGGGATCGAGGTCCATGGCTTTCTCAATGGCTTCCTGCCCGTCTTTCGCTTTGCCGATAACTTCAAGATCAGGGTCGCTGTTTATTATGTCGGATATGATCTTACGCATAAGGAACGAATCATCGACAACCAGGACTCTGATCTTTCTATCCATTTATACCACTTTCTCGCCCCAGGAAACGGTCTTTACCAGAACTTTGCCGCTTTCCGTATCGAGCTCGATCGTCCGGCCGAAGGTGCCGCCCACCTCTTCGACAAGGATCTTTAAATTCAGTTCCTTGAAGACCGCCTGAGCCATTTCGATATTCTTCTGCCCTACATTCAAAGCGCTGTCAGTATTGATAAAACTGAACATGTGCGCGCCGCCGAACATCTTAACCTCAAGCCGGGAACGGAAGCAGCCTTTTTTCTCAAGCTCCTGCAGCGCCAGATGTATGCCGGAATTCACAAAACGGCTCGGATTATTTTTGATCTTCGATTTATCCATATCGGGCAGCATAGGATGTACCATAGCGCCTGTCTTCTTGACCGGATCGTAAACGGTAATGCCAAGACACGACCCGAGCCCCCGGGTGATAATCCTGTCAGGGGCCTGCGCCAATTCCATCTTGCCCATCTGAACCTCAATAAGAGCACTTTCCATAACCTTGTCCATTATCCTCCCAATGCACGCTTCACCGCTTCAATGACCCGGGATGGCTGGAATGGCTTGGTGACAAAGTCCTTTGCCCCAGCCTGGATCGCCTCAACCACCAGCGAATGCTGGCCCATGGCGGAAACCATGATTATCTTCGCCTGAGCGTCGACTTTCATGATCTCTTTGACCGCGCCGATGCCGTCTATCTCTTCGATCTTGGGCATAACGATATCCATGGTGACAAGATCAGGTTTTAACTGCTGATATTTGTCAATAGCATCCTTACCGTTCTCCGCCTCGCCGCAAACCTCGATACCCTCTTTCTTCAGGATGTCTGAAAGCATCCTGCGCATAAAAAGCGCATCGTCCACCACTAACACTCGTGCCATTGGTACCTCCCTGTTATGATCATTAATAATAAAACCGCGCCCTTCGATGTATTAAAGTTTCCGGTATATCTTAGAATTCAGGTCGATCGATTCAAATTTATCCTTCTCCCAGATCGTCTCGACCTTGGCAACAACCAGATACCCCGTACTGTTGAGCGCGGAATGGAACTTCTCGAAGATCACGTCCTGCTGCGCCCGGTTAAAATATATCAAGACGTTCCGGCAGAATATCGCATCGATATGGCGGAACGGTTCATCCGTAATAAGGTTGCTTTTTTCGAATTTGACGAACCGCCTGACGTTATCGTTGACACGATATTCCTTATTATAATCGAGAGTGAAATATTTATCAAGCAGCTTCTTGTCCATTTCGCGGAAATCCCTCTCCTCATACACTCCCGCTTCGGCCTTATCCAGGGCTTCCTGATCGACATCGGTTGCGACGATCCTGAATCCCGTGCTGTTCTCGCCCATCGCCTCCATGAACATGATCGCAAGAGAATACGGTTCCTGGCCCGAAGCGCATGCCGCGGACCAGACGCGGATACAATTGCGCTCGCCGCCCTCTTTGCGTTTTATGAGTTCCGGGATAACGAGCCGCCGGAATTTGTCAAACACCTCTTTATCGCGGAAGAAATGGGTTACATTGATCGACAATGTCTCCAGGAAGAGTTTAAACTCATCCGGAACCTGTTTCATATAAGCGATATACTCGGCCGCATTCTTGCATCCTGTATCCTGCATGCGGCTGCGCAGATGCCTGTTCAAGAAACTCTGCCGGTAATATGCCAGATCGATCCCATACCTCTGATTCACATACGGGACCACTTTTATCAGGTCGCTTTCGTCCCCGTACAGTTTGGTTCTGATGCCCGGTTGATTAGCTTCCAAAGAAACGCTCCATTATTCACCTATCCGCGAAATTGCCTCAATGCTGCGGATTACGGCTGACCTTGGTGATGGCCTTAGTCAATTCTTTCACCACATCCGCCTTGAACTGCGCCTCCTGCTCCCCGAGTTTTGTATACAGGCGGCCGCGGTTGGTAATGACATACTGCGGAGGCAAACGATTAAGCGCCATAACCATCATATCGTATTTACATTTCTGGCATTTGCAGATATTGTCCCGCTCCGAAAGCAATAACTCCAATTCATCCTGGACGACATCTTCCATATAATTCTGTATCTTCATGCTTTTGCCTCCTGGCTAGTTCCGGTCCTCAAAGACGATCTTCACCTGCGCGCCGTCCTGAACGCTGGTCGTGAAACCCGCAGGGACCTCGTCGACAAAAAATCTCATGCGCTTACCCAGGACCTTCGTCGCATCAACATCTATATATTTGAATATCTCCGATAACAGGACCTGGTGATGCTTTGAATAATACACGGTAATCGCGGCCCCGTCAACAATAAATTCCTCAGGCTTGACCTCCCGGCCGTTCATAAATACCTGGACCTTCTGGATATACATATCGATATCCTTGCCGTTGACGTTAA
>Ga0265297_10011427_pt1 | contig 10875 bp, 16 predicted proteins | sample Munlanlwell13791_FD_192502 | JGI IMG/M metagenome (GOLD analysis project Ga0265297, IMG submission 192502) | Leachate microbial communities from a municipal landfill in Southern Ontario, Canada - Leachate well 137-91 | ecosystem: Engineered > Solid waste > Landfill > Unclassified | place...
ATGTATTCTGTATAGGTCGGCGGGATTGCCTCTGCAAGTTCATTCCCTATCATCCATTCAATCCTCATGCCTTCACGCCATGCAGCCGTTCCGGGGAACTTCAACCCATCCCGCTTTGACCGCCCCCCTGCATGCCCGTATACTGGAAGGGCAAGTCCAGCATGGTTACAGGAGGCAGGTGCGGAAGGAACCCCAAAGCTGCACTCAAATATCCGGTGGCGACGGAGATTGTAGTTACCTGAGCACAAACCAAACATCGTCCCGCAAAGCATAACAGGCGATAGTAGTGGTGCTCCCTCAATGTTCTCAATGACGTAGGGTTTACTAAATAACTTTAGCCTTTCTCGTGAAGGTCCTATTAAATCGGGATGGTCATTCTGTCTAGCCCAACGCTTGGTCATATTAGACCATTTCTGGCATGGCGGGCTTGCGTGGAAAGCTGTAATGTCAGTCAGGTATAAAGTCTCGCCATTACTGAAGGTCAATCCCTCTCCCCTCAGCAGTTTATCCATAGCCCCTAGTGCATCCATACAGATGTACGGAAACGGGTAATGCCGTAGTGGTTTCGGGTCGTTATCAATACCATAGGGGTCAAAACCAGCGCGGAGGTATCCCATTGCCGCACCGCCAGCACCTGCGAATAAATCCAGCAATTTCGGTTTACTCATTCTTTTAGTCCCTGGGTTTTTGTAGTACCCGTAAAATATCATAGGGTTTCAACCACCCGGCTTTTAACCACCGCTCCACTACCAGTAACATGCGCTCTTTCAGTAAGGGGAAGCCCTCCGGGTCCTCATCCGGCCCAAAATGTTCGGCGGGTCCGAATCCCTTACCGCGCCCGCCTCCGGTTCCCTGTGTAAATCCATAGGCAGCATCACCGGATATTCCCAATTCTGCCTCGCGCTCTTTCAGCCACTTCCAGTAGTTTATTTTTTCAGACGGCTGGTAATAACCTCGTCCCTGCGGCTCCAGACGTTTATCCTGTGTCGCCCGGGCACACATAGGACAAAACACCTGGCGTAGTTCCTTACCACCCCCGTCAGCCACTGTAGGTTGCTTAACCGGTTGTGTTTTATCAACTCCAATAATCTCACTACGTTTTTTACCAGGCATATAAACCCCCTTCCTTTAACCTTTACGGGTAGTAAAATAAACTGGCGCCACTCGTCATTCCGGGGCCAAGCGTAACTGCTACCAGGTACTCGCCGCTATTTGGACTGATGTTGTCAGCCGTTAGTTTGGCTATCACACCGGGAGTGGCACTGCTGCAATTGCCGTAATTACTAAGTGCCATTCTGGAAAAGCGCAACTTATACTCCGGTATCTTCATGTTATCACGGATCATATCCAGTACCGCAGCGCCGGCGGCGTGGATAACCCAGTAGGTTATATTATCGACATTCAGGTTGTTTCTTTTAAGCAACCGGGTAGCAGCTACCTCAGCAAGCTCACTGGCATAGTAAGGTACATTGCGATCCAGCCGGAGTCGCAGCCTGCCGTCTTGCCATACATACCCCAGTTTATCACGGTACTCGGTTTTGGTATAAACCACGTGGTCAACTATAAACGGATGGTCCGGTCGGCCGTCATCCTCTCCAATCAAAGAAGCTGATGACATGTCGGCAAATATACTTGCGCCGCGGAGAAGTTCAAAGTCCCCGCTACTATCCAAACCACCTATCTCGGGGAAATAAGACAAGCTGGATAGTTCAGTGGCGATTACCAGGCTCTGTTTGTGATTGGCCATGGTAAAATCAACAGCCCGCTTTAACCCGGGTGTACCCCCACCCTCACATCCCATGCCGCCTATATTTGTGATAAAAACATCATCCTTCAGGCCGAGCTCGCTCATCAGGTAGTGCCCCACAGTGGGCCCAGGGGCTATTCCAGTGCAACTTGCATATACAAGGCACCCTATTTCATGGGGATCCCTTCCATCCAGACAATTCAACGCAGCCCGTTTCGATATTTCCACGGCGCTTTTCAGGTATTGCTCTTGCTGTTCTTGGAAAGACAACGCCTTGACTTTTTCTAGTGGTATCGAAAAATACCTCCTGTCTATCTGCGCTTCACGGAATATACGAAACCATGGCCTCGGATATCCCATGACCTTGAATATCTCTTCCTGCGTATATTCATATGGGGCCGGCTGAAAACCGATGCTAATTAACTTGGGTTTATTTGTGACCATCGTTATCCCTTTCTATTCTATATTCTAACCACTTTGACTCATTATCCCTAATCCTATTAACCTCAGTTGTATCCAGGGTTCTTTCAAATAATTTCACGAGGCATGCATGGTGTTTGGAGGAAAATATTCTCTCAAATACATCCTCATGCTCAATATAGTGGAATTGCCAGCCATTCTCATCATCCCACCAACAACAGGAGCCAATTAGCATTGTATTGCGTATTTCCTGCTCAATAGCTGGCACTTTATACCTCCGGCTTAAAGAAAAACGTTCTGCCGCGGCATGGTATTGGTTTATCATACAATATACCGTCCTCGCACACAAACCCATAGGGTCCAAAGAACCACGGAGATTGAACGGCCGGTAGACCGATATCATCATCCGTTACCTCATCCGTAAGAGTAATTTCCCCGATGATACACCCGCGTATCCTGTCCCAGTCTACCTCCATGAACTCTTGCCACTGGTTAGGGAGTAAACAGGACTGTATAAATAGCTTATCCTCGCGTGTTCCCTTCGTCTTACTGGCGTGCAAGTATATTCTGATTGGCAACTGTGACCGCCTAAAGAACCGGGTAAGTGGCCAGTTCCTGTTTTCCACGGGCTTCCAGTTCATCGCCAGGCAATAGAAATATTCGGCATAGCCAGATAGTGCCTTAGTTGGTGTTAATTCCATCTATCCCTCCATCGCTGAATCTGTTTTAACTTCCTAAATCATCCTCCGAGCTTCAAGTTCTGATTTCTTCTGCAACCGGCACAGCTTGCGGTATGCTACATTCAGCCCCTCAGTTTCCCGTTTCATCTTGCGAGTAATCTTGATGATGCGCTTACGTGCGTTCATTTAGCTTCTGCTCCCAGGCGTTCAAGTTTAACCTTCTTTTGACGCTCTACTTCTTCGCTGGTTCCGGTCATGAGTTTGAGTTGGGAGAGAGTCAATTCAACGTCTGCAATTTTAACATCCGGTTGTTTGACCAGTCACCCCGTATGATTTTGCAGACTTCTTTTTGAAGTTCGGCTGTTTCCTCGCAAACCATCACAAGTTGTAACGCCCTCCCCCACTTATCGATTGCTGCCATGAATAATTCCGTTGAAGTCATTTAGCTTTTCCCTCTCTCTTTAGGCTTTGGTCGGGTGGCTAGTCTTGCACTAGCATTGCAGGTGACGTTAGGGTGTTCCCGCCATTTCTCCTGCGTGGTACTCCTCACCTACCACTGACTTTACTTTTCATCTATTCGCCCGATGCTTTTAGGCTTTGGTGCTGGCTGGCTTTTAACCACTTCCGTAGACACTTGAAACACTACACGAGACAAGCGTATACGTTACCAGCACCTTGAGCCTTGATTCCTGCATCAGCCAGTAGCCTCGTCTTACGTCAGGTCAAAACCATCGCTACTACAAGCCCCGTAGGGTGGCTGATACAGGCTTGCCACTTCCACATGGCAAGGTTATTTAATTGTTAATTAGCTTTCCTCTGGAAAATCATACTTAGTTAATGGCTCACGACACACACAATCAAGACACTTGTAATGACCATCAGATTCGCACTCCCCAACGTTAGAGTTTCCGTAAACTCCACCAATGGGTTTAAAATCATCACAGATACTTTCAGGGTCACGGATTCCAGGTGCGCCTATTTCCTCAATAAATCTAATTCGTTTACCGTGTGCTTTTGCATATTCGAGTTCACTCAGTGTTGATTCTCCAATGTAGCTATTCACATTCAAGATTAAGATTTCATCGGCTAGGTCTATCTTGCGTTTATGAAGTTCATCCAGTTGCTTCTTGATAACCTGTATGGCTGGTTCTGCCATGTGCCCAAATAAGTCAGCATCAGATTTCATATTGCAACCTATGGTCAGCACTATTTTACCGTTCATAGTTTCCTGAAACTGTGCTTCCCTAAACGCCTCACCGAAGCGTGTAGAACCACAAAGACAGACAATAGTTGGCATATCAGCTCTCATATTTACTATTCCCCTCCTGCTTCTGGTGCTTCTGGTTGCTCGATGTAAAGCCACTTGGAGTCGGGATAATATTCTTTTAAATCTGTGTCTACTGAAACTATAAGAATGCCTGCGTAATTAACAAGTAGTTCCTTTTCCCCAAATATCTCTGTTAGCTGAGGAATACGATACGCTGGATGGTATCTCCACCAGTATCCAGCTTTGTCCGGCTTGTCTTGCCAGTGATTGTTTTGATTGGCTTTTTCAGCCTGTACGTAACGTGGGCAAAGGGGGTAGCTACCGTTCTCACACTCACAAGACAAAGTACCCCTGGGATTCGGCATCTTATCATCTATATAACATCCATCAGGCGTTATATAAATACAGTCATTTTTGCAGTTCCATGTATTATCATGTAGTGTTTGTCCTTCAAGTTCGACATCAACATTTCTTTCGTCTATATCTCGACAAAATGATTCTCTTGCCTCTTTTTCTGATTCCGCCCCTATGATTGTCCAACAACTTACTCGATAATCTTTCATTTCTCTCTCCTTCTTACCCTCTATCTGGTAGGCTGGACTCCCTGTACAGGCTATATATTGGGGATGACCTGTACCTCCGCCCGAACTGCGTCACCGCCAGTTTTATCGGTGCTTATGTGGTTCTACGCCACGATAGTTAATCGCTTTGTTTCCCACGATGATAGCCCTTTATATAAAGTCTCTCCCGAGTTCCAACCCACCAGGCGGAGGGTAAAATCCCTCTGCCACCGATTATTTATCCTGGAAAATAGCCCGTCATTCCACTCATCTCACTGTTATCCTCGCTATGGAGTAACAGACCATCAAGCCATATTTTATGACTATATCGAGCAGGAAACTCCGCTACTGTAATAAATTCAAAATCCCTTTTATCTACTTGCACTCTTATTATACTTGGCTCGTTCTCATCAGCCATAAATAAAGGAAACGGAGTTTTTGCCGTTATCATATTTTTAGGCAGTACCTGTATTTCTACAACTCCCCCATTGCCCCCTATAACCGGTCGCCCATTATGCACCCGACAAGCATGTCCAGTATCCAGCGCTTTTTCAATCAACTCAATTGCAGCTTTAGATAGTTTCATCTTATCCTCCGATTATTTGCCCGGCGAGCAGAAGTATTAGATATGCTGCCCCTAGCGCCACTATCCACACTGCGGCTTTGTCGAAATTGGCCTTAAGGAACACCTGCGAAGCCAGCAACATTGGTAGTGTTATAAAAGCTATTCCAGTCATCGGCGCCAGAACTCCAATGTTAATCAGGAATACATGGTAGATAAATACCATCAACAGCCAGCCGGTCACATACCAGCGCAGTGTTTCCATTGACTTTGAACCCTCGATGCCCCCCGGTATTATCCCTATCTCTATAGTCGAATATTGCCAGACTTTATAAGGCAAACTCTTGACACCTTTTTTAAGATTCGCTAATGCGTCCGGGAACTCATCTATGGCCAGTCCGGCGAAACTTAGTATAGCAGCCGGTATTATTGAAACCAGCAACAGATTAATCACGGGTGGACTTGGATTAACGGCAAAAGCTCCAATCAGGACTGGTAATGGTCCACAGGATATTCCTAATGACAGTTCGTGTCCCCAGGTAGTAAATTTCCCTGCGGAGTAGGCAATTGGGATAATTGCGCTCATGATGGCCAGGTAAATCATCATCACAGAGAGATGGAAGTGTATCGTCATCCACACCAATATCCCTATCCCGATCGCATCCCATACTAATCCCACAAAAGCGCATTCCCGCGAACTTACTACCCCGGCCTCAATAAGATTCTGCCCGCCGCAGTAAGATTTCTCGGCACTCCGGTCCTCGACTTCACCCTTGTCCAGGCCAGTCCATGAATAATCCAGGAAGCTGTTGTGGCAATGTCCGGCGCACATCAAGGATATGCCGGCGATAAAAGCCAACCACGTTGTCAGACTTGTCATGGAACCACCGGAAAGCGCCACGCCGATAAACAGGGCGGCTCCAAAGAATGGTGTCGCGAAGAATCTCTCAAGGGTCCAAAACCACGCCTTTAATTTTACCCCCAATGGTACTGTGCCAATCTTCACTTTATTTTCAACTCCTCCATCATTATTCTAAGATGTCTACCCATTACGGACTCACCGCAATTAGTGCAGTGAATACTCCTAAATTGCTTGTTGGTTTCTATATCAGGTTTATCATTCTTCTCCCTGAACTCAGCGATGCGTGTTTCAAGCATCACTATATAGAATCTATGCCCCTTGCAATTAGCGCAGGTATGCAATTTCATGGTTTTCATTTCCATCGCATAAAGGCCCCTGCACCAAGCATAAACAAGACAAATGCCAATAGGAATGTGCCGATTCCAATAGGAACACCGGTACTTACCCCACCTCTGATACGCGGTAAATCCAATTTAATTTCAGAGTTATATAAAATAGATATATCGATTTGTACAGCGATGTATTTACCCCTGATTTCCGCTGGCAGTTTATCATTTATGTTTGTTATCGTGATGTTGCTATTCTCTATAGGAAGAGTGGCAATGTATTGGAACATCTGTTCGCGGTTATCGAAATATTGTTGCGTGGTATATTTATTTGGAATTGGAATTGAACCATATACTATACCGACTATCATTCCTATAATTGCGGCGCATGTGATTAAGGCTATGATTATTATTTTAGTTTGCATCCGACCCCTCTGTGAACTCCCTCACGATGTTGATAACCTCTATGGTAATCTTCTCAGATATGTCCGGGGGGAGCTTATGCGCCAAGGCATAGAGTTCATCGGAGAGTGGTAGTTCTATATTCAGTTTATTAACTACGTTATTAACTGTCTCCATCGACGGAGGATTCACATTATTCTCTAGTCTGGATAAATACGTGAAATCCCATTCCAGTATTTTAGCCATTTCGGTTTGGTTTAGATGTTTTTCCTTGCGGATTTGCCGAAGTTTTTGCCCGAACGTAATCAAAGTGTACTCCTGAGTGGATTTGTACTAATCATACAACTATTGCACTGTATTGTCAAGGACTAATTTAGCATATCCCCTTCTCCTACTGTGGTCTGTGGCAAGGAATTGTTCCCACGTCATGCCATAGAAGATATTGTGCTGGTTAACCCATTGCGCCAGGGCAATGTATTTGTAATCGTTGGCATGGTGTTGATATCTTTGGATATAGGCTTGTTGTCCGCGGCTCCGGAGGAAATTAACCCGGTCTAAATCCTCTTGAAATGTGGTGTTAAATCCGACCAAAACATACCAAAGGCTGCGGTTAATACCTCCATCTTGAAGTAATTTAAGGGCACGTTCTACCGAATTGTAATAGGCAGGGCTATCGAATGCGAAACGATACTCGACGTGGCTAATGGACTTCATCACCCCGACTATCTCCGGTGTAAGTTTCCGGTGGTCCAGTCCCTGGTTAAAATCCAGCTTGACATGGTACTCTACCGAATCACGGCAAACCTCTTGAAAGTGCTCCATTACCGCCAGTACATTGTTATCATAAAGAGTAATCAGTGCACCCTTCACACCGTTCCATAAATCCTTCAGGCGAGATACAATCTTAATATCCCCTTCTTTACGCCTCACGATGCAAAATGGGCAATTATTGGGACATCCGCGCGTGGTAAATCCAAAATTAAGATGTGGCTGTATATCTTCTACTTCCGGTGGCAAAACAGTGGTCAAATCGAAGCCGGATCCACCACACACAGCCCCCTGTGGCACTATTGACTTGCCGGTGAATGTAAATATACTGGAAACATACACCTTGTCGTAATGATTCAAGGCGAAGTAATCTTCTGCGTAATCACCCTTAGACTGATGATAGATGCGCAATTTTTCAAGGGCGAAGTTTTTGTATTTCGGTTCCAGGTTAAGCAAGCCGATGTTCATAGTGACTGTTCCCTATGACTAGGGCTTCTAGGGACAAGACCCAGGCTATCCAGCCCGATAGCCAGAATATTAAGTGAGGCATTATGGTCGCGAGGCAATGTAAGCTGACAACAAGGACAATGATAGACTCTTTCAGAGAGTTCCATCTTCTGTCTGTGTCCGCACCCGGAGCAATCCTGAGTAGTGTAGGCGGGGTTGCCAGCGTTATACCTGCGACCAGCATTTTCAGCTTTGTACGCGAGGCAGGCGAAGAACATACCCCAAGCTGCATCCGAAATGGATTTAGCCAAACAATGATTATGAAGCATCCGGTTGGTTTGGATATCTTCTACACAGATAACTCCATAGCTATTTACGATTCTACGACTAAGCTGGTGAGCAAAGTTAGAACGTCTATTGGCAACTCGCTCATGTATATGCGATACTACCTTACGAGCTTTCCGTCTCTCAGGTGTGCCTTTGTCGTATTTAGACATTTTCTTTTGTGCTTTGGCCAGCGCCTTTTCATCAGTTCTAAAGAAGCGTGGATTGGCGATAGATTCCCCGGTGGAAAGAGTAGCGAAAGACTCCAATCCAACATCGATGCCAACAGCCTCGTTGGATTCTGGAAGCGGTTTATCTTCCACTTCACAAGAGAAAGATACGAACCATTTACCGGTAGACGTGCGCCTTACAATACAGGTTTTCATCTTACCCTCGATGGGTCGGTGGATAACGGCTTTAATTACTCCAATCTTAGACAGTGTGATCGTATCCATGCTAATAGAATAGCCACTTTGTGGATACGTGAAACTATCATACCAGCCGGTACCGCGAAACCTCGGGTAACCGGGCTTATCTCCGGCCTTGACACGCCTGAAGAAAGCCTTAAACGCCAGATCAATACGTACTGCCACATCTTGCAGTACCTGGCTATGAACCATACCCAAAGAAGCATTATCCTTTTTAAGGGATGGCAATGTTTTAATCTGGTCGTACATTGTAATGGATTCCTGTTTCTGTTCCCAGGAATTCTTGCGCTCTTCAAGAAAGTGATTGTAAAGCCAGCGACACTCGTTAAGAGTGCCTTGCAGTAACGCCAATTGCTTTTTGGTCGGGTATATGCGATACTGGAAAGTAGTTTTATGCATTATTTACATTATAGCACAAACGAAATAGAAAAGAAATCCCAAAAGGGTTTTGCCGTCTGTATCCCCAGTATTGAAATACGGGGTTTTAGACGGCGGGTATTGATAATTTTGTCTGTATCAGATTCTGACGGGATATAGCGATTTGAATATATTCGTGGCTGATTTCAAACGCAATGCACTTCCGGTTTAATATTTTACATGCGATTGCAGTAGTACCGGAACCAAGGAATGGCTCAAGGATGGTGTCACCGGGGCGGCTGCCTAATGTTACAAGATAGCTCATAAGAGTTAAGGGTTTAACTGATGGATGATGATTTTCACAGCCTGGCTCAATACCATTATTCCTCTCGCCTGCAGATGCCTTGGCCACCAGAAAGAATGGAAAGGTTTTTTGTACTGATTCCGGTAAGTTTTTTATCTTATTACTCCACCATGCATCCAGACTGAAGAAGCGGCTAAATGAACCGGTGTCACCATAGGAAACGAAACTACGTCTTTCGTATTCACCGTAAACATTCTTGGTTGGTACTGACGGTTCTATCCCGGTCACATTACTACCAGATTTCCACTCTATGCCATTATTAAGAATATCGTTAGAAACGAGTAGATTAGCCGTAAACCTGCCTGCTGGCGATGAGCCAACTCTTTCCCCTGCATACCCGCCCTCATAGGTGTTCTTGCACATCTTTCCAGTTGACCACGTGCCTTTACCGCCTAGCCGATGATCGTCTACGTCCGGGTCCACCGGTATCCTGCAATCATCAAACCAAACAACACCCTTCTGGTTATCCATGGCTTGCTCTACGTAGGTTTTCCTTTCAAGCGGTTTCATCACCACCAAAATGACTTCAATAGCTGGCTTAGGGTTATAAGTATAGCTCCCGTCTAAAGCCTTAGCCTGCGGAGACGTGGCTATGGTATCATCAACCTCAACCACATTAGTATCCTGTCCAGCGTGCATAGAACCCTTTTGGATACCAATATCAACCATTTTCTTGCCTACCACAGTGCGTTGTACCCCGAGTTTACGGTCTATGGATTTCGATATATTCTCTGCCTTCGGAAAGCCTTGGGCAAAGGTGTGGTACATTGACGTAAAGCCCGTTTCAAATCCAGCGTCTTGCAGATTAACAATCATCCGGGATAAACAATCTTGGCGCGGTATGCACATTATAAACCCAAATGCCCCGGGCTTAAGGACACGCAGGCACTGTTTCCATGTATCTACTGGTGGAACAGCCTTGTCCCATTTTAATCCCATGAATGCGAGTCCATATGGCGGGTCCGTACAAAGAAGGTCTATAGAATTATCAGGGATATCTTTTAGGCCATCTAGGCAGTCCATTTCATAGAAGGCAGAGGTATTATCACTATAACAGGGATTGAGCATTACAGTGCCCCTATCGCATAAAGTCCACCGAAGTAAATTAAAGCTGCCACTACCGGTATAAACAAGTTATCATCCGCCCACCTCAGGAACCTTATCTTGCTAACATCTCCACACGCATATTCAGCGGCCGCAGCGCCAACCGCGGCGAGAACGCCCAGCCATAAAGGTGATAGAAATGCCCACGCCAATACCATGCAAACACAGAGATTAACCATGCTGCCTTCCCACCCCTTCGTGGCTGTATTATAGCGGAAAGCGCGAACCCATCCCCCTACAGCATCTCCCCACGACAT
>Ga0265297_10011428_pt1 | contig 10875 bp, 9 predicted proteins | sample Munlanlwell13791_FD_192502 | JGI IMG/M metagenome (GOLD analysis project Ga0265297, IMG submission 192502) | Leachate microbial communities from a municipal landfill in Southern Ontario, Canada - Leachate well 137-91 | ecosystem: Engineered > Solid waste > Landfill > Unclassified | place...
GCAAAGGAACACCGCCAGTTTTGGATAACGTTGCTTCAGCTGGGTGATGAGGCCATCGAATTCTGCGCGGCTCAACTTCTGGTCGAGTGTCTCCAGCAAATCCTGCCGCATGCCAACCATGAGAAGAGCGCATCCCGGCAGATCGGCCCGCGTATAGACAACCTTCGACATCGCGGCCCTGCTGGTCGGCCAATCATCAAGCAACCTATAGAACCAAGGGGTATGATCGCAGGCACATGGGAATACTAAACGGTGAAGGTTTGGTTTTGAATTGGAGGTCAATTCCCCAATCATCGGGTCAATAACGAGGCCCCAATCCGCGAAAGTGCATAATGCTCTTTCAAACTTTTCATACCGCGTTTGGGGATCACAGAGAAAGGTGGTCGGGCCTACAGGACCGAATTTGGCCGTTTGAGCACGGAGGAAATCGGCGAACTCCTTGTCCGACATCTTCCGGCCTCTGCAATGGACTGCGCCCGTGCTGTCCACGGTGATGGTAAGTCCTGCGCCCATGCAGCACGGCGTGAGACTCCACGGGGAGCCGAGGCAAAGCAGGAAAAACGCCGCCATCGCCAGCAGCAGCGGGGTTCGGGACACGGAAGTTAAGAGTGAAAAGTTGAGGGTGAAGAATTGAGGATTCCGATAACTCATAACGCTTAATTCCTCATTCATCACTCGCCGGCCGCTTGCAGCAGGTTTCGGCTGATCGTCTTCATTCTTCTCTCATTTCTTTCGCGGCCGGTTTCGGACCAGTGACCGCTGATGTTTCAACCTATACTGCCTCTCCAGCTTCGCGGCGTGTTCTTCATCTTGCTCAGCAACCAATGATTCAAGTTTCAATGCATACTTGAAACCAAAAACATCTGTGATGCTGCGTCGGAATCCATGATCCCCCGTTGCTCCGCCTTCCCACGTCAGAACCAAACCGCTCGAATCCAGAACTCGCTTGATTAGTTGCAGGGCCAGTGTGAGCGAATGGAATGCATCAAGTCCTGCAATGCCGTTATCTATAGTGTGCCTGGTCCCTTCAATCCGCACTCTCGAACGCCACTCACCGTCATCAATTCTCATGGGAGAGAACAACTGCACCGTGACGACAGCGCCTCTCCGTCCCTTCACCGCAAGTTGTCTTTTGCAGACAAGAACCTGTTTCGACTGATTCATGTGTCGAATCTCTTTCTCTTTTTCATTCCTTCGGCTTCTGACCGCTGAGAACTGACGGCTGGCCGCTTGCCTTGCATCTTTTTGCATTCGGCTTCAGGACCATTCTCCGTCTGCGGCTACAGCATGTAAAGCCAAGGGTGAAAAGCGTTGTAGACCACGTCCCCGACGTGGCGGTTGTTCAGGATAATTTCGACCGGCCCGGGCAGTCCGGCCCACCTAGCCTGAAACAACGTTAACGATTGCGGCGACTACGTATTTCTTTCAGCGGGCCGGAGCAGGGGATTTTTGGATGGCGTAGAGGCGGTTCATGGTGGCGACGTAGAGGACGCCGTTAGCGGCGACGGGGGAGGTGTGCATCGGGCTGCCCATGTCTATCGTCGCGAGGAGTTTCTTCTCGCGGGTTGCGGCCAGAATCATGAACTCGCCTCGGCGCGTGCCGATAAAGAGTTTGCCGTCGGCCACCAGCGGCGCGGCCCAGATGTCGCTCTTGGTTTCGTGTGTCCAGCAGGCGGTGCCGGTGGCGGCGTCTACGCAGTGGATCGTTTTCCCGCAGTCGGCGATGAAGACGAGGCCGTCGTGCACGGCTGGCGTGGAGGTGGTGTGCTGCCGGAGCGGGTAGGACCAGAGCGCGCCGCTGCGGGTGATGTCGCCGGTCTTGGTGGCGTCCATGCACTTGAGCCACGCCTGGCGTTTGCCCCAAAACATGTCGCCGCCGACGGCGACATAGACGCGGCCGTTGTGGAAAACGGGCATGCCGTAGATGTTGACGGGGCTTTGCTCGCGGTTGCGGAGGTAGTCGTGAATGTTCTCCTTGGGCGCGGTCGGGTCGCAGTCGAACCACCAGACTTTGCGGAGCGACGGGACGGATTGGAGTGATGGGGTGGTGGAGTGCTGGGAGGAGTTCTTGTCCATTACTCCATTACTCCGAGACTCCAATACTCCAGTCCCCACAGCTTCGAAGGCGTAAACAACGCCGTTGCCGCCGCCGAAGAAGACGAGCGGGCGGCCGTTGACCTCGCCGAGGGCGGGCGACGACCACGTGCAGTGAAAAACATCCGGCCCGATGTGCTCGTTGTCGCGCGCTACAAGACGGCCGGTGGTTTTGTCGAGGACGATGAGGCTCGGCGCGTCGGGTGAGGCAATGCCCTTGTGCGTGTCATCCACGCCGTTGGAGGTGTTGACGTAGAGGAAACGGCCGTGCAGCAGGATGGAGGCGTGGGCGGAGTCGTGCTGGCGCACGCCGCAGTCCTTAACCATGTCGAACAGCCAGAGGATGTCTCCGTCGGTCGCGCCTGGCTCCAGTGGCGGCTGGCCGGGTGGAACCATGTGCCGGCCTTCGTCACGGAACGGACCGTCGTTGCCGTTGGCCATGCCGTGGAGGTCGAGGCACATAACCTCGCCGCGATTGCTGACGATATAAATGCGGTCGCCCTCGACGGTGGCGGTCGAGCAGGTGCCGGCTCTGGGCCAGTCCCAATAAACGCTCGTGGTGATCTTCGGAACGGCGAGCTGCCAGCAGAACTTCCCGTCCTTTTCGTCGAAACACATCAGCACGCCGCGGTCGCCTTGATTGCGCGGGTCGCGCGGGTCGTCGTTGTTGGTGCCGATGAGGACCTTGCCGGAAGCGACGACCGGCGTGGAGTATGTGGAGGTGCCGAGCGCGACGGACCACTTGATGTTCTGGCCTGTCTTGGGATCGAAGCTGTCCGGCAGGTTCTTTTCCTCGGACACCATGTTGCGTGAGTATCGCTGGCCCCATTGTGGCTGATCGGCGGCCCAAGCCGATGCCGCGGTCAGCACGCAGAGTGCCGCACGAACGGCCCACAACCTCCAGCGATTGATTTGCTTCGGCATCGCTTTGAGTTCTTCGAGTTCTGCCGCCAAGGCGGCGCGTCAGACGGACTCGTCTGAGAGTTCGATCATCGCTTTTTGAACTTCAAGCCTGCATTTCTCCACCGTGGCGTCGTCGGCGTCTCGCGGAACGATGATGGGTTTGCCGATGTGCGCAATACAGCGGGCGAAGGGCAGGGGAATGATCGTGCGGTCCCAGCTCTTGAGACGTTTGCACGGCTTGACGCTTGCGCTCAGGGGCAGGATCGGCAAGCCGGTCACCATCGCGAGTTTCACCATGCCGGCTTGCGCGACATGAAGCGGACCGCGCGGGCCGTCGGGCGTGATGCAAACGCTGTAGCCATCCATGGCCAGCCGCGTGAGTTCCAGAAACGCTTGGTTGGCGCGGCGGCTGGTAGAACCACGCACACAGGCAAAACCATACCGCAGCACGACGCCGGCGGCGTAGTTGCCATCGCGGCTTGCGCTGGCCAACGCCGCGAGCGGCTTGCGACCGACGAAATGGAGATAAAGATTGGGCATCAACAGGATCCGGTTGTGCCAGAAAGCGAAGATGTAATTTTGCTTCATGCTGGCCGAAACCAGCCCGCTGTCGTCAATCAGCTGGTAGCGCAGCGTAAAACCAATCACGCGCAACAAAATATATAAAATCCAGTCAACCATGAGTTGAAGAGGCTAGACGTTGTGCGCGGACTGTCAAAGAGAAATGCAGCGTCGGATTCGCGGTCTCCGCTACTCCATGACCCTGCCGCCACGTTCTGCCCACGGATTTGCCGACTTTGACGGCAGTGCGCTGGCGGCGCCGGCGAGGTAAACAAAGAACACCAGCAGGTAGAGTATCCAGCTCCAGTTGACCAGGAGGGGGTCCAAACGGTAATGGACGGCGAGCCACAGCTGTCCCATCGCCAGCAATGTGCCGGGTGTGGTGGCGTGGGCGGCGATATTGAAGCCGCGCACAAAACCCACTTCGCGCGCTGGCGGGGCCAGTGACACCAACAACAGAGCGCCGATCAACGCGTGAACGAGGCGCGTCACGAAAAACCAGAGGAACGCCACGACGTAAACGGCCATGCACATCAACAGCCACCAGGAGTCCATGAACGCGATCATCTCGAGCCGTTGCGCGTCCACTGCCAGTTGCGGTGGCCACGGTATCTGGATGGTGTGACCGAAGAGAACCAGATCGGCGCCACGCGGCCGGAGCGTCAGCACTGCATCGTAGCGGCGCTCGGGCGCGGGCGGTTCCTTGTCCACCGCCACGCGCACCAGCAACATGCCGTGCTTGCCGTCGTCGTAGGTGATCGTGGGTGAATCGGGGGTGACGGCCAGGCGGCCGTCGCTGAGCACGAACCCGGTGGTCTGTTTCGATGCTGCGCGCAACATGGGCACGATTTGCGCGCCAAAAAAAAGCGTCGCCACCAGCGCGCCGACGAGCGCCAGCAGTTCGAGATAGCTCATTGAACGCCCGAGACGATTGTTCGCCACGCGGGCATAAAAGCCAAAACTCGCGCAACTCCAAAACAACGACGCTGTTCGGGAAGGTTCAGAGGACATGTCCAGAAATCCATGGCCGGGCTTGCAAGGTCCGACACGTTGCGGATAATAGCGACCGTGCATCAACCGCGTCAATGGCTGCTTGTCAGCATCAATCTGACCGCGCGACTCGTCGCGTGGCTCACCTTCGGTTTGTGTTTCCGCATCCAGCGGCGTGACATGAGCCATCTGCCGCGCGCCGGTGGTGTGCTGGTGATTAGCAACCACATCTCGTGGTTCGACCCGCCGCTGCTGAATATCGCGCTCCGTCGCATCCCTCATTGGCTGGCGATGGTCGAGCTGTTTCAGAGCAAATTCACGCATTGGTTCTTCACGCGGGCGGGCGTCATCCCGATTGATCGCAGCCAGCCTGGCAGCGCACCGCTCAAAGAGGCCATCCGTCGTCTGCGCGCCGGCCATGTGGTCGTGCTCTTTCCCGAAGGCGGCATCCAGGACGGCCCGCGTTCCGTGCTCGGCGGCGAACCTGTCATCAAGGAAGGCGCCGCGCTCATCGCATTGAAGGCGGGTGTGCCAATTGTGCCGGCGATCATCGAGGGTGCGCGCCAGAGTTACGTCCGGCGGAACTGGTTTTTCCGCCGCTGCACTATCCGCCTCACGCTGGGCGAGCCGTTTCCCATCGAGGGCGTTGCGGATCGTGCGGCCGTGCATGCGCTGATGCGGGAAAAGCTGCTTGCGCTGGCCGCGGAGGTGAAATCCCGGCCGTCCCGGTGACGGCATTCGCACTTGTAACCTTTTTGTAACAGGAGTGTCGCAAAATCGTCGAAGTTCCGTTACAAGCTGCTTTGCATGCCTGAAAGCATTCTTATTGTTGACGACGAGCAGGACGTGCTGGACCTGCTGGCGTATCACCTGCAACGCGCGGGATTCAAAGTTCTCACGGCACGCGACGGCTCGGTGGCGCTTCAAAAGGCGCGTGACCACATGCCGGTGTTGGTCGTGTTGGACCTGATGCTGCCCGAGGTTGAAGGCACCGAGGTCTGCAAACGCCTCAGAGCCGACCCGAAGACCGCGCACATCCCCATTCTCATGCTGACGGCCAAGGCGGAGGAAGTGGATCGCGTGCTGGGATTGGAACTGGGCGCGGACGACTATGTCACGAAGCCGTTCAGCCCGCGCGAAGTGGTGTTGCGGGTGAAATCCATCTTGCGGCGCGCACAAGGCGAAGCGGAACCCGCCGAGGTGCTGAAGTTTGGCGACATTGTCGTGGATAGCGCCAAGCACGAGGTGACGGTAAAGAACAAGCCTGTGGAACTGACCGCCACGGAGTTCAAGTTGCTCGCCACATTGATGGAACGGCGCGGCCGGGTGCAGTCTCGCGATCGATTGCTGAACGACGTGTGGGGTTACGAAGGCGACGTGGACACACGCACGGTGGATACGCATGTGCGGCGGTTGCGCGAGAAGCTCGACAAGGCCGCCGACTGCATCGAGACGATTCGCGGCGTGGGCTACCGCTTTACGGAGATGACTTGAAGCTCTCGCTCCAATGGAGATGGTTTGGCGGGTTGACGGCCTTGTGGCTGGCATTGCTGGCGGTCATCTACACAAGTCTCAACCTCACGCTCCCGTCGTATCTGGCTGACAGCATTCGCGCCGATCTGGAGCGGGATGCGCGGTTTGCACGGCAGTGTTTCGCAGAACAATTTACGGGTGGCCGGCCGGCCACCGACGCCATCAATACGATTGCCCACAGGCTGGGCAAGGAGACCGGCCTGCGTGTATCCGTCGTTGACGCGGACGGCACCGTGCTGGGCGAGTCGGAAAAACCCGCCGGCGAAATCCGGCAGATCGAAAACCACTTTGAACGGCCCGAAGTGCAGGAGGCGATTCGCAACGGCACGGGCAGCGACAGGCGGCACAGCAAGACCATCGGCGTGGATTTGCTGTACGTGGCGGTGGCGGTCAGGCCGCCGAATGCAGATGGCAACAGCAAGCCGATCGGCTTCGTCCGCGTGGCCTTGCCGTTGTATCAGATCGCGCAGACGACTGCGCATGTGCACAGCATCGTGACAGCGGCGACACTGACCGTTGGCCTGGCGGCCATTCCGTTTTTGTTCTGGATGGCACGACGGGTCACTGCGCCGATCCAACAAATGCGCGCGATGGCTGGCAGCGTGGCACACGCGGATTTCTCCAAGCGAGTCACAGCCAGGCCGGGCGGCGAACTGGGCGAACTGGCGGCGAGCTTGAACGACATGGCGGTGCAGCTCCAGACGCGGTTGCGCGAGCTGAACGACGAGAAGGCCGGGTTGAGCGCCATTCTCACCAGCATGACTGAAGGAGTGCTGGTCATGGACGCTGCCGGGAAAATCCGTCTTGCCAACGAATCGTTGCGGCAGCAGTTGGACATGGGGGAGGAAGCCATCGGCAAGACGGCGCTGGAGGTGTTTCGCAACGTATCGTTACAGGAGATCGTTGCCGAGGCAGTCCAGACTGGCCGTGTCGTTGGACGCGAACTGACGTTCCTGAGTCCCTTGGAGCGGATGTTCGAGGTCAACGCCGCGCGTCTGCAATCTCGCGACGGCGTTTCAGCGGGCGTGGTGGTGCTCTTTCACGACATCACGCGGCTGAAGAGTCTGGAAAACGTTCGCAAAGAATTTGTTGCCAATGTCAGCCATGAGTTGCGCACACCGCTTTCGATCATCAAGGGTTACGTCGAAACGCTGCTCGACCCCCAGCCACCGGATGCGGATACAAGCCGGCAGTTTCTGCGGACGATTCAGCGGCATTCGGGGCGGCTGGAAGCGCTCATTGGCGATCTGCTCACCGTCTCGGCGCTCGAATCGCAGCAGGCGCGGCTGCAACTGGAACCGGTTTCGCTGCAAGCCGCAGCAGAGACGGCTGCCGAGGAGCTGACGCGCCAGGCGCGAGAGAAGAACATGACGATCAGCGTCGAGATTCCGGCGGAGTTTCCACGTCCACGCGCGGACGCACAGCGGTTGCATCAGGTGTTCTTCAACCTCCTTGATAACGCCGTCAAATACGTCCAGGTCGGCGGGCGGATTTCCATCACGGCAAAACTCAAGGATGGCGAAATCGAAGTGCAAGTGGCCGACAACGGTCCGGGCATCGCCGGCGAGCACTTGCCGCGAGTCTTCGAGCGGTTCTACCGGGTGGACAAGGCACGCAGCCGCGAGCTCGGCGGCACCGGCCTCGGTTTGTCCATCGTCAAACACATCGTTCAGGCGCACGGCGGCCGCGTTTGGGCCGAGAGCGAGGTGGGCAAAGGCAGCGCGTTTTTCTTCACGTTGCCCTGGACCCAGAGCGCGAAGACGCCATGACGGCGGTGAACCGCACGGAGTCACTGGCGTGCGATTTGAGGTGGTCGTGATTATCGGGTGATGGAAATAATGAGGGACAGATAAATGAAAACGAGACTCATCAAATTCATTGCAGCCGCGGTTCTGGTTGCGTTGGCGTCGGCTGGATTTGGGGCGGAATTGGGTGATCCTGCGCCGGCGTTACAGGTGGCTGAATGGGTCAAAGGCCGGCCGGTGGACTTGTCGGCAGGCAAGGGGAAGAATATTTTCGTCGTCGAATTCTGGGCCACATGGTGCCCGCCATGCCGCCAGAGCATTCCACACCTGACGGAACTGCAAAAAAAGTTCAAGGACAGGGACGTGGTGTTCGCTGCCGTATCCAACGAAGAGGCGCCGGTGGTCAAGGCGTTCGTTGACAAGATGGGCGACAAGATGGATTACGCGGTCGCAGTGGATAAGGATCGCAAGACGGTTGCGGCCTATCTGGAGGCGTTCGGCATCAGCGGCATTCCGTGCGCGTTCATCGTGGACAAGGACGGCCTCATCGTTTGGCAGGGACATCCGATGGCAGACCTTGAAGTGGCGCTCACGCAGATTCTCGCCGGCAAATACAACATCACTTCGGCCCAAAAACGGTTCCGTGCCCGCCGACTGATGGAGGAGTTTCATGTTTTGGCTGGCAAGAACGAGAACCGGGCGCGGCAGGATGAATTGGTCAAGGAACTCCAGACTCTCGAAAAAGAACTCGGTGTCCTCGTGCCCGGCAGGAAATTCGACGCAGACGAAATCCGAAAATCAGCGAGGTTCAACGTGTTGCTGCGCGACTACCAAGAGGCTATCTCCCATAACAAGAATGCCGCGGAGCTTGAGAAGCTGGAAAAACCGCTGTTGGAAGTGGCACCGAAGGGTTTCAACCCCGTTGAGTTCAAAGGGGGCGTGCGACTACAGGGGATATGGCAGACGTACATGTTGGCCGTTGTGGAGGGTCGCGACGAAGCCAGGATCGCGGAGGCGACGAAGCAACTCGAAGCCGTCAACGTCAAGAGCCCGGTCGTTTTGAATGAACTCGCCTGGTCGTTGCTCACCGATGAACGAATCAAGAAACGTGACCTGAAACTGGCGTTGAAGTTCGCCCAGGCTGCCTGCGACGCTTGTGAAGGCAAGGAGCCGGCAGTGCTCGACACGCTGGCCCGTGCCTTTTTCGCCAACGGCAACCTTCAGGAAGCCATCGTCCAGCAGAAGAAAGCGGTGGAGCTTTCCACCGACAAGGAAATACGCGACGGGTTGGAGCAGACGCTCAGGGAATACGAAGCGAAGGCGAAGGCTGCCGGGAAATAAGCCGGCTTGCGCCGGTTTCCAGAACCCGCAGTCTGATTGGGGGAGCAGTGTTCACGCGTTTGTAACGCCGCTGCCGTGCTGTCGTGACGGTCTCCGCGCATGTTCGGCGCATGGCACTCGAATCCGAAAAACTCATCCTGATCATCGAAGACGAAGCCGACCTGTCGAAGCTGCTTGAGTTTCACCTGCAACACCACGGCTATGAAACGCTGGTCGTGCGTGACGGCATGGCCGGCTTGAACGAGGCGATTCAGCGCACGCCGGACCTCATTATCCTGGACCTGATGCTCCCGAAGATTCACGGGCTGGAGGTGTGCCGGTTGTTGAGGAACTCGCCCGCCACACGCCAGGTTCCGATCCTCATTCTGTCAGCATTGCACACGACGGCGACGAAGATCCGGGGCCTGGACATGGGCGCGGACGATTACATGACCAAGCCGTTCGAGTTCGCGGAATTGTTGTCGCGCGTGAATGCGTTGTTGCGGCGGCATGGCAGCGAGTCAGGCGTCCAATGGAACTGACGAAGTCACATAAGTGTAACGTATCCGCCCTTTGGATGTCACTGCCCTCTCATAGCCTGCGACCGTCGAATCACTGGATTTGAAGCGCATCCAAACGCGAGATGCGTTTGAGCGGAAACGAAGAACAAGGATTGCGAAAAGCGAAAGTGAGGCAAGAAGACACTATGGGATACAGACAACTGAGAACACACGCAGTCACGGTGGCGGTCGCCGCGCTGATGGGCGCGAGCGCGTCCGTGGCTCAGGGCAACGACGCGATTCTGGACCTGCTGGTCAAGAAAGGCGTCATCAATCAGCGCGAGGCGAACAACATTCGCGAGCAGGCGGATGCCGACATGGCCAAGCAAATGGAGGTCACCAGCAAAACCAAGGTGGCCCCGTTCCTCCAGTCCCTGGAGTGGGCGGGCGACATGCGGCTGCGTGGCGAGTATTTCAGTTTCGGCGACGGTGTCACCAACGGCGCCGCCAACAACGACCGTCTGCGTTTCCGCTACCGGTTGCGTTTCGGTTTCATCGCCAAGCTCCAGGACTGGGCGACGGTGGGTGTGCGGCTCGCCACCGGCGGCACCGACGCGGTGAGCTCCAACCAAACGATGGGTTCCTGCAAGACGATCGGGCTGGATCAGGCGTATATAGCCGTCACGCCGCCGTTTGCCGATTGGATGACGCTGACGGGCGGCAAGTTCGACAGCAAGGTCATGTGGCAACCTGCGTTCGGATCTCCCATGGTGTATGACAATGACCTCAATCTTGAGGGTGCTCACGAGCGGGTGGCTTACAGCTTCGGCGAGCAGAAGCAATACAAGGTGTTTGGCAGCTTCGGCCAGTTCGTCATGAATGAGAATGCTGCTGCCAACGACGTTTACCTGCTTGAGTTCCAACTTGGCGCAGAAGCCAAGACAGGGCCGGTGAAGACCACGGTCGCTGCCGGTACGTATTACACGCAGAACCTGGGTGGTGTGAATAGAGGCACGGCTGAGGGTCTCGGCGGCATGGGTAACAACGGCAACTCCGTGTCTGCTGCGGGCAACTATGTAGACGACTTCCGCGTGTTCTACGGTCGCGGCGAAACGGCGTGGACAATCAGCGAGAAAGCCTTCCTTGGCACGCCCAATCTGATCACGTTCAGCGGCGAGTATCTGCAAAACGTGAACGACGGCTGGGAGTCTAAGGCTACGGAACCCGCG
>Ga0265297_10011429_pt1 | contig 10874 bp, 7 predicted proteins | sample Munlanlwell13791_FD_192502 | JGI IMG/M metagenome (GOLD analysis project Ga0265297, IMG submission 192502) | Leachate microbial communities from a municipal landfill in Southern Ontario, Canada - Leachate well 137-91 | ecosystem: Engineered > Solid waste > Landfill > Unclassified | place...
CTTGCCGCCTTCGCACCACGCCTGCCGCGTGGCCCATGCGCGATAATGCTCCGCCAGCGCAAACCAATCGCCCGCCAGTGCCACCGTCTCCACCTCATACGGCCAGTTGCAACCACGCGTGAAACCCATATCGCCCGGATAATGCCGTGCCTCCAGCGACACCGTGCGCTGCTCGTCGTTGCCGAGCGCGACGAAGTCCTTGGTGAAACAGCGTCCGTCGCGAGCGATCACACCGAGCGTCGTCTCGCCGCGCGTGTAGCCGACGAACTGCATCGTTGCGCCGCCGCCTGGATAACGGCTTTGGTAGTGTGCGGCACTCGGCCGCGGCAGCCAGCGGCCCCAGCCGTCCGGCACAAGAACCGCGTCACCGCTGTCGTCGCCTTCGAGCCGCCCCACGCCGTCAAGCACCGGGAAATCGAGCCGCCAGGCTGCCGCTCCCTCGCCGTCCACGGCGGCCTCTGCACGCCAGTAAATGCTTGGTCCGTCGGGCCGCAGCACGAGGTCCACGTGCGCCGGGATCGCGCCGAAGAAAGTGCCTGTGTAACGCAAGCGCAGTTCGCCGTTGCTGAATTCCGCCGACGCACGCTCCGTTTCGTGGGCCGTGAGCGCCGCCTCGACGCCAAGCGGATTACGCGCGGTAAACCGGAACATCGAACACGGCCGCGACAGCAGTTCCGCGTCGGTCAGCGCCTGATAAAGGCTCGTCAACCGCCCCTTTGTGTCGAGGGTTAGCAGCAACTGGTCTGTCACGACGGCGTCGCGGCCGTCGCCAAGCGAAATCAGTTCCACCGCGGGCGGCGTTTCGCGCGGTAGCGTCCGCTTGGGCGGCAGTTGGGTGATGACGTTGCGCGCGGCAGCGACATTGTGGAGCGAGTGAAGGTCGGCGAGGGCGTGGTTGAGCCGCCAGAGTTGCGCGGCGCGCGGCGTGCGATTGCCGAGGCCGGGCAACGCGCTGGCGAGAGCCTTGCGCAGGGACCGCGCCTGCGTTTCCAGTTCCGGCGACTCCGCGTGAAGCGGTTGCTGGCGATCCACTTGGGCGGCGAGTTCGTCGAGCGCCTGGCGCGGCACGTTGCGCGGGCCGATGTAAAGGTAACGGTCAAACTCGATGCGCGATGAGGCGAAGTTCACCCAGGGCCCCATCACGTAGAGCAGGTTGGTGCCGTCGTGGATGCGCGCTTGTTTGCTGCCGTCGCTGGTCGCGTGCGGATTCATCACCGCGACAACGCCGTTGTCGAAATAGAGCGCGGCCCAGCGGCTGAATTGCCACGTGCAGTTGGTGTGCGATACCATGCCTTCGGCGGACGGCTCGCTACCGGCCCAGCTTTTCGCGAGCGGCATGGCGGGGGACAGCGCCTCGTCTGCCGGCGGTGCGAGACTCGATGTCTGGGCGCGCAGTTCCAAAACGTGCAGTTCCTTCCAAGCGAACTCCCGGTTTTGTGAGACGGCGATGTTCACCTGCACGAACGGCGAGTTTCGAAAATAGGTGAAGCGATATCGCGCCAACGGTTGGGACTCGTGCTGCACGAGCTGGCCTGCCTCGGTCCGATAGTAGCCGCCGCTGACCTCGACGATTGCAAAGAGTGGGCCGTTGGCGACGAGACGCACGATAGGCTTGGGGTTGGTCGCGAGCGAAAATTGGCCGACGTCCGCCTGGTAAAGCCGGTCGGCGTAGTCTATCGGCAACGGCGCCTTTGCGCCGGCCACGGTAATCGCCGTTGGAAACCCACTGGCGAGACTCGGCGTATGTGCGACGCTGAAGACGCCATTGTTTACGTGAATGGTGTCGCGGTCGACCCGGGCCATAGGCGCATCGTCCTTGCCGGGTTCAACCGGCGAGTCCGTTGCCGGGCGCGCAGTAATCTCATACTTGCCGGCGCCCTGGGATCGCCACAGAAGCCGGCTCGTGCCGTGGGCGCCGGCCAACGTCTGGCTCACGCAACGCCGGCGCGGTCCGCTCACGGTGAATTGAAGGTTGGTAGCCGACGCGTCATCGCCGGTTGCCAGAATGGCGGCAAGTTCGCCGGAGATTTCCAGCGGCAGATTGCCGGGGGGCGCGGCGTCCACCACAACGCGCAGCGACGCGGCATCCGCGGAGCCAATCAAAAGATGAAGTCCGGCCGTCATCGCAACGGCCGCCAGCCACAAACGGTTATTCATTTTCAGTGAAGCAAACGATAAGCGCGTGCTTTCAGCGGCGCAAGCCTGCGACGCGCGCTGTTGTTGCATCGCGGACGCGCTGTGATAGTATGCACGCCAGTTGGAAATAGTACTGTGAGCGCGAAGTCCATAGATTTGCGCGGGATGTTGCGTTATATCCCGCAGTTTCGTGACAAGGTGTTCGTCCTGGCCATCGACGGACATCTTGTCAGCGATGAGGTTTTTCCCGGCTTGCTGAGGGATGTGGCGGTGTTGCGGTCGCTCAACATCAAGGTCGTGATCGTCCACGGCGCGAGTCATCAGATTCGCGAGATGGCCGAGCAGACGGGCGTGAAAATCAGCGATGCCTACGGCACTGGCGTGACCGACGCCGAGACGTTGAAACTGGCGCTGACTGCCGCGAACCGGCTCTCACATGAGATTCTGGAAGGGCTGAGTGCCAACGACCTGCGCGCCGCTGTCACCAACGCCTGCATCGCGCATCCGCTTGGCATCCTGCAGGGCGTGGACCATCTCTACACCGGCAAGATCGAGCGGGTGGACACGGAGTTGCTGACGACGCTGCTTGACAAGGGTGTGATCCCGGTGATTCCGCCGCTTGGCTTCGATGGCGAAGGGCATACGTTCCGGGTGAACTCGGATCAGGTGGCCGTCACCATCGCCGAGGCGCTGAAGGCGGTGAAGATCATCTTTCTGACGCCGTCCGACGGCCTCGTCATCAATGGCCTCCTGACGCTGCAATTGTTGGCCACCGAGCTGGAGACAACGCTCAAACAGCATCGCGACTGGTTTCCACCGGAGCAAGTCAGCAAAGCCGAGCACGCCGTCAAGGCATGCGCCCAAGGCATCGAGCGGGTGCACGTCATCAACGGGCACGTGGACGAAGCGATCCTCGCGGAGGTTTTCAGCAATGAGGGCATCGGCACGCTCGTCTATGCCTCCGAGTATCGGCAGATTCGCAAGGCTGTGAAGAAGGACCTGCGGTCGTTGCACCAACTCATCAAGGTCGGCGTCCAGAACGAGGAATTGATCAAGCGGACTCGCGCCACGTTGGAGAAGGAGTTGGCGGATTTCTATGTCTATGAAATAGACAAGAACGTCGTCGGCTGCGTTGCGTGTCATTTGTATCCGGAGCAAAAGAAAGCCGAATTGGCGTGTTTGTTCGTCAACCCCAGCCACGAGAACCTGGGCATTGGACGAAAGCTGGCGACCTATGTCGAAGCCCGCGCGGCGGAGTTGGGCGCAACCGAAGTGTTCGCCCTATCCACGCAGGCGTTCGCATATTTCCAAAAGTTCGGCTACACGGAAGGCACGCCCAACGATCTGCCCGCGGATCGCCGGCATCGCTACGAGCAGAGCGGCCGGCACTCGAAGGTGCTTCTGAAGAAGATCGCCCTATCCTGATACCGGTAGTGTAGAAGCCCGGCAGGACTAACGCACCGGGTGCGCCACGACCGAGAGAAACGCGCAGTTCGGCTGCGTGGTGTCGAGTCGGCTGTGCTGCACCACCACGGGCACATTGCTTTCCACTCGCAACGCGTAAGGCACGCCCACCGGTACGTGGAAACCGCCGAGTTGTTCCGGCTTGTCGAAACGAATGTGCCACGTGCGCTCCGCGCCGACTGTTACGCGGATGTTTTTCGCGGGGGGCCGGTCCTCAAAATAGAAGTTCAGCAAGAGGCGCGCCGGTTTCGATCCGGTGTTGACGACACAGAGTGATTCGTGGCTCCAGTAGCCATGACCGCTTGCCCGCTTCGCCTCGTCCGACGCCGTCAATGGCGGCAGGCAGGCATCCGGCACGATCCAGACGCGGCGGCCTTCAGGTTTCGGCGGTGAAAGTGTTTTGGGGCGAGGCATGGTTGATATTCGCAGCGCAGTCATGCGACATGCGGACTGCGCCTTAGTTTTTCTTCGGTGCTATTGGCGGTTCGTCCGGCAGTATCAGGAACCGGCCATAAATCACGCCCACTAGTAACGCACCCAGCATTGGGCCGATCCAGTAAACCGCGTGATTTGCAAAATGACCGCTGACGATCGCCGTGCCAAACACACGCGCCGGGTTCATCGCGGCGCCGGTCAGCGGTTGGCCAAACAAAACACCTCCTGCCACCACCAGACCGACGCCAAGCCCGCCGATCTTCGGTCCACGCACATCCATGACGGTGCCGAACATGACGAACGTCAACAGGAACGTCAGTGTCGCCTCGACGAGAATAGCGGCGCCCATAGACACGTCCTTGCCGAGATTGGGGGTGGCTGCGCTGACGACACCCGTGCTGAACACCGTGACGCAGAGGTAGCCTGCCAACGCCGCCCCCGCGAGCTGCGCGAGGATGTAGCGGGCGGTCTGCGCGAATCCCATCCTGCCGGCAAGAAACGCGGCAAAGCTGATGGCGGGATTCAGGTGGCCGCCCGAGACGGCGACGGTTGCCGACACCATCGCGGCCGTTGCCAGACCATAGGCAAGCGCGATGCCGAGCAGGTCCATCTGCTGATGGTTGGCGTTATGGATCGCGCCGACGCTGATGAAAACAAGCGCAAACGTGCCGAACATCTCTGCCAGACAAGCTTTGACAACTTTCATGCGCGACCGTCCTTTGAAATTGCGTGTCCTCGTGAAACGCGCGCGCGAAGAATAGCAATCACCGTCATCGATTCAAGAGCAGCTTGGTTGACTTGAGCGGTTTCAGCCGGAACCACTCATCGTTCTTTCCAGTCGCGCCAGACTTCGCGGGCGGCGCGACGCAGTGTCTCGGAAGTCCACGCGCTGACATCCGGCATCGGCGCGGAGCCGCCGTGGCACGCCGCAAAGAACGTCAGTTCCTGCGCTCCGCGCGCGGGCAGTGCGATGCGATACTCCAGTTTGCCGCCGGGATAGAGCGATTGATCGTTCTCGCCACCGACATCCACGTAACGCTTTGCGGCAGCGTTCAGTTTGCCGGCGATGATCTGGCCGGGATTCGGCGGCGGGCCGGCGGGGAAGATCCAAATCGCGTTGAGGATTGGGTTCTTGTCCCTGGCATCCGACGCGCCACGAACGGTGATGTCGAGTCTGCCGTCGCCGTCTTCGTCGCGCGCTTTGAACAGCAATGCGCCGGGCTTGTGCCGGCCCCACTTGGCGATCGGGTCCGCCTCCTGCGACGGCGCGCCCTCGACCTTGCAGATCAGACGCCGCTGGCCGGCTTCGGCCCAGTGGCTCTCGCAGAAGCCGAGCACAACGTTCGCTTCGCTCTTCGGCCGCACGGAGAACCGGTAGATGATCGGCACCCCGCCCATGCCGGCGCGGATGTTGCGGAACGCCGGGTCGCACGGTCCAGCCGGCTTCGCCCAACCTCGCAGCGATGAGGCTTCGTCACAGTAGCCCCAGTCGCGCAGCTTCTCGCCGGACTCTTCGCGCGGTGGCAGCGTCAACACGGCGCGTCCGCCGAGCCTGACGGTGCGAAGGCCGGCGTAAACTTTCGCCGGAAGCTCGAGCGCAACGGTGACGTTGGCGGCGCGGCCTTGTTTCTCCTCGACACGCACGGTGAACACGTCCACGCCCGCCGGATACGCCGGCGCGCGGAACGCCGTCAGCTTCAGCGTCACCGCGCCTCGCTGCGACACGGCCTGCGCTGCGGGAACCACCCCGTCGAATTTGACCGTGGATACCGTCGGCGCCGCGTCGGCCACGCCTTCGCCGCTGAGTTTCACACCGACCGCGCCCCAATCTTCGACGAGGCGGCTGTCGGCGTCCATCTGCGATGGCGGGAAGCCGGGCGAGGTGAATGAGATGCCGTTCGCGGCAAACGCCGAAGCTCCAAGACCCAGGCTCCAAACCCCGAGGAAGCACCAAGCCCCAATGTTCAAACACCAACTCTGGCGTGACGAATGTCCGCTTAAAGTTTGCTGCTTGAAGCGTTTTCGAAGCTTCAGGTTTGGAATTTGAGGTCTCCCAATCGTTTCCTGTCTCGCGTTCATGCCTTCTTTGCCTCCGGCTCCGGACGATGTTCCGGCGAGCGGACCACCTTGATGTCGTAGAGTTGGCAGAAGGCTTCGAGCACGCGGCGGTGGTTGCCGAGCGTGACGACTTGGTGGAAGCCCTTCACGTCGCGGCAGTCCTCGATGTTGTCCATTGCAACTTCGACGGACGTGCGGCAGCCGCCGGCGGGCGGGGTCTGGACGTTGCTGACGACCTTGCCGGTATCAATGATCATCTCGTTGGCGTTGCTGAACCGCACGAGCGTCACCGGATTGCCGACGGGCCACAGGACCTGCACGGACACACCGAGCGCAGACTCGGAATGGTTGCGCAGGATGTAGGGCGCGGCCGTCTTGTCGAACCCGCGAATCTTTGTGCCGCTCGTGCAGTGAGCAACGATCAGCAGGTTCTTGGCGGTTTCCGGCACAGGATCGTTCATGAACCCCGGCCGGTTGAGCAGGTAGCTGGTCATCATCAGCGAGAACGCGCCGAACAGGTCGGCCTCGCAGCCGGCGGTGATACCTTGGTCCATGAGCATCGCCCACGACATGCACGGCGGAGTGGGCATCAGCTTGGCGCTGACCATGCCCAGGCAGTCCATCGAGAGCGCATTGGCCTGTTCATTGGCCATCAGGCGCTTGGCTGTGACATACGCGCGGGCGGAATTGAGGCAGTCTTTGTGGTTGGGCTCGATGATGCGTTTGGCGTGCCGCCGCATGTCGCTGGCAATGTCGCGCACCTCGGTGCTGACCTCTTGTTTGTCGAAGCTCAGGTTGAACGTGTCGCGCGGAATGGCACGGACCTTGGCGCCGAGCCGCTCCATGACGGTCTCGTTGCGCTCATTGCGGCGGATCCACAGCACGCGCGTTTCCTCGAACATCCGTTTCGCCCGCAGCATCCTCATGCCGTCCTCGGCGGCGGACCATTCAAGCGTGGAGGCAACGTAAACACCGGGTTCGCGCGAGAGCCGCAGTACGTGGCCCGTGAATGCCACTCCCACAGGCGCGAACACGATCAGCGGCACGCCGGTTTCTTTCGTCACTCGCGCCAGCCACGGCCAGCAGAAGATGCTTTGAAGAATGACCAACACGCCGTGTGGCTTGGTGGCTTTGATCTTCTCGATGAACGCGCCGACGCCGGCCTCGTCATTGATGGGGTTGGGCGCGAGGTCGGTTTTGATGCAGAGCCGGCGGCTGGAATCGGCCAGCTTGGCCTTGTATTCCTTCTGGCGGGCATCGAGATCGTAGGTCGTGCCCGGCCAGCCGAGCCAGTAGGGCCGCGGCTTCTCAAAAATCGCCGCCATCATCCGCACTTCGGGGTGCGGCAGCAGTTTGCCCACATCCACGTAGTCGGGATTCGCATACCTCGACTTCTCCTTGGCAACGGCGCTCAACGCCGGTCCCACCATGCCCGCGCCGAGCGCGGACATTGAGAGAAACTTCAAGCAGTCGCGGCGCGAGATGCAGCAGTGGCAGTCATGATGGTGATGCGATGGGTTCATGGCGAGGTCTCCTTACGGGGTGGGCTTGGACAACACGAAACCGCGGCCGCAACATTGAGTGCGGCAGAAACTGCATCTGGGCGATGCAGACATTGAGTTCATGCTTCGGCTCCGCTGAAACTCCTGCCGCATGATAACAGCGGCGCGCCGCATGTCGAGTCCTGGTTGTGCCCGGTTCGAATGCACCGCAGCCTGCCGGGTGTGATGAGAGGCAACGGCGACCCGTTGCGGGAATAGTTCTCCTGCGATCTGCTCAAGCAGCCCTGACGCGTCTTCTCGCACGATAGTCGGAAGGGCTGATGTTGAATTCGCGGCGGAAGAGCCGGTTGAAGAACGATAACTGGTTGAAGCCGTTGCTCAGCGCGATGCTGCTGATCGGCTCGGCGGTGTCGCGGAGGGCGCGGCAGACCGCTTGGAGGCGGACTTGGTTGAGGAAGGTCGAAAAGGATTTGCCCGCATGGCGGTGAAACTGGCGCGCAAACGTCGCGCGGCTCATTCCCACAAGCCGCAGCAGTTCCGGCAGGCGCACCGGCTCGCGGTAGTGGGCGATGATATAGCTGACAGCGCGGCGCACGGCTTCTTGTTGTTCATCGGTGCCGGAAAGGGAGAATGGACGCGCTGCCAGCGGACGGATATCCCGCGTCGGCGCGGCAGCCAGTTCGGAAAGGAGTTTCAGGAACGCGGCGAGCCGCGGCAGGCCGGTGAGCGTGGCGAGTTGTTCCATGAGCCGCCGCACGGTGTCCGCCGTCGCGCCGCGGATGTGCAGGCCGCGTCGGGCGGACTCGGCGAGCGCGCGCAGCGGAGCGGCTTCGTTGAAACTCCAGATGCCGTGTTCGAGCGGGAAATCCCACTGGATCGCCAGCCCTGCCGAGTTGCCGCGCAGATGCCAGTAATGCGGGACGTTCGCGCCGATGAGCACGAGGTCGCCGGACTCGAACAACTCGATGCAGTCGGCCACGAAGCGCGTGCCCGCCCCGCGCTGGAAGAGTGTCAGCTCGGTCTCGCGGTGGTAATGCCAGTGGTCGCCGTAACCTTGCAGCGGGACCGTCTTGCCGGGCGCGAGCACAGCCTCGACTCGCCGGACGTTGTGGCTCCAGCGCAACAGGCGGAACGCCTGGCCCGCGCCGAGGCGGATGTCTTCGCGTGGTGGCTGCATGACTGGCATGATTGGCACCGATCGCGGGAAAAGGCAACGCCAGCGATGAGATGATAGTGTCAGCGATTGAGCGTCGAGGCGTAGCGAGTGAGAACCGCCATCGGGTAGAGTGCGCGCCAACAACTCAACAAAGGACATCACATGAGCACGCAGACCTCGCAGCCCGTCAAGTATCGCTTCTCGTTTGGCCCCTGGAACATCAGCGAAGGCGCCGACCCTTTCGGCCCCGAAACCCGCAAGCCGATTGCCTTCGGGAAGAAACTTCCCCTCTACAAGAAGCTTGGCTTCGACGGCGTTCAGTTCCACGACGACGACGCCGTCCCCGGCATGGACGCGATGACTCCCGCACAGATCATTGCCAAGGCTCGCGCCGTCAAGCGCCAGCTCGACGACCACGGCCTGGTCGCCGAGTTCGTTGCGCCGCGGCTCTGGTTCAACCCGCACACCATTGACGGTGGCTACACATCCAACTCCGCTACCGACCGTCAATACGCCCTGGATCGCAGCTTCAGGACCATTGACATCATGCGCGCGCTCGGCACGGACCTGATGGTGATCTGGCTCGCGCGTGAAGGCACCTACATCCGCGAGGCCAAGAATGCCCGTCTCGCCGTCGAGCACCTGCTGGAGGCCATCAATAAGATGCTCGCTTACGACCGCGGCATCCGCATTGCCATCGAGCCGAAGCCGAATGAGCCGATGGACCACACCTACATCCCGACCATCGGCCACGCCATTGGATTGGCCTACCGCACCAACGACCCATCGCGCGTCGGCGGCCTCATCGAGAGCGCCCACGCCATCCTTGCCGGTCTCGATCCCTCCGACGAGATGGCCTACGCGCTGTCCCACGGCAAGCTCTGGAGCGTTCACCTCAACGATCAGAACGGCCTGAAGTTCGACGAGGACAAATCCTTCGGCGCGGTGGACCTCCGCCGTGCGTTCAATCAGATCCGCGTGCTCGAAGAAGCCGGCTACGGCCGCAACGGCGAGTTCGTTGGTCTCGACGTGAAAGCGATGCGTGCCACGCGGCAGGCAGACGGCATCAAACACCTGGCCAACAGCCGCGCGTTCTTCCTCGCGCTGGTGGAGAAAGTCCGCACGCTCGACCGCAAGAAGGAAGCTGCTTTCATCGCCGCGCGCGACTACGAGGGCTTGGAGCGGTTCATCGTCGGTCACTTGATGGGCACGCGCTGAACGTCGAACATAATAACGGGCATTTTGAGCGGTTCTCAGGTAACATTAGAGCCACGTTTGGTTGAAAGGAGATCGTCATGACACGCAGTATTTCACGTCGACAGTTCCTCCACACCACCACCGCCGGTTTGGCCACGTTCGCCGTCGCCCGTGACGGCTTCGCCGCCAACGAAAAGCTCAACCACGCCTGCATTGGTGTCGGCGGCATGGGCTGGAACGACCTCAGTAACTTCAAGTCGCATCCGAAGGTGGACATCATCGCCATTTGCGACGTGGACCGCGCGCGCTTGGACAAGGCCGCTGCGTTGCTCCCCAACGCCCGCCGCTACACCGATTGGCGCGAGTTGCTGGCGAAGGAAGGCGATAAGGTGGATTCCGTCAACGTCACCGTGCCCGACCACATGCACGCGGCGATCACGATGACGGCGTTGCGCGCAAAGAAACACGTCTATTGCCAGAAACCGCTCTGCCACGACGTGGCCGAGTGCCGCGCCCTCGCCAGGGCCGCCAAAGCCGCGCGGGTCGTCACACAGCTCGGCACGCAGTTTGCCTCGGCGATGGGAGATCGGATGACGGTGCAACTCCTGCGCAAGGGCGTTGTCGGCGACGTCAAGCGCGTGATCCTCTGCTCGAACCGCGCAGGCGCGATCGAGAACTACCGGCTCAAAGGCCCGCGCCCGGCCCAGGGAGAGCCGCCGCCCGCCAACCTCGCGTGGGACCTCTGGCTCGGCACCGCGCCAAAGAGGCCGTTTGCGCCGGCGATCTATCATCCAACGAAGTGGCGCGCTTGGCTGGACTTCGGCACCGGCTGGTCAGGCGATATCGGCTGTCACGTCTTCGATGCTGTCTGGAAGGGACTTGAACTGACCGCACCCAGGACAGTCGCCGCCGAGGTCCAGAAGTCG
>Ga0265297_10011430_pt1 | contig 10872 bp, 10 predicted proteins | sample Munlanlwell13791_FD_192502 | JGI IMG/M metagenome (GOLD analysis project Ga0265297, IMG submission 192502) | Leachate microbial communities from a municipal landfill in Southern Ontario, Canada - Leachate well 137-91 | ecosystem: Engineered > Solid waste > Landfill > Unclassified | place...
TCGTGCTATCCTCCGTGACGCCGTGGCCCGACATACACTTGCGCATCCGCTCGACCTTGCCCATCTCCTCGTCGCCGCCGGATATGGTGGAGAAATGCTGGAGGATGCCCAGCCTGCCCAGGACGTTGCGTATCGTCTCGCTTGAGTTGGAGGAGACTATAGCCATGCTGCACTTCGAATCCAGCGCCAGGAGCATCTGCGAAACCCCCTCGCAAAGGCTTATCTCCCTGTCTTTGGAGACATTCTGGATGTGCTCCCATATCGTGCACATGTCCTTGGGTTTGAGCCCCCTCTCGATGAGCGCGACTATGATGTTTTCGTCGAAGAGGTCCGACATCTCCTCGTTCGACCAGGGTATATTGTAGCCCAGCTCATTGAGCTTCTTATGGACTTCGACCTCTAGGAATTTCGTCGTGTCGACGAGCACCCCGTCGTAGTCGAAGATGAGGAGCGGCTTGTCCATAGGCCTAGAATTGGTACCTTATCGCGGGGGAGAGCGAGAAGCCGACCGCCGTGTTGTCTCTCACGAAGATGTGGAACCACGCGTCCGCGCCCACGGAGAGTTTCTCGGTCCACTGCCACCAGAAGCCGCCGCCGGGTATGGCGATGTCGGCCGCAAAGCTGTCGCCGTTGATGAGCGCCGGCCCCACGCCCGCCTGAACGTAGAACGACCACCTGGGGTGGCTGTCCAGGTCGAAGACGTAGCGCGCGTACGGCAGAAATGAGAGGATCGCGAAGTCGTCGAACTCGGTGGCCACGTCGATCTGCATGCCGGCCGAGAGCCTCTCGAAGAAGAAGTACTCGCCCTCCACGCCCATGTTCATCATGGGCCCTATGCCCCTGTTGGCCACGGCGAAACCTGGGCCCACGAGCCCCACCCTGAAGTTGCCTTTGCGGCCGTCGACCATCACGTCGGAAGACCTGCGCGCAGCAGGTTTCGGCGAGCCGGCATCCGGCGCCTCTTCGATCGAGGCGTCCTTCTTCTTCGTCGCCACCGCCACCTTGGTGCCGCCCGATTCATAGGCGCCCACCTCGTTCTCCTCGATCCCTCTGGCCTCCGCGAAGAGCGGCATCATGATGGAGACAGCCAATATCATGCATGCGAAGCGTTTCATCTTGTCCCCCTTTGTCCTCAAGCGAACCTCTCGAAAAAATCCACGATAGCCCTGGCCACGTTGTCCTTGTCGTAATCCATGGTCAGCACATGGCGCGAGTTGGGCATGATGATGGTTTCGACTATATCAGATGAGAGATTTTTTTTCACCAGTTCAACGTTCTCCTTCGGGGCCACCGTATCGTTCAGGCCGTGGAGCAGGAGCACCGGGTTTGTGATCTTTGACAGATTCGGCAAGAGCTCCCTCTGCAGGTCGGCGATCTGAAAGACCGCCCTGGACGGGATCGCCGGGAGGGAGAGCTCCTCGTAGCGCTTTTGGCCCTCAGGATCGGCCACGCTCAGGCCAACCTCCTTTGGGATGGATTTCACGGCCCATCGAAGCGGGGTATATCTCACCAGCGGGATGGCCAGCCTCTCGAACCAGCTGAACTTGAGAGGCGTCGCCATCAGCGCCATGGCCCGAACGCCCCAACCCTCGTCGATCGCGAGCTTGAGTCCCAGGAGCGCGCCGAGGGAGGTGCCCGCAAAATAGACCTTTTCGGACTCGCGCCTCAATTCGCCGAACGCCGTGCGCACGGTCTCGTACCATTCCATCCATGTGGATTTTTCCAGGTCCTCCATGGACACGCCGTGCCCGGCGAGGCACGGTGCGGAAACGTAAAAACCCGCACGAAGCAGCGCTTCCTTGAGAGAGAGCGCCGTGCCGGGCGTTCCTGTGAGACCATGTACGACGAGGCAACCGTTCATCCAACATGAGCTATTAACACAGGGTGGCGGCATTGACAATAAACGCTTGAGATGAGCAGATCAAATACATGCTCTCCAGAATCATGTCGCCTGTGGCGCGCGAACTCGGGATGATGGAAAGCGTCCTGTCGGCCGAGTCCGCGTTCGGCGTTCCGGGCGCAGACTCAGTGGCCATGCACGTCTCGGAAAAAGCGGGCAAGAAGATAAGGCCCGCGGTCTTTTTGCTCGCGGCCAGGGCGCTGTCGAACGACGGATTCGAGGCGCGCGCCGCAGAGATGGCAAAGATAGCAGCTGCGATCGAACTCGTGCACACGGCGAGCCTTCTCCACGACGACGTGCTCGACGAGTCCATGACGAGACGCGGCCGGCCCTCCGCGAACGCGCTGTTCGGAAACCGCGCAAGCATCCTCGCCGGAGACCTCCTCTGGTGCAGGGCGTCCGAGATAATAATCAAGACGGAAAACCCGAGACTGCTCACCGAATTCGTTCGCGCGGCGAGGCGCACAACGCTGGGCGAGATGATGGAGGAGAGCTCGCACAACGATCGCGACGCGTATCTCGCGATGGTCGAGGCAAAGACCGGCTCACTCTTCTCCGTCGCAGCGCATTCGGCCGCGATAGTGACCTCCAGCGGCGAAGGCCTCGAGGAAGCACTCTCAGACTACGGCTCCTCCCTGGGAATCGCGTTCCAGATCGCGGACGACGTCATCGATTCCGGGGATGACAAGAATCCCCTCACTGCAAAGGCCGTATTCATGCTCGGCGGAAAAACGGATGCGCTGAAGCTGGCCCTTGAGTTCAGCGAAAGGGCGAAGGGCCGCCTCGCGGGGCTCCCACCCTCCGGCGAGATCGAATCCCTAAGGCTCCTGGCGGATTACGCGGTCTCGAGGGCAAAGCAACTGCACAGTTTTTGATCAACCTGCATCGATTCGCTGCACCTCGAAGAGGTCCCATTCCCCGGCCACAATCGCTTAGCTCAATATTTTCAACGCGTTAATTTTTTGCCGTCTCTTGGCACGGGACTTGCTTTCTCATTCGTCGGCCGAACGATCGATCGCATGAGGCGGAAAAGGAGAGGTTATGAACCAGGGTGGTGCACCGATGGAGGTCTTCAACATCATAGAGGACAAGGAAGGGAAGGCTCGCTGGGTGAAGATCGGGGCTGCCTTCGTGAACAGGGACGGCTCGATCAACGCGCTGCTCGACGTCTTCCCGCGCGACGGGAAGATCCAGATCCGCGAGCGCAAGAAGTTCTCGAAGGACTCCAACGGCGAAAAGGACAGCTGAAGTCAACCGAAGTCAACCTAGGAAAGGAGAAACACAATGATGAGATCCAAGATCGTATCGAAGAAGGTGTGCATGCTGCTGGGGCTCCTGGCGATTCTGGTCATGGCTGGAAACGCCGCTGCGGCGACGCAGGCGACGTCGTTCCCGGTGAACGTCAACACCGCCAGCGTGGAGCAGCTCATGGAGGTGCCCGGCATCGGAACCGCAAAGGCCAACGCGATCGTCGACTATCGCCAGCAGAAGCAGTTCGAGTCCGTAGCCGACCTCGTGAACGTGAAGGGCATAGGCGACAAGCTTCTCGCCAAGATCACGCCCTACGTAACGGTCGGAGGCAAAACCGAGACAGCTAAACCTGGCACGGCGGGAAATTCACTCAACTGAATCCCCCGCATAGAGTCCCGGCACGTCCGCGGCATCCCCCTTGCCGCGGGCGGCGCCGGGAACTCCTTTTAATCTATTTCCCTGATAAAGGCTTTTTGCTATCATCACGTATATGAAGAAAAATGACGACATCCACGTTGCGCTTCGACCCGTGAAGGCCGAGGTGGGGAACCTGCTCACCATGTTCGACTTCTACATGGCGCAGCGGCAGCTGGGTAAACCCATAGACTCACTGGCGGAATCCGTGCGCGACATGCGCATAATCCTGGGAAGGCTCGTGATCGACCACTTCATGAGCCTGGCTGAAAATGAGGGCGAGCCGTTCACCAAGGCGCTCGCCGAGATGCTGGCCGACTCATGCGCGCTGATCGAGGCGAAAGACGGGACAGAAGAAGATTACTGCAACTACTGCATCGAGGAGATGCTGACGCCGTTCGAATACGCGCTCGAGATAAAGAGGGAGTTCTCGGACGACCCGGTGATGCAGAAGATGCTGGCGCTGGACATCCCGATCCTCAGGCCCTTCGACTACGGCCTGCGCGGTAACCTCAAGGTCATCGAAGCCCAGAAGAAAAAACGCGTCCACAGATAACCGACATTCGAAGCTATCCGTACTTGAACGCGCTCTTGCCGATGAACTCCCTCAGTATCGAGTTGCCCGGCACCTCCATCTCGAGCACCGGGGTGAAGAACGAGAAGAAGCGCACGAGGCGCGAGGCCTCCATGAACGACTCGTGGTCGCGCGGGACCTCGGCCAGATACCGCTCAGCATACGGCTTGAGGAGCGAGTGCTCATAGGCGAGGGCGGAGTTGAAGATCACGTCCGCGTTCTCCTGGTACGGGAAGATGTATCTCCATTCGCCGGCGCGCACGGAGTGCCAGCGCGCGATCGTCTCCTCGGCCTTGGTGCCTCGGAACAGCCTGTCGCGCACGAGCCTGCGGCACAGCCTGGTGTCGGTCGTGAATATGCGGTTGTGATCGTCCAAACAAACCTGCGTGAGCGCGGAGACGTATATCTTGAACTTGTTGTGCGCCGGCACGTTCGGCGTCAGCGCGTCGTTCAGGCCGTGGATGCCCTCGGTCATGAGCACCTGCCCCTTGCCCAGCCTGATCCTCCTCTTCCTTATCGGATCGCGCTTGCCCAGCGGAAACGAGAAATGCGGCGCGCGCACCTCTTCGCCGCGAAGGAGTCTGACGACCTGATCGTTGAAGAGTTTCACGTCCAGCGCGCCCAGGCATTCGAAATCAAAGCTGCCGTCCGGATGCTTGGGCGTGTCATCGCGGTCGACGTAGTAATCGTCGATCGATATGTTGATCGGCTCGATGCCGTGGGTCTTGAGATGTATGGCGAGCCTCTTGGAGAACGTGGTCTTGCCCGAACCGGAAGGCCCCGCGATGAGCACGAGCTTCTTGTCCGGCATGGAGGCGATCTGCTCCGCGATCTTGGCTATCTTCCTCTCGTGCAGCGCCTCCGCCACCTTGACGAAATCCGCGACCGCGCCGCCCTTGCACGCCTCGTTGAGGTCGGCCACGTTGTTTGTGCCTATGAGCTCGTTCCACTTCTTCGCCTCGATGTAGGTCGAGAAGAGCTTGGTCTCGGGCCTCAGGTCGGTCTGGATGGAGCCGGTCTCATCCGGGAAGTCCAGGACCAGGCCATGCTCATACTGCCTCACTCCGAAATTCTCCACGAGGCCGGTGCGATGTGCGAACGGCCCGTGGGCGTAACCGCTGTAGCCCTTGAGCGTGATGAGCGGCACCTCGGACTGGCGGTGCTGCCACAGGAGCTTGACCACCGACTGATCGCCCTTCTTGTTGAACCTGTCGATCGCGTCCTCCACCGTGGTCCACTCCGGCTCCACCGATATGTCCGCCGAGACGATCTCCTTCATCTTCGACTCGATATCGGAGACCAGTTTTGCATCGACCATTCTGCCGCGTATCTCGAAAAAGTAGCCGTTCGCTATGGACTGGCCGACCACCGCCCACGCCTTTGGGTCGATGTCCGACAAGGCGGCGTACAAGATGGTCGAAGCGGTGCGGCGGTAGATGTCCATCCCTTCTCGACGGGAGATGTCGATGGTCTTGATCGTGGCCGGGCTGTTCAGCTTGTAATAGAGTCCGTCGATGCGGTTGTTGATGACGGCGCCGAGGGGTGCGAACTTTCCATGATGCCCGGCCTGGGAAAGGATATCGCAGATGCGCGTGCCGGCGGGGACGGACAGCTTCGTCCCGTTCATCTCTACATTGATCATTTTTGACATAGATCATCCTCGCTCTGGCCTGATCTATTACCAGATGCGAGGATGCAGGTAAAGCTTGCAGGGGATGGGTCCGGTGGAGCCGATCAGCTGCCGCTGATCCTCTTCAGCGCAAGGAGCGCCGCCTTTCGCACCTTCTCGTCCTTGTCCTTGGATGCGCGCTTGAGATCGGCTATGGCCGACTTAGCCTCAGGTCCGATGTCCCACAGATAGATCGCAGCGGCCATCCTGATCGCCGCGTCTTTGTGTCTGAGCGCCTTTTTGAGCTCAGGGATCAGCCTGTCCGCTCCGATCCTCTTGATGGCCAGATCGACCGCCTTCCGCACCTTCTCGTCCTTGTCCTGCCTTGCCGCAAGCAGCGACGGGATGGCGGCGCCGGCCTCCTCCCCGATGTCCCACATGTAGATCGCCGCGGCCAACCTTATCTTCGGGTCCTCATTGGAGATCGACTTGATCAGACCCTTGACCAGTTTCTTGCGCGAGATCCCCCTTATGCACTGGTCGGCATATTTCTTGAGCGTCTCGTCGGAATCCGTCCGCGCAGCCAGAAGCTGCGGGAGCACGGCAGCGGCGGCATCGCCGGCCCTGCCGAGCAGAAAGGCGGCCGCCCTCCTTATCCTCTGGTCTTTGTGCGACAGAAGCATGCCGAGCATGCCGGCCGCTGCGCCGACCTTTTTTCCCAACCCGGTCAGCGCAAGCAGGGCCGCCTTGCACAGGGGCTCCTTGCCGGACGTCAGCGCGACTGCCAAGGCGATGACAGCGTCTTCGCTAGAACTCACCGCGGCCAGCGCGGTCGCGGCCTTGGCCGCGAAGTCCGGATCAGCGTCGCCCATGGCGTTGACCAGGGCCTTCTTCGCCTTCTTGCCCATCTTGATCAGTGTCCCCACCGCCGCGCTCTTCTCCTTCGCATCGCCGCCGACGGCGCGTTCGATCAGGCTGCGTATCTTGTCGTCGACCTCAGGTTTCGGTTCCTCTGCCGCAGGTTCCTCGACAGCCGGCATCTCTACGGTTGGTTCCTTTGCCGTCGGTTTCTCTACAGCCGGTTCCTCGACAGCCGGCGCTTCCGCAGGCGCGCCGATCTTTTCAAGGGCGGCAAGGGCCACTTTCTTGAGCTTGGCATCCCCGGCTTTTGCCGCCTGTTGTAAGTCCGGTATCGCGTCCTTCGCAGCTCCGCCCATCTCTCCCAACACATCCGCCGCCATTATCCTGCGGTCCGTTTCTCCGACCGAAACTATGGTGCAGAGAGTCGGCAGTGCGCTCTCCGCTCCGCCGCCCATCTCCGCGAGCAATTTTGCCGCAGCCCTCGCGAGCTCCGCGTCTTTGTCCGTCATCGCGAGGAGCAGGGCCGGTATCAGCATGGCCTTGTCGATCTGCCCGAGGGCCTGTTCGGCGTCGGCCCTTATCGAGTTCGACTGATCTGAAAGCGCCGTGAGCAGCGCAGGCACGCACTTAGCATACGTCATGCCGATCTTGCTTATCGCCCAGACCGCGCTCGCCCTCACCGTCTTATCAGGATCGCTCGTTATCAGCCCGAAGAGCAGGGAGCCGGCTTCGAGCGCTTCAGGACCTACCATGCCCAGCGCATGCGCCGCAGCCAACCTGAGGCCGGCGTCTTTGGAGTTGAGGGCTTCCATCAACGCGGGGACCGCCGTCTTTGCGGCAGGGCCGAACAGGGCCAGCGACCTGACGCATGATTTTGCAATCGCCTTGTCCTTCTCCTTCATACAGCCTTCGAGGATGGGGACCATGTATGTCGCCTGCTCGCCTATTTCCTTGAATGAATCGTACGCCTTGTCAGGATCGATCATGAGGAGCGCCAGCGTCGAGGCCTCGATCAGTTTCGTATCGCCGCTGTAAAGACCTTCTTCGACGGCGGCAAAGGCAGCCTTCGCCTTGACCCCTATTCGCCCGAGCGCCCACGTCGCGACGATCTTGAGCTCCAGATCATCGCCCTTGAGCGCCTGAATGAGATCGGGCACGGCGCGTTTCGCGTTCGCTCCCAGAGAACCGAGCGCCTTCGCAGCGGATACGGCAAAATCCTTTTCGCTCAGCAAGGACCTGAAGGCAGGCAGAGATTTTCTGTCTCCCAGCTTGCCGAGCGCCTCGATCGAGATCTTTCTGAGGTCGACGTTTTCGTCCTTATTCTTCACTATCTCGCGAAGCGGTTCTATCGCCTCGATTGCGCCCATGTTGCCGAGCAGCAGGGCCGCTGCCCTCCTCACCCCAGGCGTCTCGGATTCCAGGAGGCTCAAAAACGCCGCGACCGCCTCGTCGGTATTCTGTCTGCTCAGCTCCACCAGGGATTCCTTGGTCCCTATCTGGGCCAGCGCATATGCGGCCTCTTCGCGGACGCTCAAGTCCTCGTGCTTCATGGCCTTGATGAGATCCGGGATTGCCGCATGCGCCTCTTTCCCCATCCTTCCCAATGCGCCTGCGGCATACGCACGCTTCGTCGCATCCTCGCCGTTCTCGCCGTTGAGTATCTGGATCAGCGTCAGGACGATCATCTTCGAATCGACATTCAGCATGGCGAAGGCATTTTTGAGCGCTTTCCAGAGAACCGGGTCTTGGCTATGGGCGGCCAGAACAAGATCGTATACCGCCTCCTTAGCACCCATCCTGCCAAGAGCCTCCGCAGCATACGGCCTGAGGCTCTCTTGCTCGTCATTGAGCACGCTGATGAGCGCGATCGCCGCCTTCTCCTTCCGACCTATCATGCCGAGCGCCTTGGCGGCCTCTATCCTGGCCTGATGGACCAGCTCATCGTCACCGCCGGACTTGGCTGCGCGCATCAGGCACTCGATGAGCGCGGGCACGGCGTCCTTAGCCTTCGCTCCCATGCCGCCCAGTACAGCCGCTGCCCTGGCTGCAGTCTCAGGCTGCCCCTTGGAGACCATCAATGAAAACGCGGGGACGGCCTCGACGGCGGCAGAACCCATATTCAGGAGTTCGTCCCTGACCGCCCTCCTCTGATTCTTATCGGCCTTGAGCTGGATGACATAAAAGTCGCTCAGCCACTTTGCCCTGAAGTGCAGCGGCCTCCCGCCGTCCTTGCCTACGAGTTCGTCCAGAAAACCCCGCGAGAGATCGAACTTTTTTTCGAGCCGTTCGTACTCGTCCACGGTGACAAAGGCATCCGTCCCGCTGCCCAGCGCCCCCTGCAGGGCCTTGCACTGCGCTGCATCGAGATCCTTTTCCTTCACAAATTGCAGGCATTCGATGTCTGTGAGCCGATCGAGATCATCGGCAAACTCGCCCAAGACTTTCTTCGCTATTTTTGCGTCGGACATAGTCGGCCATCCTTAAATAGGTATACCCATGCCCCTACAACTCTATTATCGGTTGAATTTTAATAAAGTTGCGGGGATTTTGCAGAGAAGGTTGTTAAATTAGTCTGCAATATCAAGCGGTTACAAGCGCGACTCGTTGGGATACCAAATCAAGGCCTCTTCTGGACATCCGAGGACCTCTTCGTGATCGTGAGCTTGGCTATCCTGGCCTCACAGTTCTTGATGTTTCTCTCCAACTTCTCGACCTTCTGCATGATCTTGAGCATGGCATCGGTGAGTTTCAGCTCGCGCATTGAGGGATCCTTGGAAGCGGAGTGATACACCTTATGGCCCAGCTCATGCAGCAACTTGTATATGTCCAGGCGGTCCTTCCTGGAGGCGATGTGGAGTTTGGCCGACTCGGCCGTGGCCTCTGCTATGAACTCCGCCTCGGTCATGCCGGCGCGCAGGAGCTTGATGCCCTCGTCGATTATCTTTTTGGCGTGCGTCTGTATCTCGTTCCACTGCGGCATATGGCCTCCCTTTTTCATGAGCGAAGATATATGGCCCGTCGAATTAAGTCAAAACATTGAACCGCGCCCACAAATGGCTTGTCTTGACCCAATCGGCGAGTATCATGGCCACATGTCCATGTCGCTCAGAAATACCTTTCGCGCACTCGTCAGGCCTTTGACCAGAAACCTCGGCCGCTGGCCTATCGGCATTTGTATCGTCTGGGCGAGCCTTTTCTACGCGGCGTATTCGTTTGCGCCCAAGATGCTTCTCCTGGCTGAGATGGGAAGGCTCGGCGCGCCCATCGTCGCCGAGGTCGTCGCGGTATGGGCCCCCCTCGTCGCGGCTGTCGTCTCCCTCGCTATGCGGAGGCACATCTCAGAGGTCTTCGGCAGCATAACCATGGCGTTTTTGCTCCACCACTCTCTGTACGTCTCCGATTACCTCGGCGCAGCCCTTGCGGTCGCAGGGTTTATCAGCCTGGCGGTCAACCGCCGCTGGTTCTTCGAACGCCTCCCCAACGTCATAAAATAGCCGCCAGCAGGCACTTTACACGGCCCGGGCGGGATGCTAGAGAGGCCCATTGCCTATGGTAACAGAGAAGAGAAAGGCCGCCATCGTAAGGGCTGTAAGAAAGAGGCGTAAAAAAGTCAGAGAAATGGCCGTAGCCCACAAGGGTGGCAAATGTCAGTGCTGCGGCTATGAGAAATGTAAGGATTCATTAGAGTTCCATCATTTAATAAAAGATACTAAGAATTTTGGTATATCGGCAAAGGGTTACACAAGATCTTGGGAGGCCATAAAAGCTGAGCTTGAAAAATGCATCATGCTATGCGCCAATTGTCACAGGGAATGGCATGCTGGCATGATCAACAAAGAAGATTTAGCGTTCTTTTAAATTAATATACTCCGAAGTAGCTCAGTTGGTCAGAGCAGCTGACTGTCGAAAAGGCAGCCCTCATTGGAAACAATGGGGTGAAAAGCGGGTGAATTCAGGGAACCCTTCATCGAATGAATTCGATATGGCGATCCTGAGCCAAGCCCACCGATATTAAAGGCGGTGGGAAGGTGCAGAGACTAGGGAGTGACGAAAGAATAATCTCCCATAAGCGCCCGCCACCTAAGTCCAGCATGGGATACGGTGAAGAGATAGTCCACGCCGATTGGAAACAATCGGATCGCGTGTAATCAGCGGGTCGCCGGTTCGAGTCCGGCCTTCGGAGCAAAAAAAGAAACGGGGCATTTTTTCGCCCCGTTTCTTTTTTTGTTTTGTGGGCCGTGGCGAGAACTGCAGCCCGTAGGG
>Ga0265297_10011431_pt1 | contig 10872 bp, 24 predicted proteins | sample Munlanlwell13791_FD_192502 | JGI IMG/M metagenome (GOLD analysis project Ga0265297, IMG submission 192502) | Leachate microbial communities from a municipal landfill in Southern Ontario, Canada - Leachate well 137-91 | ecosystem: Engineered > Solid waste > Landfill > Unclassified | place...
ATGTCTTCTATGTTCGACATTGTTTCACTCCTTTTGAGGTGGGTCAGTGATAGGAATCTTCCCATCAATCTGCCCGACTATGGTTTTGGATACCTTGTAGATAGTAGCGAGATGTCTGTTAACTTCTGCGTTCACCAAGTCCCGAACAATCGGCAGGAGAGTTGCTTGAGAGCATTCGTTGGCCAGGACACTCTTTGCTTCTTGATCCGTCAACTCGACGTGGAGTTCAAGCTGAAGTTCTGATCCATCCATAGTCTTAGTGAACGTTCCCGTCACTCTAAACTGGTAGGGGTAGAGCTTCACTGGCATGTCTCTTTTATCTACAAAAACTGCTCTTGCCATTGTCTGTCTCCTGACTCACAAGCCGTATTCGGTTATAGGTATAGAAGTTAGCCCGATAGAGCAAAAGCCCTGCAATCGCGTGAATTCAGCGTCTGCAGGGCTTTTCATACAAGCGGAACGGGGAGGGGATTAACCCTCGGTTGCCGCAGCCGGCTCGCCAGCACCTTCCTTGGCAGCCTTCTTCGCAGCAATCTCTTCCTGCGCTTTCTTGATCTTATCCTGCTGGGCCTCATCGAGCTTCTTGGTCGCAGCGGCCTTCGGTGCCTTACCAGAAGCAGCCTTCTTCGCTGAGCGCTCTGCGGCAGCAGTCTCTTTCTTCTTGTCGCGAACGGCAGCGCGGAACGCCTTGATGTCGATCTCGCCCTTGCTCAACTGCTCGAACGCCTCAGGGACCAGGGTCTTGTCCTCGTCCTTGATCTTCTCGATCATGCGAGCGAGCCGAGTCTCATCAGAGATGCGAGTCCGGCTGGACTTGATGATGTCGAGGCTCTTCCCCATTCTCTGGCGAATCTCCTCAAGCACCTTGCACGCATCGCTGTCCGGGCTGGTTCCGGTGAGCTGGGCCAGATAGTTCCGGGCGATGCGGGAGAAGTAGTGCTTCACGAACTGGTCCTTGTCGTGGCTCTCTTCGCCTTCCTTGACCTCTTCCGGCAGCATCCAAACCTGCCACTTCGGCTGGTTCAGAAGGTCGGTGTGTCGGATGGTCGAGATGAAGAACAGGGCGTCGTCGGAGTTCTGGAATACGAACTGCCACGGACCCTTGACCTCAGCCGGCTTCTCCACCAGCTGCTTGCGGATAGCAGCGAAGTCGATGTCGGTAACGACTCCCTGCTTCTCAACGAGAGCTACGTGACCGTAGTTCATCATCTTCGCAGCGGCAACGTGCTCGTTCTCACGAGCTTCGACGGTCACTGCGATCTCGCCAGTGATTGCCTCGTCCTTATCAACGGTGATGCCGAGGGCACCAGCCATGGCCACGATGTCGTAGCCGCCATCATACTTGCGTTCGCCATTCAGATCAATACTTACTTGCATTTGAAACAGTCTCCTTTGTGTAGTTTTCACGAAGCTGTGCCCTATAGGCACTATTTAGGTAGGATTGTCTGGAGATATTGCTTGGGTAGCATAGCATCTCCCGAAGGTCCAGAAAGGACCCAACCTATGGCTTCATAACTATATACGCTGCTCTAAAGAGTAATCAGATAGTCCGTTTGACCCCTCAAATAATCCAGAATTATAGGAATATCTGAGTGATACCCTTCCACTCTTTCATCTTTAAGAGGTTTTCTGCGAACTCATCATAACTCTTCCCCATCTTTATCTTCCAGAGTTTCGTGTCCTCTTTTACGATTATCCAATACCCTGGGCAAGAGACGGAGAGTGAGCCGAAGCCATTGGCAACGTTGACATAACCAATGGGTTGCATCTTCTTGAGGTGCTTTTTCCTGATGATGGGGAACATCTGCTCGTCGGAGACTGGTTCACCACGCTCATTCTTCGGCCAAAACACCTCAATCTGGATGAAGACCCTAGGTGATATCTTTACACTCTCATTGCTTTCCTCAATATCTTCGAGGATTTCCGCAATGTCCAAGGACATCACCTGCCTTGCTTACAGAGTTCTTCCCAAGAAGCTCTGTTTCAACCATTTGTAGGTGTCTGGGAACTCTTCAGCAGTAAGATTATCTTCTTCCATCTCTTCTCTGATGACTTTATCTTTCTCATCATCTGAGAGGACCATTTCGGAGTCCTTGATTAGAGCTTTCACTCTATCAAAGAGGGCAAAGATTCTCTTTGCTGAAGACTCACCCCATTTGGTCTCTACTTCCTTGATCGCCAAATTCATCATAGTGATGTGCTACGCCTTTCTGTAGTCGTATTTTCCCTTCACATTCGCTATGAAGAACTTGCCGGCACTGTCCGCAGACAGAAAGTCGTTGTAGACCTGTCTGGGAACATCGTCATAGGCATACATTCCGCCATGATGGAACAACACTACTAAGGTATCAGTCGCAATGTCGTGACCAACCTCGGAAATGTTTGAAGATTCCACCTTTTCGCGGGGAACTGCCTGGACGTTTACAAGTTCTGGCATAGATTCACCTCCTTCTTTCTTTATTGTTCACAATATCAGAGACATGGGCCTGACTTATACCAAATGAGTTAGCAATTTCTGGTTGGTTCATTTGGTTGTTATCAAAAAGATGTCTAATTATTTCTACATCTTCATCTGATAACTTTCTACTCTGTCTTCCCTTTGATACCATATCATCCATATTATCTTGGTGAGTTCCAAGTTTTAGGTGATTAGGGTTGACACAGAGAGGATTGTCTCCAATTGGACAGTTGTGGCAGACACAGAATCCTTCTGGGATTTCTCCATTTTGGATTTCCCATGAAACTGTGTGCGCACCACGCATTCTTCCTCTATATTTGAACTGGCCGTAGCCGTCCCACCTTATACCTCCTTCCCATATCCAGCAGTCATCTTTGCCTCTGATGTCTACTTTCGACCAGAATCTTTCAATAGAGTTCATGTCTAGTCCTTGATTTTGTGTCGAGCAAACAGTTTGTGTGCAGTAGACCAATCTGTGTGATTGACCGAACGCTCACTAGCTGGTATATACTCCAGGCCAAGTTCAGCCAGGATCACCGTTTCTGTATTGCACCTAGTGACCAACCTGTCTGTCTCGTCATAAAGTCCTCTCTCATTGAGTTTCAGGCCCATTTTCTTCGCCCTTGCTCTGAGAGCAATATTGAAGAAGGGGGAACCTGTGAAGTAGAGGAGCATAGTTCCTGCCTCTTCTGGTTTAGCCAGATAGAGATCGACCTGCAGGCCAGTCTCAAGAATCAGCGTCGCTTTCTTCTGTCCAAGTGACGTTGTTCTTTTGACACATTCACATTCGCTTACTTCTCCAAGAATAGCACCCCATCCATATTCGTGGCACTCTGTGAAGATGATTATATCTACATCATTCACTGTTTCTACCAGTCGCCTGTATGATCCTGCTATCTCGTAAGAAGCAATCATCTCTTCTTTCCTGAGTCTGTCCAGGGCATCTGCTATGCCTTCTAACATCTCAGGAATCTGTTTACGATCTACATTTGAAATTTCACCTTGAGTTGCCATTTATTCCTCCTTTACATGTTTCCAAGAAAGTCTTCTTACTATGTGACTTATACATCCTTGTGAAACCTTATACACAGCAGATAACTCATATTGATTCATCATCTTATTGTCGTATAAATGACGAATCAATACGACTTGATCTTCTGTTAAGTTGGCATTTCCATTATTTTCACCTGGCGGAGAAGTTTGGTGAGACTGTCTTCCTGCTTCAACCATATCTCTCATGTTATCTTCGTGAGTCCCAACTTCTAAGTGCTCAGGATTGACACAAGGTGGATTATGGCAGGAATGCCTGACTATCATCACTTCTGGAATATCCCCGAAGATATGTCTATACATAACTCGGTGAGCAGGTTCGGGGACAGACTCTTCTTTGAAGGAACCATATCCATCTTTATCTGTATATCCTGTCCATATCCAGCATCCACTATCTACGGGAATGACAACACTCATGAATCTCTTATAGGCAGATGGTTTCATCTTAGATAAGTCCCACACTCTGAGCATGTCATTCTAGTGGGGTCCATTTCTGTGCGGCAGTTAGGGCAGAAGACTCTGGGTGCTCGCTTTTCGACCTTTGTCCCATCATCTTCCTTCTCCCAAATATGAAAGCAGTCAAGGCACTCTCTGTGAGAGCCTTTTACTTTGATATTCTCTGACTGGCAGTTAGGACATTTCATACTTTCCTCCAGTTTGGTTCATAGATGCAAATAACCCGATGGTTCAAACGATTTCGGAAACCTATGAACCCTTCGGGTTTATAGCGGGGTTTAGTGGAGCGCCCCAGAGCGAAAGGAGAGCAGGTGGCATACCTACTTAAAACTCCCCAAGGCACTCAAGTAAACTCCGCACTATAGCAACTTACTTCCTCTTGATAAGAGCAGTGAGAACAGAGGCAACCATGTTTCGGTCAAATCCGTCTGCTTCTGCCTTATCCAGCCTCTTATTGATGGCTTCGACCTTGGCGACGGGGATGTCACAAGTGTCGGCCACTTGGGCAACTGATTGGCCTTCAGCCAATAGCCTTACTGCTATTTCAGCTTGAGCTATGGCGAGTTTCAGCCGCTCCTTTTTGTCCATGTCCACAACTCCTGTTATGTCGCAAGCGGGACGTGCCTTTCAATCCCGCCCGGACCAGAAGAGGTGAACTTCATGTTCCTACTCGTCATTCCTAGTGAAGTCGAAGAAAGCAGCTCGCTGCTAATGAATCCGAATGTTGATCTTTCCATGTCTTTTTCTCCTTTTGATAACATTGATCACTCCAAAGACTGATATAACACCTATGAAGATGATCAAGAAGACTTCGCCCAAAGCCAATAGAACCCGATCACCCATATGCAATACTCCTTTGTTGATATTGCTCTTTGAATAGAGCAAGTTGAGGGGTCGGTCGGCTATAACCAACCCCTCTGCTTGGTCTACTCGAAAAGGAGATTTTCAGTTGACCAGCAAACTAACTGCGAGTGCATTCCTTATTATGTTCTAGGTGCCACTTCTTCATCTGGTCGTAGAAGAACTGAGCACCTTTCATGATGTTATTAGCAAACTCAGGAGCAACTATGGCTATGCAGTCGAAGCATGTCATAACTCCTTCCGCAACTTCTTTCCCACAGCCTAAGCAAAACTCCTGCTTTTCTTGCTTTCCCACTTTAAGCTGCCCTCCTTGGACAAACAACGCCTACCGATCAGATTGAACGGCAGTGAAGCTGAGTATCACATCCCTGTCGGAACTGACCGCCCCAGCAACCTTTACAAAACCACCGAAGCTGCTTCCCAGCATGGTTCTCCCCTTGTCATTCTTATAGGTATTGACAGGGATGCGGACTGTAAGGAATCCGTCTGAGACCTCGCCGGTCACTTCCAGCTTCTCTGCTAGAGCCTTGGCCTCAGCCTGGCTCTTCATCGTTAGACCTTGCTTCTGCGCTGTCTTTGTCAATTGAATCACCTCCTTTCTGTTATACTCTCGGAGCATCTGGATCGAGTTCAGGTATGCAACCGATTCCCCAAACAGGCGGGTCATCGAAAGCATCCTCGTCGCAGCAATTAGACTGCTGAACAACGATATGGTAGTTATCAGCAGTATTTAGGGCAAAGATAGGCTTGGCTTCCATATCTGGGTCCCAGTCGTCAGCCAGTCGCCTTTTGTATAGTTCCAAGGCTGCATCTACAGCCCCATGAATAGACTCGAACCTCTTGTCCCAAAGAGGTTGGTGATCTATCGGGTAGTCACCAAGATACTCGAACACGCCATATTTCATCTTGACCTCCTACCCATATTGGGTTACTGTCTTCGACTCAGGCTCGAACCAACCATGTCTTCGGCCATCAGGATACTTAACGTCAGGCCACATGAAGTCGAAGTATACAGTCGTATGCTCTTGTCTCTTTGGCTTCTTTGGGTCGAAGGATTCCTCCTTCACCATTACAAGGGTAGTCTCGTAGTCGGGGCATACTCCGAATAGCGCGTCGCACGCCCTGCAGCGATGAACCTCGGTCTTGCCACCGCTTATAGTAGGGTAGACGCTATACAAGTCTGTTCCGCCGCACGCAGGGCATTCGGAGTAGTTCAGTAGCTTGATCTTCTTGTCTTTCGGAATCCTATGACAGAACTGATCAAGGCTAACTGAGTTCCATTGGAGGCTCTCCAGCTGAGCATCGCTGAAGTCCTCAACGTGAAGGTCTAGCTCGTGCCCTTGCATTCTCTGGAGCCCAGTCCAGATTAGCTCATAGGCATATGCTGCGGGAGTAACCTTTCCTTCCTTGAGAGCTTCTATTGCTTTCTCAAGGAACTCAACCTCCCTATTAACATCAATCGGTTTCATGATTTTACCTCTGCTGCCCTCAGTGAATCGAGGGCATCTACGATTTGATCTGTATACCCGATTATACCGTGCCACTTGAGGTAGAGGTTCAACGCCTCTTTGGGAGTCATGTTCTCGATCTCCCTGCCGCCCTCAGTCGCATTGTTAATCGTCTCAAGGACACCTACGGGAACCTGGCTTATGTCGATCATTCCTCTACCGCATCAATCCGAGAGATGTCTGTCCAACCCATCTGTCTACAATCAGACCTGACATTGGATTCAGCAGCCTCTTTTGATTCAGCGGAAACGTGGAACTCTGTAGGTTCTTTCCCGCCATCATCCTTGAAGTAGACGTTTACCAGCCAATTCTTTTTCTCCAATTCATCTACCTCTTGTTCTTCCAGAATAGACCCTGGATAACTATAACTGAGTTGGGGTCTGTCGGCGCTCCCTCTAACGATCTCTCAAGGAGTCCAGCTTTATCCCCAGCCCTTATCAGCGCGTCACACTCAGGGCAGGCTAACCATTCTTCGGTGAAGTTGATCGGAACTACCTGCCCATGAGCAATTACAGTAAGCATAAAGGGATTCGCCAAATGCGTTCGAGTCCCATTGTCATCAGGAGTAGGTCTGTTACAGAAGTCACAGACCGGGTTCTCAGGCTTCCTCATCAGGGTGCTCCTCCGCATACTTCTTCTTGCGGATTATGTCCCTCTTGGCATCGTTGATGCTTGCGTAGACATAGAGCGTCTGAGGATACTGCTTGTTCTTCCAGTTCGGGTCAGCAAGATACCACTTGTTGTCTCCGACCAGAACCTTCTGGCCCTCGATCTCGATGGTATCCATCTTCTCGATGATCTGTCTGGTCATTTTCTCGGTGAAGAGAGCTGCTTCTGTTCTCTCTTCGTTGAGGAAGGCCACCGTCCTGCCCCTCAGAGTTGCGTGATTATCTCGGATATAGGTATATTCCATCTTAGGACTCCTGCTTGAGAATAACGTGCCCCGTCTTAGTGTCGAGAGTGACCTCAAGACCAGGGTAAACAGTTGAAGTCCAGATGGCAATTGAACCTTGTCTCTGGCTTAGAATCGTCTCGCCGTTGAACTCAGCATCCTTTCCTGTGTGGAAAGTGATAGCTTCTTCGATGTCCTTGGCATCCTTCCCATCGTCATCCGTCTCACTCTCATAGAGTCGGAAGTAGGAACTGAAGTCCATATCATCGAAGAAGGCAATCATGCGATTCCCATTGAGCTCAACTGCGATAGTCGCTGGGTGCTGAGCAATACCCTTTGGTTCGATGATCTTCCAACCAGGCCAGAGTCCCATCGTATACTCTGGAGTTGAAGCATCTACGTAAGGCCACCCTTCGATCTCTTCAACCGAGGATTCCTCACTGTAGTCGTGAGAGATGTCTCCAGCGAAACATCTCGCTGCGTAGCCAAGGAGAGACTCAACATCTCCCTCTGGGGCTGCGCTAGTTATCAGACCTCGACTAGCTTCTACAGCCGCAGCGTGGTGCTTGAGGCAGAACTCTCTCAACTTCTTCTCGTCGAGGTGTCCCTCAAGCTCAATCTTAAACTGTCTTTCTGCCATGTTTATTCCTCCTTTACTTGGTCAAGCCAAGCTTCTTTGATACGAACGAACCAGCTCGCTGACCCATCTTTCTAAACAGGTCGAACTTGCCGTTAGCATCCATAAAGATGAGCACTCCCACGAAGAACATCGTTCCGGCATCACCGGATTTCGCAGCGTAGTAGGCTATGCCCAATTTCAGAATTAGGTCAATCATGTCCGCCAACTCCGAGGAACTGGGAACCGTCATCAAGTCCAGGTTTCGGTTTCCTGGGTTCGCCTTCAAATGAGACGAACGAGTAGTGAATGTCCTCAGTCGGCACTGCGTAGGCATTCGATACGAAGTTGACCAGGCGGTCAATCTCTTCCCTCGTATCACTGGGGTTGTCCAACGTCGGAGGTCCGCACAGTCTCGCAATGAGAATCGGTTCCGACTTGTCGTCATACACGTAGATAGCTACATACTCAGGGTCAGTTGGTATATAGACCAGTGCCCCTTCTCTCTTGATCTCATCGGCCATTGATCTTCTCCAAGTGTCGCTCCAGGATGGGGATAACAGCCTTCGGTCGGTGCTTCTCCACCAGGGCGTAGTTGTTCTCTCTAATCGAATCCATTAGGTCTGGGTTCATCATCTTCTGCCAGACCCTCCTTGCTGCGATAGAGAGTTTATCCAGTTCGTTCTCATAAATCTTTAGGCAGTTGACGTTATCAACGAGAGTAGGCCAACGGGAACCGTCCTCACGCTCAATTACCAGCGGAACGACTCCAGCGAGCATATACTCAATAGTAACTCCCTGGAGCTTCTCACCGATAGTCTGAGTATCAAAGTCCGCACCCACGAGAGCGTTCTTGATCTTGTCCCAAACCTCTCCAGTCTCAAACGGAGGGTGTAACCTAGAGTCGCTTCCATAGAGCATAAGGTTCTCAATGCCATACGGACCATGCCAATTCTTCGGCTTCACGAATCCGTAGATGTCGAACTTACAGTGAAGTAAGAACCAAGAGAGATGGAATAGGACAGACTGCCTCTTATCGGTATCAACCCTCGCTGTTGATACAATCGAAAGCTCGCGCGTAGTATTAAAGGAAGGGGCATCGGGGTAAACCAGCGGGAACTGGTAGACATTAACGCGCCCGAACGTCTCAATGGCCTTCAAGGTTATCCCCTTACTGATGGTCATGAATCCGTGAAACATTGGAAGCTGCGTTTGCTGCCTCTCCTGCTCAGTCCATCCGTAAAATCCAGTTTCTAATTCATCCTCACGGTGAATAGTAACCACGAACGGAATCTTTAGCAACTCCAGCACCCGATAGGTGGGAGTCTTGTCCTTGAATAAGTGCTTCTTGCGGAACCCAGCGAAGAGTAGCCAGACCATATCGTAGTTCTGATTGAGATACTCAGCTATCCGCTCAGGGGTAAGATTGGAGAGCGATCTACCTCCCTCAATGCCGGGAGTATGACTCTTCCAGTAGAATAAGTCCGCATCAATTACAGTAGACTCCTTGAGAGTCTGGTATATACAACGGGAGAAGGATATAGGACCACCCTTTACCCAAAGGCCATTCACCAAAGCTACTTTCATATCTCACCTCCTTTCCTAAGTGGGGGCCAGGGACGCTCGCGTTGGGGAGTTTTCCGCCTAATGGTCCGGCCAACGTCACGCGCCATCGTAGACCCCCACATCTTCATGTCTAGTCCAACTGGTAGACTTTCAGCTCACCGCTCTCCATGCTGAAGATAAGGCAAGCATACTTGCTATCAGAGTCAGGGTCAAGGTTCTCAAGCCCAGCCCAGAAGGCTCCAGTTGAGAGCTTGCTGCCTGCGCCGGCCACTGACCTGAGTTCGCAGACTTCGATAAGCTCACTGTCCGAGACTTCCTGCTGGTCAAGCATAACCGAGAGGGAACTGATATGGAGTTCCTCGTCCTCAGACTCACAGCAGGCGTTGTAGTAGGACTCCACGGAGTCGATGATGTCCTCAAGCCAGCCATCACCCTCGACTTCGGAGAAGCTCACGAACGCCTTCTCATCATCTCTCTTCGCCATGTTGAAGACTACGCGGATATTCTCCGCACCTTCTACATTGGCGAAGAACCACCCTTCTCGCCCCTCAGTAGTGAGTCTTGGGTTCTCAGGGAGAGGGAGAATCTCAATCAACTTCATTATTCACCTTCCTCATTGTTAACACTAACGAACTCAGCAGAGATCGCAGTCAGCTCAGCCATTACAGCTTTGAGCCTCTTGTATATGTAGTAGTCTCGCCCTTCATCATTCCCACCTTCAGGGTTCGATTCGCACTTGATGTCGCAGATGCCGACCATGTCCTCGGCCACTGGCTCAAGTAGCATCCTAGCCGCAGCAATAGCAACGGCTCCATTGAGAGGTTCAAGGGCACTGGTCATATACGCTCCCATATCGGGAACTATCTTCACCTTACCCAAGACCTCGGCAGGGATGTCCATATCCATCTGGACCCGACCAGTCATATTCTCGACCCAGATGTCCTCTTCCAGCACTCGGCCACCGTCGATCTCTGTTGAGAGGAATATTGAGTTCCTCCCACCCAGGTTCTCAGATGAAGCCATTGGCCCAGAGAACCCGTGGCTGGTATAGGTATGTCGTCCCATAGGGATGTAGCACGCGATCATCTCGCCGTTACTATACCAGTTGATCTTGATGATCTGCTTACAGTAGTTCTCGTTCTCGTTGCTGAACGGCTTCAGCGGAGAGCCGCAGGTCCCAACGAACACCTTGATCTTGCCCTCTCGCTCTTTCCACTCGCCAGACTGCTCAATGTTGTTTATGATAACCTGTCCAGACTCAGGGTCAACCTGAATAAGAACGTTCTCATCTTCGCAACTTGGGCACTTACCAACCTTAACTTCGTTTACCGCCATTTGGTTTCCTCCTTTCCATCTTCAACTTAACTCCGAGGACAGCGGGAACTGTCGTTCCATACTTCCTCTTCGTGACGTCAAGTAACGCTAACTTGGCTGGGCATTCTGGGAATCGGACACCATGCGAATA
>Ga0265297_10011432_pt1 | contig 10872 bp, 15 predicted proteins | sample Munlanlwell13791_FD_192502 | JGI IMG/M metagenome (GOLD analysis project Ga0265297, IMG submission 192502) | Leachate microbial communities from a municipal landfill in Southern Ontario, Canada - Leachate well 137-91 | ecosystem: Engineered > Solid waste > Landfill > Unclassified | place...
GACGACTGTTGTCTAAGAGTGGGTTGGACGGATTGTTCGAGTACCTTGGACTGGACAAGCAGAACGTTCGCATCACCACTGCCAGCAACAACGATGGACTGATCAGTGTGCAGGACGCGTTGGAAGCTGTTGGTGCAAAACCGACGATGACCCGTGATCAGGAACGTGAGCTGATGAAGAAGCAGCATCTCGATCCGGACTCGAAACGGAAGCTCAACGCCGACGCGGATCAGATTGACAAGTACGGTGGTATACTACCGGCTCAATACCACGCGTGGAGCCGGACCAGTGACGGCATCATCAAGTTGGGAGATTTGCTCAAGGAGTGTCCAGACAGCGTCGTGGGCGAAGACGGTGCGACCAAGTGGCTTTGGTATGAAGGACAGAACTGGGCGTTTATCTGTTTCCCCGAGTTCTCCATCGCCGTCCGTGGGATGACGCATTCTCAGATCATCAAAACGTTGGTCCGTGCCCGTTCCAACATGAGTATGGAGCACATTCACTCTGAACGAGGTGAAGATGGTCGGATGTTGTTTGTGGTGTCGGACGAAGGTGACGTGTTGTCCGCTTTGGCCGATGCCGGAAGCGTCGTGAATGACATATTGGACAACGGTTACGCTGATGGCGACTATCGTGAAGACGGTCGGTTGCTCGTAGGTCGTCTTTGGACCGACCGGGATGTCATCTCGTTCTGGAACAACCAACATGACGTGTTGCACAACTGGAAAATGGCGGAGCGCATGTTTCACGACATCCCTACTTTGGGTCACTTGACCGACTACACCGTGGATTGGACCGAACGTGACGCCGATGCAAGCGAAGGTCTCACGCCACGAGAGATGACACCGGCCGAAGACATCTCCCGTGGAGCGTTTCACGGCAACCGCTCGGCCGATATTGGTCCGGACCAAGAGGACTTGAGCAAGGTTCCCGAGAAAGACCCGAAAGACGACTCGGGGCAACTCAACTTCCTCGCCAAGATGTTTCAGGAGCCGCAACTGCTCGATAAGGTCGACGACGGTATTCTGAAGAAAATACGTGACAAGGTTCACATCCTCGATCCTCAAGCCAAGGCGCAAGTGATGAAAGCGGTTGGCGATCTTCCACCTCACAAATCGGTAAGGATTGCAGATGCGTTGGGTATGAGCGTGGCCGAGTTCAACCACATCATGCACGTCAATGAATCGTCTATTCAGCTACGGAACCTGATTCCGCCGATCTGATTTCGTACCGGGGTGAGAATGCTGTCCGAAGTAACCCCTTGATGTGGAACATCTTGTTTGGCTTTCCTTGCCGCACTTTTCGGTAGAGACATCGTAAGTGTAGAAGTCCGTGACTCACTCTCGTGGTTGGCAAAGTCGGTCCCTGCATCATGGTTATAAATAGTGTATATACCCCACGACGTCAATCTCGAAAACATTTTTGTTGACATTTTTTATCTAACCGTAGAGAATCGTCGAGATGAGTGTGAAACAAGTCAAAGTCATTCCGACCAATAAGAACTGGGAACGTCGTGTAGAACGGCACGGTTCGGTGTGGAACATTATCTCTGAAAACGATCACACCGGAAGGATTTTGGCGCAATCGATCAACGCTACCGCACGTGGACACAGTGGAACGTTGGAACATGAGTTGATCTGGCTCAACCGTGGGGAGTTTATCCGTCTATGAAAATCACCTACTACTGCACCCATTACAACGGTCATTCTATCTTCGCAGACTTCGTGGACACTGAGGACACGTTGCACTACGTCAGTCACGATGACAACACCGTGACCATTTCTGTTGCCGGAACGGACGCCGATGGATATGAGGACTCGACAAATCGTGTGAATCGTGTATACTTTCGTCGGTTTGAGGACGAGAAGGCCGACACACTCAACCGACTCAAGAGTCACGTCTCCCGCATGCAACGCATCGTTGACGATCTCGACGCTTCCACTCACGCCATCAATGAGAAGGCTTGACATTCGATAAAAAATCTGCCAACGTTCCATCACGATGAAAAAGCTCATTCTCGACCTCTCAATGGTCAGTGACGAAACCCTCCGAGTCATAGAGGAAACGTTGTTGCTCGAACGTCAAACTCTCCGTGAGGCGGGCGAGGATGCCCGCAGCGACCAACTGGCCGTCGAACTCCTCAAACTGGAAGACCGACTTTCGATTTGAGAAAGTTGTTGACTTTCCATAAAACTCTGCCACCATCCCATCTCGAAATGAACAAGACCAAACGCCGCGCATTGATCGCCTCACTCGTCAAGAAGACCCAAGCCAAGAAGCGTCGGAACGTTGACGCTGAGTTGGCGGAACGTGACACCGGCATCGCACTGGCGCCAACTCTCGATGATGTGGACGACGAACTCGTTCGCATGTCCGGTTTCCGTGAGGAAACCCGCAACCGCAACAACGTTTCCGAAGATGAACTGCTCTTCGGCGTCAGCAACCTCGACGACGGTGTCGAGTCGGAGGAGTAAACGATGAGAACTTCATTCAATGGCGGCATCTTCAAGACGGACGACGGTGTTCCGTTCGCGATCAACCTCGGCGCCGACTACTGCGCGGAGCACGAGTGGGGCATCAGTCGCCTCCGCGACATGCTCGGTTGTCCGGCCAACGTCGACGGCATTGCGCAATACAGCGCGACCCGCACGGGTGTGGAGCTGACATCGTGTGTCGGCACCGCTACCATCAAGGGTGTCTTCTATCTGGAGTTCGGCAGCCACGTTCGATGGGCCACCAAGGAAGACGGCAAGTTCGCTCCCAACACTCGTCAGCTGTCCATCTTCGGCGACAAGAAGTGGTCCGCCGCGTGGTGTGAGGACAGCTTCGGCATCGCCGTCAACAAGAAGGGTGATCCCGAGGTGTTCGCCTTCGTCAAGGAGCTCCTCAAAGCCATTGAGGCTGGTGACATCGCTCTCTGGTTCGGAGGCGCAGATGCGCACAACCCATTCGGCCGAGCTGGTCTGATCGTCGGCATTCCGTCCAAGACCCCCAACTCCGTCAAGGAGCTTATGGTCAAGGCTCACGAGGACGCCCGCGAACTCGGGGGCGCCGAGGATGCGTCCGGCATCGTGGCTCTCCTCCAGGAGAAGGGCAAGTCGTTCATCTACTGCGGTGCCAAGTGGAACCAAGACCCGGCGACCAAAGACAAAGACCCCATCATCTTCTGGCTCAACTCGTCCGGCCCCTACGGTTGGTTCACGGTCAAGGAACTGACCGACTGGGCCAACGGCGTCCCAGGCAACGCCGTCGATGCGTTGTACGCGAAGCAAGAGGCTGATCGCGTGAAGCGGCGCGAAAACGACGACACGTTCGTATGACCTTACCCTGGATCATCGTCATCTGTCTGTACGTTGCCGGCTCACTCTGCGCCCTTGGCGTCAGCGCATTGCTCACCGCTTTCGGTGGCCGATCCCTCCGGCACCGTGAGATCGGGTGGGTCATTCTCTGGGTGTTGTTCTGGCCCATTCTCGCACCATTTTTCATCGGCCACGTTCTCATCCGACTCTTTCGCAAATGACCCAACCCATTGACAGAAAACCGATCTTCATCTCGCTCATCAACAGCTACTTGCCGCAGTTGACCGAGGCCGACCTCTACAAACTGCACGACATCGTACGGAACACGGCCGCGAACCGTACGTCGGTTGATGCGCCAAAGGCCGTTGGATCGACTGAGGGCCTCCGACTTCTTGCCGCAAAGGAAAGGCAAGACGCGTTCAACAAGATGGCGCCGTTCGTCGATCCGGAAGGGTTCGAGTTGGGACGAAACACCATCCTCTATTCCAGTGAGTTCAATCTTCCAGCCGACACGCCGGACTCAAAGTCGTTGATCGGTCAACACGCCAATGCAATCGAGGCGGTGAAGATGGAGATCGACCGACTCCGACTGAACACTGCGCCGTACGGAGTTCTGACTTCCGCGTGGAGAGGACACTGCACGGATGGCGTCGGCGTCGATGTGTTCTTTGGTGTCAACGGCGTCTTCGATGGCAAGGTTCGGTTGAACTTCACCGACAAAACGGTTTACGTCATCGCGGAAGATCGTCGACCCGGAACTCCCGTGGACGTTCGCTCGTTCGACGCGGCATCACCCTTTACTCGCGGCGGTTTGTGCAAGGGCCTACAATCGCTCGCGAGGCAATACCAAGTGGTCCTGAACAAACAGACATCCTAATCCAATGGGACATCACGAAGAAAACGTGTCCTCGGGAGAGACGGTCGCATACGCGGTATTCCGCAATGGCTTCCGAACTTCCGACACCACGTACCCCGCCGAGTTCTACGCCAAGCATGAGCTTGACTACTGGCGCGGCATCATCAAGAAATGGCCAGACGGTTCCCGCATCGACGTGCGGAAGCTCAGGCCCCGGGCTCCTCGGAAGGAGCAGAAAACCAACACGGAACAGATCGCTGAATGAAAAAGCGTGGACTGCGTGAACAGATCGTAGGTGCGAACTCCGAGGAAGAGATCGCGGCACTACTCAAGGAAGGTCAGGCTTACGAATGGGCCAGTCAGAAGACCCGTCGTGCCTGGAAGCGTACAGCCAACAAGAGGTTTGGCTCGTTTGCAGCACCGGCGCCCGTCGAGCAGAAGGAAACTCCCACTCGCAAGGCCAAGACCAAGAAGAAGGTCAGTGCCGAGAAGGCGGAAGCAACTGCCTGATACGGACGCATCTTTTCGAGGGGAGGCCTAACGGTCTCCCCTTTTTCTTGCTACTTATATGTGTGGCAACTGTTGAGATCACCGAGAAAGAGGCCGTGACCCGAGCCAGTCGGGGGCAGTTGACGATCTGCGCCCTCTGTTACGACGTTCGTGGCAAGATCGTGATGGTGAAGCATGACACCACCAAACCGGGTGGAATCATACGCGACTTTTGCGACGACTGCAAGACCGCCATGTCAGGTTGCGGAACCTGTGGTCGTAGGGGTTGATGTGATACGTGTCCACCGTGGAGTTGGATGTGGGCACGTTGAGCTCGGTATGTATAGCTTGCCGACCGAACACCCGCATATACCACACTTTCCGACACCAAGAAATGCGTCCGGCTTCCAGTATTCGCACGACCGACAGAACATCAGTCGTTCCTGAAACGTTTGTTGGTTGGTTCGTTTGAAATCCTCTTGCGACCAACGTACCAATGAGCCGACCAAGTTCTTGGCCTTTTCTGGTAACTTTGCCTCTGGAATAGTCGTTTCCATGATACTTATAGATGATGGCGAACAATCCGAAAAACTTCCGATTTCCGAGATCGTTTACGTTGTTCGGCCATAAATATCGAGTCGAGTTTGTTTCCGATCTGTATCACAAGGAGGACGCGTACGGATATTTCGATGACGATACGAGGGTGCTACGGATTCAGCTGGCGGGCCCACTCACGAAGACGGTTGAGATTCGTGCTGAAGAGTTTGAATCGGTTGAGTTTATCGTGACCGACGAGATGATGGTCGAGACGTTCTTTCACGAACTTACACATGCGATTTTATACGCAATGGATCAGGACGAACTGTCGGAGAACGAGAAGTTTGTCGGCATGTTCGGTAAAGCGTTGTTGGAAATCTACTTATACTCGGAGTATGAAGAAACACCGAAATCCGAAAGCAAAAAAACCGATAGTACAGGAACTTCCATCGAATAACCTCGACATGGAGAGTTTCGTCAATGAAAACCGTACGCAACTGATGCGTGTGGTTGTCGATAATATCGAGTTTGCGATCAATAACAATCGACCATCGGCGGAGCCGTTTGAGTTCGAAAATGCGCCATACGTCGTGTTGATCAGCCAACGGAACTTCCGAGAAAACTTGGAGCATATATTTGACGTGAGCCTCAAAAGCCAACACTTTGAGATGTGCGCCAAAGTAAAGTCATTGTTGGAACGACTACCAAAACCTCGTTACATCAAGCAATACAAGAACGTAAATCTACTCTAATACACTATGTCAAAAAAAGCTCGCCTGAAACGTGGTAAGAATGATATCGAAAAATCAGTATCGCCGGTCGAGGTGCAGGATCGAAGCCCAATCGTACATCAAAAGTCGAAGCTTCGGAACGATCTTCACATCTTTCACCGACAGCTCACGCCAAATCAGCAAGCGTTTTTGGACATGGCATTGGACAAGCATGTCAAGATGGTATTGGTGTCCGGGCCAGCTGGAACCGCGAAGACGTATTTGAGCGTCCTCGCCGCGCTTGAACTTCTGAACCAACGAAAAATGAGTGATATCGTATATGTTCGGTCTGTCGTGGAAAGTGCTGACGTGAAGATGGGATTTTTGCCCGGAGAACGTGACGACAAGTTTTCACCATATCTCCGACCGTTGATGGACAAGTTGGAGGAACTTCTACCAAAGGAAGACATCAAGTATCTGGAAGGCGAAAGCCGACTGGAAGGACTACCGGTCGGTTATCTCCGTGGACTGAACTGGAACGCAAAGATCATCATCGGTGACGAGATGCAGAACTGCACGAAAAAGGAACTCGTCACGTTGATGACACGAACGGGCGAGTTCAGCAAACTTTTTCTAATCGGCGATCCTACGCAGGCCGATATCAACGGCCGGTCGGGATTACAGACGGTGTTCGATCTGTTCAATGATGATGAGAGTCGGGTCAATGGCATATATACGTTCCAGTTCACCGAGGAGGACATCGTTCGAAGCAAGCTCGTTCAGTTCATCGCCAAAAAAGTGAAGAATCTTGCCTGACCTTATATTTATGCTACACAATGGCTAATCAAAAGACTTCAGACCTTCGTAGAATGCTGCCGGGAGAGCTGGCAGTTGGCGATCTGTTTCCGGTCGTAGATGTCAGTGAACCGACGTCTCCCACCGGAGAAAACAAGAAAGTTACGGTTGAGGACTTTGCGACGTATGTCTACGAAAACTACACTCCACTGGGAAGTCGATTCACGATTTTGGCAACACTGAACCACTCCGATTGGATACGAAGTGGTAGTGTTGAGGATGTATTACCTTCGTCATACGTTCTGACGTCAATCGTCTGTTCTCCTGAGGTTGGCCATCATCCAGTTATATCGGTTGGGACTGGAGACGCATCACCGCCGCCACCGCCGACTGGTTCATCGGTCACCGGTTCGTGGAATGACAACCGAGTATATCAGACGCAGTGCATCTACGATTCGAACTATCTCGAAGTTTCCAACTACGGTTCGGTTCATTCGTCACGCAAGATTTACGTGAAGTTCCACGGCGGTACAGAGTGCACGTGTTCGTTTGTGTTCGAAGGATACGCTCGGTAACCTAAACTCGTATGGCCGACTCCCAATATACAGCATCGCTTCTCTCCAAATCCCCACAAGGACTTCCCGGATGTAATGAGCCGCCGGAAGGCTATGTCTATGGACGTCTGGGAGAAGTCCATCGTAGTATTGGCGTCAATGGCCCAACCATTTGGTTAAAAAATGAACACGATACTCTAAACATTGGTTGGGTTAAAGTGGCCGGCGCGTACATCTATCCAACACCAACGCCAACGCCTACGCCAACTCTCACGGTTACGCCAACGGTGACTCCAACTCCATCCATTACGCCTACCGTGACGCCTACTGGGACGCCTCCGCCAACAGTAACGCCAACAGTGACACTGACGCCAACTAATTCGCCGGTGGCGTCACCGACACCGTATCCATCTCCAACGCCGACGATGACGCCGACGCCGACACTGACGGTGACTATGACGCCGACACCAACCCCAGTACCGGCCAACTATGACGGATTCTATGGTGAGTTCTATAACAACTCCGAAGTCACAGTTCCAATCGTCAACTCGGGCTCTTGGAATACCCTCAACTTCGATTATGCCAATACGCTTCCGAATGTGGATGGACTCACAGACCCAGACTCGTGGTCCACTAACTGGACAAGTTATATCATTCCAAAAACAACCGGAAACTACGAACTCAATGGTTGGTTTGATGATGGATTGAGCATTACGTTCAATGGATCGGTCGTAGTTAATAGATTTGGTGAAACGCATCCATCTCAGTCCTTTACAGCGTCGCTTGGAACATTGCAGTCGGGATCGTTATATCCACTCAACATTTCATACTCGCAGAGAGACCCGCAGCACGCCACGTTGCGTGTGTACTATTCACTTGACAACGGTCCGTCAACGCTCCTTGGCCTACCAAGTGGCCCTGTCGTCAAGAACACGGTAACAAGCAATCCGCCGAAGTATACCAATCAGTGTCGTAGCGTATCGTTTTTCTCCGATGGCGCCGGAAATTTCCACTTTACATTTAATCTCTGTGACAGCCCGACCCCACAGACGATTGGCCCGGGAACAATGCCTCCGAACACGTTAATAACTACGGCAGGCTGTGTTGATGTACCGACAATAGATGTCGGCGCCGGGTCGCTTTCGGTCGGAGCAGGCTGTCTGTAAAAATACTTCGGTATTGACAAAATCGTGACCATGTGATGTATATATACGCATCAAATGGTTATGCACAACACGATCTTCATCCAAATCGCGGCCTATCGCGATCCGCAACTCGCCCCAACCATCCGTGACTGTCTGGCTCAAGCCGACCATCCGGAAAACCTCGTCTTCTGTGTAGCATGGCAGCATGCCGACGGTGACACGTTGGAGGAGTTCGCCAACCACCCACAGGTCAAGGTGATCGACATCGACTACCGCAAGAGCAAAGGCGCCTGTTGGGCTCGAAACCAAATCCAACAACGGTACGACGGCGAGACCTACACACTTCAGTTGGACTCGCATCATCGGTTCGCCAAGAGCTGGGATACGACGTGCATACAGATGGTGGATCAGTTGAGGGGGATGGGTCACGCGAAGCCGTTGCTGACCGGTTACATCTCATCGTTTGATCCTGACAACGATCCAGCTGGCCGCATCAACGTTCCGTGGAAGATGAACTTCGACCGGTTCATCCCCGAAGGCGCGGTCTTCTTCCTACCGGCCTCCATCGACGAGCACGTGACGTTGTCGGCACCGGTCGCCGCTCGGTTCTACTCGGCCCACTTCTGCTTCACCCTCGGTCAGTTCTGCAAGGAGGTGCCACACGACCCCAACTACTACTTCCACGGTGAGGAGATCAGCATTGCAGCTCGTGCCTTCACGTGGGGCTACAACCTGTTCCATCCGCACAAGGTGATCGCGTGGCACGAGTACACCCGCAAAGGTCGTACGAAGCATTGGGACGACCACAACGGTGCCGCTCGTGAGCAGACCGACGACAAGAAGGACTGGGGTCAACGGAACGCCGACTGTCACAAGCGAAACCGTTGTCTGTTCTCAATGGACGGCGAGAAGTACGAGAGCATCGAGTGGGGCCCGTACGGCTTCGGTCCCATCCGTACGTTGCGGGACTACGAGAAGTACGCTGGCATCAACTTCCAAAAACGAGCGGTGCAGCAGTTCACGTTGGACAAGAAGTACCCACCGAATCCGTGGTGGGACTACAAGACGGACGAGGAGTGGGATCAGTCGTTTGTGCAGGTCTTCAAGCACTGTGTGGACCTACAGCTGAACAAGTTCCCTCACGACGACTACTGGTTCTGGTGCGTATCCTTCGAGGACGCCGATGGCAAGGTGATCCATCGCAAGGATGCCGACGAGAACGAGTGCCGACGGTTGTTGGCCGATGCTCGCAATCCGAATGGTGATCGCTACATCAAGCTGTGGCGTGAGTTCCCGTGTGACAAGAAACCTCATCACGTCGTCGTTTGGCCACATAGCCGCAAGAACGGCTGGGGTGAGAAGATGACGTTCAGCCTCTGACCAACGCATGAGCAACGGTGACATCATCGCCATCCACGGCTCCCACAATGCGGCCGTGGCGTTTGGTCGTCCATCCTCCAACGTCGTACGTGTCGTGGAAGTCGAACGGCTCATCGGTTACAAGAACGCCGGTTTGGCTCAGTACAAGACGGTTCCGTCTGCCGATGAGATCGTGGAGCTGGCAGTTCATATCGGAACGTCGTGGGGCTATGGCCCGACGTTCGACCTCTGCACCAGCACCAACGTCGACGTGATCCACGGCCGGTCGAACGGTGTCTGGGAGAAGGTGTTCCACAACCGGCGGATACAGGCTGCCAAGAAGGTGTTCGGACCAACGCACCACCTCTGTCACGCGTGTGGTACGTTCTATCAGTCACCGTTCGAGAAGGCGGTCATCGTGTCGTTTGACGGAGGCGGAGATGACGGTTTTTTCAACATCTTCGTGGCGGACTCCCGCAAGGATGGTCCCAGACGGATCGCCTCGCACACCATCGACCTCGGGTTCGCCTACATGGTCTTCGGTGCCTACATCGACGTGATCAGGCTCGAACCGTCGTTGTCGGACGGCAACCTCATCTACAGCGGAAAGCTGATGGGTCTGTGTGGCTACGGCGTCGTTCGACACGACTGGGTTCAGGCGTTCACCGAGTTCTACCGTGCCAAGCCCGACGGCAACAACTACGAGGCACTCATCGATGAGTTGGGCAGCAAGATCGGTATCGAGTTCTCGCAACGAGTCGGCAAACGGTTGACCGGCCAAGTCGCGTACGATGTCGCAGCGACGAGCCAGCACGTGTTCGAGTCGTTGTTCTTCGAGCTGGCCAAACCGACCATCGACAGCTTGCCCGACCTGCCGATCTGCGTCACCGGCGGTTGTGCTCTCAACGTCCTCCTCAACACACGTGTCAAGTGGACGTGGCCCGACCGACCGGTGTTCGTCGCACCAAACAGCAGTGATTGCGGCATCGCCGTAGGCAACCTGCTCTACCACATCAAGCCGGAGCAGCCGGTCAACGTCATCTACGCCGGTCTGCCACTGCTCGACCTTGGCGCGGTTGCACACCACTGGTACACCGTGTCCAGTCAGGTCTCGTGGGAGACGTTGGA
>Ga0265297_10011433_pt1 | contig 10872 bp, 11 predicted proteins | sample Munlanlwell13791_FD_192502 | JGI IMG/M metagenome (GOLD analysis project Ga0265297, IMG submission 192502) | Leachate microbial communities from a municipal landfill in Southern Ontario, Canada - Leachate well 137-91 | ecosystem: Engineered > Solid waste > Landfill > Unclassified | place...
CAAACGGCTGGATACGCTGGAAAACAAGACCGTTTACCTGGTGGATACCGGCTTTGGCGGTAGTTACCAGTTCATGGTGCAGCTCCAAAAGTGGTTTAAAGAAAATATGCCCTCCGTCACCACCATCCGTAAACGTAAGCCGGGCAATGTCTTTATGGACGACAACGACGAACTCTGGGAAGAAGTTAAAGAAAAGGGGAATGCCGTTGTCCTTGGGGTGGCGGGTTGACCAGGCTGTGTCGGCGGCGTTGCCGCTGGTAGCCGAAAACTGGAAGGGAAATACGGTATCCCAGTTGCTCCGGTTTCTACTTATCAATTCAAAAGCGTGGCTGACGATAACCTGAAAGCCACCAATCAAACCATACCGTTTATTTACACGCCGCACCCGGTCATTGGGATGTCGCCGGAAGCGCTGGATAGATACATTGTCGGCAGTGACCCGGATACCGGCAAACCCATTATCGAAGAGATAATTGACGTGCTGACCAAGCCGGTTAAGGCAGCTAAAGCGACGGCAGCGCCGCAGGCAATAAAACCTGTCGTCATTGACAAGTTCTTGAAGGCGGATACTGAAGAAAATCTGCAGCAGCTGTTTTACGACAAGGGTTGGACGGACGGGCTGCCCATTATCCTTCCCACCGAGGAAAGAGTCAAGAAAATGCTCGCCGGGACATGCGCGGCGCCGGACGATATAGCTGCCGAGTCATTCAAGTTTGATACGCGGGAGATGGTCAAATACACCGTTGAGAATATAGCGGTGATTGCTGTAATGGCCGGGGCCAAGCCGGAATACTTCCCGGTGATACTGGCAATCGCCTCGTCAAGGCAGTCATCGTTAATGCCGTCCACCACCCCGTTTGAAGCGATGCTTCTGGTCAATGGGCCTATCGCTAAAGAAATCGGGATGAACAGCGGCATCGGGGCTTTCAGCGCGGTAAACCAGGCGAACTCGGTGCTGGGCAGGGCGTGGACGCTGATGAGCATTGCGCACGGCTTTGCCATCCCCCGCCAGACGCTCTGGAGCTCGCAGGGGAACAACCATACATATAACAACATGTGCTGTGCCGAGAATGAGGAGCGGAGCGTTTGGGAACCGTTCCACGTGACCAAGGGCTTCCGGGCGGAGGAGAGCGTTATCAGCATCTTTAGAGGGTGGACGTATGTGAACAGCACCGGCGGGGCATCGCACCGGTCATTAACGGAAGAACTGAACATCGAGCTGGCCGTCATGCCGCCGCTGAATTCATCGGCGACGATTATCATGGACCCGATGGTCGCCAGGGAGCTTAAGGAAGACCAGGGGTTCAAGACGAAGCTGGATTTCTGCAAACACCTGTCCGAGAACATCAAGATGAAGAACGGGCAATTTTGGAAGACGGACTACATAGACATGCTGGTGGCATCGGAGGCGTACAAGGGCGTAGAGCCTTACGCCTCGTGGAAGAAGCTGCCCGATGACGCATTAATCGCGCCGTATCACAAGCCGGAGAACATCAACATCATCGTGGTGGGCGGCGAGACCAGCCCGCTGTGGAAGGCGTCGGACTTCGGGTATTCCGGGAGTTTCCCGGTGGATAAGTGGCGGGCGGCTCCGGCTGGGGCGGAATGCAAGGATGGGGAGTGCGGATTGCCGGACGCTCCGGGCCAGTACGACGACTAGGGATTGGATTTTCGAATTATTTTTTTCGAATATTTAGCTTGGAATCGTTTTTGGTTGAAGCTAAATCGTTTTCCGATTCGTTTTTCGTAATATGTTAAGTAGGCTTCTTTTTTGGGTATTAAATTGTTAAAGAACAAGATGCACTAAAGCATAATAATGATATATTGGGGGAAAGAGGCGGGTAAAGGTGGTTTTGTCGCAATGACTGGAGGAAAACTAGATGAAAATAATCGGTATATCTTTTAGTCCGAGGAAGAACGGGAACACCGTGGCGATGCTCAAGCTGGCATTGGGCGCGGCGGAAAAGGCGGGGGCGGAAGTCGAGCTTTACAGCGTTGCCGGCAAGCACTTAGAGCCGTGTCGCGGGTGCTGGTCATGCCGGGAAACGGGCAAATGCGCCATCACGGACGACGACGTGCCGGAATTATTAGAGAAGATGTGCGCCGCCGACGGTATTATCTTTGGGACGCCGGTATATTTCTGGGGCATGACGGCGCAGGCTAAAGCGGTGATTGACCGCACGATATCTTTAAATAAACCACCCCACACCCTGAACAACAAGGTCTGCGGCGTGGTGGCGTCCTGCGGCTCTTTAGGAATGGTGGACGCGCTTAAGGATTTCAGTTACTACATCGTCCAGCGGCGGATGCTGCCGGCCAACCAGGTCAGCGCCTACCTGATGGAACCGGGCGACCTGAAGAAGATGCCCAAGTGTCGTGAGGCTTTAAGGCTGCTGGGGCAGCAGATGGCGGCGCTGGTAAAGATGAAGTTCAAGTATCCGGATAAGTTCTTTAAAGGCCCGGGGGCTTTTGGGACGTGGACGAAGTAAAAATCAAATCTCAAATCTCAAAAATCAAAGATACAGATTAAAGATAAAAAACTACTGTTGGTGACTTTGCGTTTTCTACTTACTTGCCATCGTGCTAAATACATCACAAATATACGCTAACTGCTATTGCTACTTAGTGCGGTCTAGGCTACACTTTAGAGTAAGAAAAGCGGGAGGTGCGCAAAATGAACACGCTGGTTATTTACGACTCACTCTACGGCAACACGGAAAAAGTCGCCAAAGCCATGGCGGAGGCGCTGGGTAAAGATGCTAAAGCGGTCAAGGTGGGGCAGGTTAAAGCCGGCGGTATCAAGGACTACGCCTATGTGCTGGTAGGGTCGCCGACGCAGGGCGGGCGGCCGACCAAAGCCATGCAGACATTCCTGGCGAGTCTGACCGAAGATGACGTACTCGGCAAGCGCTTCGCCGCTTTTGATACGCGCGCCCAGGCATTTATCGTCAAACTCTTTGGCTGGGCGGCGCCAAAAATCGAAAAAACCCTAAAGAGCAAACGCGCCAACTGCACCGCACAGCCGCAGGGCTTCTTCGTGGAAGGCACCAAGGGGCCTCTGGCGGAGGGTGAACTGAAACGGGCGGGGACGTGGGCTAAAGCGATTATCGCGGGGCTGCCCACCAATATGATGCCCGGCGAGTTCAACGTCAAGACGAAAGAGTAAACCGGTTCTTGACTTGATTGACTGCGTTACATTATCCTTTAGTCAATATTGATTAAAGGAGGCCTCCCATGGCAGTTAAAAATCCCAAAGGCTGGTACGATATCACCGTTCCCTTAAAGCAGGGGATAATTTACTTTCCCACCGACCCCTTCCCGCCCAAAATCTACCGTTACCACGACCGCGAGTTGGGCGCCAAAGTGACGATGTCCGTCATAGAAATGATATCGCATACCGGCACGCACATAGACTCGCCGCTGCACTTCATCCCCGGCGGCAGCACCATCAGCGATATGCCCCTGGACGCTACCATCGGGCCGGCGCGGGTCATAGAAATCAAAGACAAAGAAAGCATCAAAGCCAAAGAGCTAAAGCAGCACAACATCAAAAAGGGCGAGCGGGTGCTTTTTAAGACACGCAATTCACCAAAGGGTTACGAAGGCGAAAAGTTCGATGAGGACTACTGCTATTTGGACGATGACGGCGCGGACTACCTGGCTAAGGTGGGGGTAAGACTGGTGGGGATTGACTTTATCACCATCGGGACGATAAAGCGCCAGGAAAACATTCAGCATACGCATAAGGTGCTGCTGGAAAAGGGGATTTATATCCTCGAGGACTGCGCGCTGGATAAAGTGCCGCCGGGCGAATATGAGCTGCTCTGCCTGCCGCTGCTGATGTACAAAGGCGACGCAGGGCCCTGCCGGGCGATACTAAAACCACTCTAATATTGATGTATTTTTTATAAGAATGTGACTTTGTTAACATGAATTTAATATTCATGTGACTACAATATATCTATAAGGAGGTGCCGAAAAGTACGGGTTTTATCCTCCGGGAGGCGCCGGACGGAAATATTGCACCCGCATGATTTGGACTAAAACAACAAAACAAGCAAATAGCGATAACAAAAGCTATCCTGCAGCGTTATATTAAGCGAGGATAGTTTTTTGTGAGGATTTTGTGATAATTCTAAACAGTTTTGTGAGATGAGCGTAAAGTGACTCTTTTAAAATTGTTTACAGTAGAAACAGATTAGCAGAAGGCAGAACGGGTGCGATATGAATACTATTGAAAGCAAAACCATTAAAATTGACGGACGGAACGTCCACTATTATACCGCGGGTGAAGGCGAACCCCTTGTAGTGATACACGGCGGCGCCGGAGACGCCCGCAGCTGGTGGGGCAACATCGAGGATTTGTCCCAAAAATATCGTGTTTACGCGCCGGACCTGCCGGGCTACGGCACCAGCCAGCCGCTGGACGGCAATTATTATATTCCCGAGCTATCCGATTTTGTTAACAAGTTTACCAAGTTCCTGCACCTGAAGCAGTTCAACCTCATCGGGCATTCAATGGGGGGCGGCATCGCGCTTAATTTTGCGTTAAAGTTCCCCTCCAAAATAAAGAAGCTGATACTGGTCAGCAGCCTGGGACTGGGCAAAGAGATTGCCCTGTGGCTAAGATTTGTATCCATACCGACGGTAGTTAAAGCGCTGGGGTGGCTGGTGGGTTCGGTGATACAGTTCCTCGGGTGGATGTTGGGACAATCAAACCCGTTTGAGTTAGTGATGCCGATTACGCCGGTATTCGTCAGAATCGGGTCAAGCATTGCCAACAAGCACGAACAAAGCTTTATTTTGGAGAAATACCTGCCGAAAATCAAGACCCCCACGATGCTGATCTGGGGCGGCCGCGACCCGGTAGTCCCGGTGAAAACGGCTTACCGCGCCGTGAAGGAACTCCCCAACGCCAGGTTGATGGTTTTCAAACGGAGCGGGCACAACGTCCACCGCGAGCAGAAGAAAAACTTCTCGCGGCTGGTTTACGAATTCCTCGGCTAATGGCCGTGGGCGGCTTGCTCCGCCGCGACGTATTCCTTAAATTCCTTGACGATATTCTTGTGCCTGACGACGACTTCCCCGATGCCGTAGCGCTTGCTAAGGCGTAAAGGCACGCAGCAGCAGGTGCAGCAGCTGCATATCGCATAAAAGTTCTCGCGGCATTTCAGGATTGACAAAACTAAACCGCGCCGCTGGCTGTCTTTTAAAATCTCGCGGGCTTTTTCCGGGGTAATCTGATGCGCTTCTTTACCCATTGTTTCGTGCAGGATGTGTTCCGAAGGCGCTAGTAATATCTCGTTATCGCGTGGGTGGTGGCACTTCTTAAAAACCTCGCGGCAGGTGCAGGGCGACTGCGCAATACCGCCAGCGGCGGCGATAAGCTCATCGGCCTCGGCGGCGGTTAAAAGATAGGCGCGGTGATTGGTTTTCCCATAGGCGTTGGCGATATTCCTCACTAAATTCCCCAGCAGGGGTATCCGCGTCCATGAAGCGAAGAACATGTAAAGCCGCAAGATGCCCTTGCGGTTCAGGTTGTAAAACTTAAGCGTATGGTGCATAGTCGTTTTACCTTACATGCGGGGCTTGCAGATAATTTCCTTGAGCCGCGAACCGAAAAAGCGGTGGGTATAGCCTGGCTGAATAACCACGGCGGTATCGGCGCCGCGGCCGGAGCCGCCGATGCTGATAATTTCTTCATCGGTACGGACGTGTCCGCCGTCGGCAGCCATGGCGGCGCATTCAAAAGCGACCTTCATACCTTGTCCGAAGGTGCGGAGCGTCATGGCAATAACATCGCCGATATCACTGGTGGGAGCAGGTGGTGCTCCGGGCCCGCCGGCAGGGCCGAGAGAGCGGTGAATAGCGCCGAAGGCATGGGCAGTGGTAACGACAATCCCGCCTTTGGCTTCGACGGTTTTTCGTGCCTCATCGGTGAATTCCTGGGTGTTAGGCTCGCGCATGCCGGTGACGTGGGTGACGACGATGACCTTAAAGCCTTTAAAAACATCCACGGCTTTAACGGCGGTATCGCCGACGGTGGAAGCAACGACGACGGTCTTGATGCCGAGTTCATCGGCGCGGGCTTTAGCCAGCGCGAGGGTTTTAACGGTATTTTCCTCGCCGCCGGGTTTTTCAAAATAGGTTATTTTCTTTTCCATTATATCCCCTTATTTTTTGGGCGTTGGTTTTTTAGCCGCCGGTTTCTTGGCGGCTGTCTTTTTAGCGGCGGGTTTTTTCGCCGCCGATGGAGCCGCCGGAATACCGCCTTCGGGGGCTTTTTTCTCTTCGGGTTTGGGGGCGGCGGCTTTAGCCGCTGGTTTGGCAACGGTGTTCTTTAAAGAGCCGATGTTTTGAATTTTGACCTCTACAACGTCGCCGACCTGCAAAGAGCCGATGCCCGCGGGCGTGCCGGTAGCAATAACGTCGCCGGGGAGGAGGGTCATCACGTTGGAGATAAAGCTGACCAGTTCATAAACACCAAAGATAAGCTCCTTGGTGGAGGCTTTCTGTTTAGACTTGCCGTTGACCAGGGTTTCCAGCGTAAGGTTGGACGGGTCGAGTTCAGTTTCGATGCAGGGGCCGATGGGGCAAAAGGTGTCAAAGCCCTTGGCGCGCGTCCACTGGCCGTCCTTAGCCTGCAGGTCGCGGGCGGTGACGTCGTTTACGCAGGTGTAACCTAAAATATAGTCCTTGGCTTCCTTGACGGAGACCTTTTGTGCCGTCTTCTTAATGACGATGCCCAGTTCGCCTTCGTAGTCCAGTTTCTTCGTCGAAGGAGGATAGGTGATATCATCGTCCGGCCCGATTACGGAGGTGGAGGGCTTAAGGAAGATGAGCGGTTCGTCAGGTGTCTGGCTCTTCATTTCCTTGCCGTGGCTGGCGTAGTTGACGCCCAGCGCAACGATTTTGTAGGGCTGGCAGGGCGGCAGCAGCTTAATCTCGCCCATAAGGTAAAAGCGGTCGGTCTCCTTGAAATCATCGGTGTAGGGAGAGCCCGCGGCGCTGCAGACGGCGCTGCCTTTAAGCGTGCCGTAGTAGGCCTGGTCGTTAAGTGAAAAACGTACTATTTTCATCTCTAGCTCCTTGCCGTTTATTTATTAAACTTTAAATTACTGACAGAGTTCAGCCAGTCTTTAGGGCCCACCGGGCAATATGCCAAACAGCGGCCGCAATGATAGGCGGGGACGCCGCCGATAACCTCGCCGCGCTGGCGGGGGTCCAATTGCTCCTCGGCGGCTTTCATGACATCCATGGAGGTGGGATTCTCGGGGAAAACGATATCCTTGAGCCCGAGGGCTTTGGTAGTTAAGCCGCGGGTGGCAATTTCACAGCTGGGGAAGTCCACCCAGCCATATTTAAATTCACGGTCGCCCATCTTTACCGATTTGTAGCGCGTGGGGCTGATAGCCTTGGTGGGGCAAACGTTTATACAGATGCCGCACTTGACCGGGTCGCACATGGCAATCGGGTCAAGCATGGGGTCGGGCTCGATGTCCGCTCGGGTGATAACGCTGACGAGCCTGATGCGCGGGCCGTAGTCCGGCGTCATGACGATGCTTAGCCACCCAAAGGTGCCGATGCCCGCGGCGACAGCGGCATGGCGATTGGAAAAGGGGGCGCCGGCGCTGCCGGGGCCGGAGGGAACGGGGGTGGACATATAGCCTTTGCGCTCCAGGAAGCGCGCCATCTCGTAGGCGGCGAACTTAAGATAGTAATTGGGGAAGAGGGAATAAGCGTAAGAGCCGTAGATACACTGGAGGTGGCGCAACCCGTCCTCGTAAGCGCGGAAGACAGTCTGCACGGCGCCGAGGCTTAGCTTAACCGCCATAACGACGACGGATTTCGCGCCGGGTAGCAGGTCGGTGGGGCGGTTGCCCTGCGGCGCGCCCGCAAGCCTTTCCACGTTGGCAATGCCGCAGTAATCCATGTCCAGTTTCTCTAAAGCGTACTTCTTAATTTCATCCTTAAGCTTCAAGACGAATACCTCCTGCAAGAAAGGGAAATTACCAAGAACCTTTTCTAAAATGCATTATAGCAAGGGTAAGGGGGAAAGGGAAATAGGAAGTTAAAAAGGAGGCAATTATGTTTGATTTAGCTTTGAGACGATTGCCCGGAGGGGTGCGATATGCTATATTTATTGCATGAGTACGGAATCGGATTATGTAGCCTCCGGCGGGGTAACTTCGCCCGGAGGATTCATGGCCGGCGCGACCAGCGCCGGTATTAAGTACCCAATCGGACAGCGCTACGACCTCGGTATTCTACTTTCCACCAAATCCTGCGTCACCGCCGGCGTATTTACGACCAATAAAGTTAAGGCGGCTCCGGTGTTGTTGTGCAAGGAGCGGCTAAAGCGGGGCGGGATGCGCGCCATCGTGATGAACAGCGGGTGTGCCAACGCGTGCACCGGCCAGCAGGGGATGGCAGATGCCCAGGAAATGACCGAGCTGGCGGCGAAAAACATCGGGATTAAGAAAGAAGAGGTGCTGGTTGCCAGCACGGGGGTCATCGGGACAATGCTGCCGATGGAACGCATCCGGGCGGCGCTGCCGAAAATCATGTTCTCGGCGGGAGGAGGGCACGACCTCGCCCGCGCGATAATGACTACGGACAGGGTGCCTAAAGAAGTGGCGGTAAAGACCGACGATTTTACCATTGGGGGGATACTTAAGGGGTCGGGCATGCTGCACCCCGATATGGCGACGCTATTATGCTTTTTAAACACCGACGCGCCCGTCGAACCCAATTTCTTAAGGCAGGCGTTAAGAGAGTCGGCGGCGATTTCTTTTAATATGCTGACCGTTGACGGCGACAGCAGTACCAACGATTCATTGATAATTATGGCTAACGGCGTGACGGGCGGCGAGACCATCCGGGTGGGGAGTCATAAAGCCAGGGCATTCCAGCAGGCGCTGGACAAGGTGTGCGTTTACCTGGCGAAGGAGGCGGCGCGCGATGGCGAGGGGGCGACCAAGCTCATCGAGGTAAGGGTATCCGGGGCGGTAACTCCGCGCGAAGCGCAGATAGCGGCGAGAACGATTGCAGGCTCGTCACTGGTAAAGACGGCGGTATACGGCGCCGACCCGAACTGGGGGCGGATACTGGCGGCCGCAGGGCGAAGCGGGGCTAATATGGAGGAGGGGAAAGTAGAACTGCACCTGGGGGAAACAAGCGTGGTTAAAGACGGCATACCGGTGAAATTCGATAAGGAAAGCGTTGTTAATTATTTAAAGGGCAACGAGATAAATATAAGGCTTAACCTGCACCTGGGGAGGGGAGAGGCTACAGCGTGGGGCTGTGACATGACCGAGGAATATGTGAAGATTAACGCCGAGTATACGACGTAGGTTATTTAAAGATGAAAGATATTACAGTAATTAAAATAGGCGGTTCCACTTTCAATAGCGGGGATACCACTATTCAGGACATCGTGGAGCTGCAGAAAAAGAAGCACGCCATAGTAGTGGTGCACGGCGGTGGCAATACGGCCACGGAATGGCTGAAGCAGTACGGCATCCAAACCAAGTTCGTGCGGGGAGAGCGCGCCACCGATATACGGTCGCTGGCGGTGGTGACGGCAGTGCTGGCGGGGCTGGTGAATAAAGAGCTGTCGGCGGCGATAAACCTTTACGGCGGCAGCGCGGTGGGGACCAGCGGCGTTGACGGCGCGATGATTGAAAGCAAAATGAAAGATAAAGAACTGGGTTATGTGGGGTCGGTGGAACAGGTCAATGTAAAGGTGCTGGAGACGCTGTTGAAAGACGGCTTTATACCGGTCGTATCCCCGATAAGCCTTTATTCAATGGAGAGGATGGGGGAAGAGCCGGGCATTATCAACGTCAACGGCGACCCGATTGCCGGGGAAATCGCCGCGGCGCTGAAAGCGAAACGACTGATTTATTTAACGGACACCGACGGCATCTGGGATAAAACCGGCGCGACCTTATCATATATCAGCCAGGTAGAAGTGGCGCCGCTAATAGCATCCGGGGTAATCGAAGGGGGGATGATACCTAAAGTGGAAGCCTGCATCAAGGCTTTAAAAGAGGGGACGCTAGCCCGTATAATAGATGGAAGAAAACCACGCGCGCTGATGGCAGAATTCGTAAAGCCAGAAGGCGGCACGACGATAGGAAAGTAAGATGATTGACTGGAAAGAAATAGAAAAGAAATATTACATGCGCACATTTGACAAGGTACGCCTGCCGGTGGTGCTGGTCAGGGGCAAGGGCGCCAGGGTCTGGGACGACCGGGGCAAGGAGTACCTGGATTTTGTAGGTGGGTGGGCGGTAAACAGCCTGGGGCACGCGCATCCGGTAGTTGCCGGTGCGGTAGCCGCGCAGGCTAAAAAGCTGATACACACCTCCAACCAGTTTTACACCGTGCCGCAATTACAGCTGGCCGAACTGCTGGTTAAGAACAGCTGCTTCGACCGTGTATTCTTCGCCAACAGCGGATTGGAAGCCAACGAAGGCGCGGTCAAGCTGGTGCGGCGCTACGGCAAATTAAAGCTTAATGGCGCCTATGAAGTCATTACAGCGCTGGGGTCGTTCCACGGACGCTCGCTGGCAATGACGGCGGCGACGGGGCAGGAATCGTTCCACACGCCCTATACGCCGATGCCGGAAGGTTTTATCAATGTTAAGTACAACGATATAGAAGCAATAAAAGCCGCTACCAACGAAAAAACGGTGGCGGTGATGCTGGAGCTGATAGAAGCGGAAACCGGCGTCATCATCCCTAATGAGGATTACATCAGACAGGTGCGCCACTGGTGCAACGAGAAGGGCATTTTGCTGATTCTTGACGAAATTCAGACGGGCATCGGCAGACTCGGCGCGCTGTTCGGCTACCAGCTTTATGGCG
>Ga0265297_10011434_pt1 | contig 10871 bp, 8 predicted proteins | sample Munlanlwell13791_FD_192502 | JGI IMG/M metagenome (GOLD analysis project Ga0265297, IMG submission 192502) | Leachate microbial communities from a municipal landfill in Southern Ontario, Canada - Leachate well 137-91 | ecosystem: Engineered > Solid waste > Landfill > Unclassified | place...
AGTCGCGCACGTTGCCGTTGAAAAAGCGCCTTGCGGCCTGGATGCGATCCTCAGTACGAACAAGTTCACGCTGGAGATCGGCCACCTGCGTGCTGGATTTCAACTCGGGATATTTCTCCACAACCGCGAAGATCTGTCTGAGTCCTCCGGTAATCTCGTTCTCCATTTTGGCGAGTTCCTCTCCCGGCTTTGATGTCTGCGCCATACTGCGCAGTTGGGTAATCCGCTCAAGGACGGAGGACTCGTACTTCATGTAGCCTCTCACGGCCGAGACGAGATTCGGGATCAGGTCGTGGCGGCGCTTAAGTTCCGTGTCAACGTCGCTCCAGGACTCCTTGATAAGATTGCGGAGTCTGACCAGCGAATTATACATCAAGGCGATAATCAGAGTGAAGAGGAGGAAAGCTCCGCCGACGATGAACAACGCTATCATTCCGGAATCCGTCTGCATTGATTGCCTTTCTGATTGCTCCGAATATACAGGTTTTCGCCGACCGCGCGAGGGGGAAGCATCCGAGGTCAGCGGCCGGTTGCTTTGCCGACCGGACGAACCAGGAATTTTTCCCTGGCCAGCGGGTCGAGCTTGCCCAGGAGACCGAACGCGGCACCGAGGACGAAATCGAACCGACTCACAGAGAACTGCAGGTTGGAGAGCGAGAAGATGAAGAGCGGACCCCTTGCCTCAAAGCAGTATTTCTCGCGGTCATGGACAAGCGACTCCATAACCTCGCGGCCGAAAAAGTCGTATGCGGTCTTCTTGTCATCAGCCTTGACGAAGTACATGTCGTTGAACTGGTTGAACTCGAAGTCAATATCGTCGAACCCCATCATCTCGGCGATGCGGTCAACGAAATTCTCCGGCCGCACCCACAGATGGCTTGGCACTGTCAAAGCCCCTTCGAGCAACAGCCAGCGGTGGTTGTAGTGTGTTGTGCTATCGCCCGAGCCCGTCTCGAATTCGTGGGTGAAGAAGCAGAAGCGTACGCCGTCACGCTGGCCGAAAACAAGCAAAGAGACCTTGTGCGAGGAACCTTGCCGAAATTCCTTCAAGTCCTTGCACAGCTTCAGAATGCCAAGGGTGTCTTTTGCGCTGAAAGTGCATCCGTGCGAATCCGCGTAGGCCTGAAGCTCCCTCTTGACCCGCCTCAGATACTGCAGGGTGAGAATCACCATAGTGGCCGCGACCACCACGAATCCGCCGATAATCGTAAACACCAGTACACCTTCATTCATGCGGATGACCTGCAATGGACTTGATTGTCCCGGCGCGGAGCGCTCGCGTGTTCGCAGAGAGGAGAGCCGGGAGATCGCATCACCGCAACTGGCTCAGAATTCCCGCGAGCCCCTGTCGTTCGTAGAATGTGTCCGACCATTGCTTTGCACCTGACGACAGGCCGTACTTTTCCTTCGTCAGTGGGTCCAGCTTGTTGTGAAATTCGAGCGCCGTGTCCAGCATCCGGTCGTAGAACTCGAGTGGGATATTTCCGGAGTATGAGAACAGCGTGTGCGGCCCGAGGATCTCCATGCTGATCGGACGAGGGAGACGCAGGCAGAACTCCATTACCTCGCGGCCGAAGATGTCGTAGGCCATCTTTTTGTCGTCAGACTTCACGAAGTACTTGTTGTTGAACTCGTTGTACTCGAAGTCTATGTCGTCGAAGCCCATGAGTTCGGCGACCCTGTCCAGAAAACCTTCGGGACGCATGGACAGATGGGTGGGAAACACCAACATGCCCTCGACAAGCAGCCCCTGGCGGGTATGGGTACTGCGGTTCTTTCCCGAGCCCGTAACATAGCGCAGGTGGAAAAAGCAGAAATCGAGACCTTTGCGCTTGCCGTACACGTTCCAGTAGACCTTGTGCGAATGGCCGACGCTGAACATGTTAAGCGCCCGGCACCGGCCCATGATGTTAAACGCATCTTCTTCACAGAATGTGTAGCCGTTGGCGTTGGCGTATTCGATCATCGCCTGCTTGCGACGCCAATTGTAGTAGAGCGCAAAACCGGCAATCGCCGCTGCGGCCAGAAGACCTCCAACCACCAACAGGCACTGCCCGCCACCGTTCTCAAAGCCCATAACTCCTCCGTTGCGGGCTCTCCGCTACATGTACTTCTCAGTCATGAGCATTTCGGCGTTCGAGGTAGTCTTCTTGATCCTCTCGATAAGCCACTCGGTTGCTTCAACGGTATTGAGTTCGTTGAGTATGTTGCGGCGCAGCGCCCATACCCTCTGCAACTCCTCCTTGTGGAACAGCAACTCTTCCTTGCGCGTTCCGGATGCATGGATATCCACGGCAGGGAACGTGCGCTTGTTGACTAAACGCCGGTCAAGATGGAGTTCCATATTGCCGGTGCCCTTGAACTCTTCGAAGATGACTTCGTCCATCTTCGAGCCCGTGTCAACGAGTGCTGTGGCAAGGATAGTCAGGGAACCGCCCTGCTCGATATTGCGTGCAGCTCCGAAGAAGCGCTTGGGGCCTTGAAGGGCCGTTGAGTCGATACCACCGGTCAGGATTCTGCCGGAGTGAGGGGCCTCGGTATTATATGCACGCCCGAGCCTCGTTATCGAGTCAAGGAGGATGACGACATCGTCACCGAACTCGACCATCCTCTTGGCCTTTTCGAGGATCACGTTTGCCACATGGATATGACGGTCAGCGGGCTCGTCGAAAGTTGAGGCAACGACTTCACCGTGAACGGTGCGTTCCATCTCCGTGACTTCCTCGGGGCGCTCGTCTATCAGCAGAACGATCAGCTTGGCCTCGGGGTTGTTCCGAGCGATGGAATTGGCGATATTCTGAAGGAGAATGGTCTTGCCGGTACGCGGAGGCGCGACGATGAGTCCACGCTGGCCCTTGCCAATCGGCGTAACGATATCGACCAGTCTCATATTCAGGTCCTTGGGGCCGGTCTCGAGCAGGTAACGCTTGTTGGGGAACAGGGGGGTCAGGTCCTCGAAGAGAATCGTGTTGTTGACTTCGCTGGGGTCGCGGTAGTTGATCGCCTCGACCTTCAAAAGGGCGAAGTAGCGTTCGTTGTCTTTTGGAGGACGGATCTGGCCGGAAATGATATGACCGGTGCGCAGGTTGAACCTGCGGATCTGACTTGGCGAGATATAGATGTCGTCAGGGCAGGCGACGTAGTTGAAGTTGGGAGACCGAAGGAAGCCGTAGCCCTCAGGGAGGATCTCAATCACGCCCTCGCCGTACATTTGGCCGTCGCGACTGATGTGCTTCTTCAGGAGTTCATAGATGATCTCCTTGCGCGACATTGTACGGGAGCCTTCAATCTCCTGCTCGCCTGCAAGCTTGTGCAAGTCGGTGGCATTCAAGCGCTTCAGCAACTGGATATGCAACTCGCCACGGCGTACTTCTTCCTGAATCTTGCGGAAGTCGTCGCCATTTGTGGACAGGTCGGAAGCTGGAGCCGCCGCTGGAGCTGGCGCGGGAGCCGGTTTGACCCGACTGGATGCGGCTTCCCGCAAATATGCCTGGCTGCTGGATTTCGCCTCCATCAAAGGAAGCTCTTGAGCAGCGTGCCTTGCGCTCGTCCGAGTCGAACCGCGTGTGCTTGGAGCGTGAACGGGTGGCGCGACGGGAGCAGGAGGAGGCTGCACAGGGGGAACGGGGGGTTGAACCGGAGGCTCAGGGGCGGGGACTGGCGCGCTCTGAGCAGAGGGCTCGGGAGCGGGCGTCTCGACCTGAGGAGGCGGTGTCTCCTGAATGGGGGCTGGTTTCTCAGGAGGTGGCGCTTCAACGGGAGCGGCTGCAGCCTGTTCCTGCGGCACTTCGACCGGGGAAACTGCTGCTTGTTCCTGTTGTGCTTCGACCGGAGCGGAAGCAGGCGCGGATGTCTCCACAGTCTGCGGAATCGGCTCGGCCTGAGGGGTCTCGGGGGAGTCGGCGGGCTGCTCCGGCCGGACGCGGCTGGTGGGGATGCCGCTGATAAGGCGAGTGTTACGACGTGGAGTTCGGGAGGGTCTGACCATCAATAATCTCCTTGTACACTTTTTCCACGGCATCTCGAAGCTCTTCGAGTGAGCCGTTGTTCTCGATCACGTAAGATGAGTCTTGCAGCTTGCGCCACAACGGGTATTGGAAAGCCTCACGGCGTTTCATTTCACCTTCCGGCCAACCGCGCTTGGAAATTGCACGTTCCTCACGCACACGCTCATCTGCCATTACAAGGATAATGTAGTCGCAGAATTCGTGCATACCGGTTTCGAAAAGGAGCGCGGCGTTGATAACGAGCATCCTGCCTGCACGCCGAGCTTCCTGAACTTCCTTCTGCATATCGCCAACTATCAGGGGGTGCAATATCTCGTTGAGTCGCATCAGCTTGTCGGCATCCTGGAAACAGATTGTTCCGAGTTTCCACCTGTCTGGCAGGCCACACTGGTCAAGGATTCCGTCGCCAAAAGCATCCACCAGTCTTGCCGCAATGTCCGGCATACGGATGAGCCGATGGCCGAGCGAGTCGGCGTCGAGCACAACGGCACCCAGCCCGGCCAGAAAATGACCGACCGTGGATTTGCCTCCAGCGATTGGCCCCGCAACGCCGACGATGATGCCCCTCGAAAGCGGGCGGCCCGTTCGGTCCACTACTGGTGGGTAGATCAGCATGGTTTGTCGAGCCTGGACAACATGGTCTTCATTTCAACTCGAGCCAGTCATGGCCGATTCCAACTGAAACCTGCAAGGGGACATCAAGGGGGATGGCTGTAGTCATCTCTTTTTCGATGAGCGCAGTTGCTTCGCGCTCGCGTCCCTCGGGCACTTCATAAAGAAGTTCGTCGTGTATCTGCAGGAGAAGCGAGAACGGGAGTGAAGCTTCCCTTATCCTTGCACGAATATTGATCATAGCGGTCTTTATGAGATCGGCAGCGGATCCCTGAATCAGGGTGTTGACCGCAAGCCTTTCACCGGAAGCCCGTTCCGCCGCATCTCTCGAAACGATGGTCGGAATGAACCGCTTTCTGCCACCAATCGTGGTCACGTATCTTTTCTCCCGGGCGTCTTTGATGACGCTTTCCCGGAAATCCTGCACCGAAGGGAAACGGGAGAAGTAACTCTCAATGAACTTCCGGGCCTCGGTGCGGGATATGTGCAGAACATTCGCCAACCCAAAGGGGCCCTGTCCATAGACGAGGCCGAAATTGACGGCCTTCGCCACAGTCCGCATGGCAGGGGTGACTTCGGAAGGTGATATGTTGAAGATCTCGACTGCAACGGCGGTATGAATATCGCGGTTTTCCCGGAAGGCTTTGAGCAGGCCGGGATCCCGGCTGAAGTGCGCTAAGACGCGCAGTTCTATCTGAGAATAGTCGGCGCTTACGAAAATGCAACTCAACCGCGGTACAAATGCCGAACGAACTTCCGCCGCCTCATCTTTCCGCGTCGGGATATTCTGAAGGTTCGGCCTGTTAGAAGACAGCCGACCTGTGACCGTTCCAGTCTGGTTGAATGACGAATGAATTCGCCCGGTGACGGGATCAACATATCCCGGCAATGCGTCAAGGTACGTGGATTTCAGCTTCTGCAGCAGCCTGTAGCGCAAGAGCATCGGGACAATCGGGTGTTTGTCTCTTAGAGAATCCAGCACCTGAGCATCTGTTGATGGCAGCGACTTTCCAACCCTCAGAACCGGCAACTGCAGTTTTTCGAACAGGATTCTGGCAAGCTGCATTGTGGAATTGATGTTGAAGGTCTCACCGGCAAGTTCGTGAATTTCCTTTTCCAGGGCCTGGAGTTCCCGGCCGGTGGACTCGGATATACCCTTCAGTCGCTCGGGGGCCAGCCTTATGCCATTCAATTCCATCTCCGAAAGAACCGGTACGAGGGGCATTTCCAGATCGGTAAAGACGCCAAGAAGGCTCTCTTTTTCCAGCTTCGGGCCGAGGATATTCCAAAGCCTGAGAGTTACATCGGCGTCCTCCGAAGAGTACTCCGCGACTTTCTCGATGGGGGCCCGATCCATTGTTATCTGAGAGGAGCCCTTGCCGATCAGATCCTCTATTGGAATCATTCGCAAGCCCAGCATGTCGACGCACAACGCGTCAAGCGACAGGCGTCTTCCTTCAGGGCTCAACAACCACGCTGCGATGAGAGTATCATGCAGTTCGCCCTTGACGGAAATCCCGTTAGCGGCGAGGAAGCTCATATCGAATTTCAGGTTGTGCCCTACCTTGGCGATGGCAGTATCTGCCAACACCAGGCCAAGGATTTCCCGAATCGCAGCGATGGGCATCAACGAGCCGCCATCCCCCAACAGGTCATTGCAGTAGCCCTCAGCAACAGGCAGGTAAGCGCCGATTCCCTCTTTCCAGGAAAGCGAGATCCCGACCAGCCGGTCTGAATGGTACCTGAATCCTGTGGTCTCGGTGTCCAGAGCAAACAGCTTCGCCTGCGACAATTCCGCGACGACAGCGCGCAATTCGTCCGCCGTCCGGACCAGCCGCCAACCGGTGCCGACCGGGAATGAAGGAAGCCGGGCCTCGACCTCTTTCAGCATGGAACCGAAACCCAGATCCTTATATATCCGATGGAGGAGACTGTAGTCGGGCTCACCGCGACGAAGGGATTCGAAATCCACGGCGAAGTCCCCGGGTGGCTCCAATGTCGCTAATCTCTTCGACAACCGGGCTAAGTCGGCGTTCGCGATGAGGCTTTCGCCGATTTTCTTGCGGTTTAGCACAATCTGAGGTGCAGCCTTGAGCACGGCTTCGATGTCGCTATATTCCTTGAGAAGCGCGGTGGCGGTCTTTTCGCCGATACCGGCAACCCCGGGAATATTGTCCGATGAGTCGCCCATCAGGCCCAGCCAGTCAGGAATCTGTTCAGGGCGAAGCCCCTTCAACTCGAACAGTTTTTCCGGAGTTACAAGGAGGTCCGCGGTGTCGTCGTACATCGAAACTGTCTCGGAAAGAAGCTGGTAGAGGTCCTTGTCCCTGCTGACAATGATGGTCTCAATGTCTGACGAATCGGCAACGGCAGCAAGAGCACAGATGAGGTCGTCAGCCTCGAATCCCGGCCTTGCCATGACAGAGACATTCAGGGCGGAGAGGAGATTTTTGAGCGGTTCTTCCTGAGCAATAAGGTCAGGCGGAGTGGGCTTTCGTTGCGCCTTGTATTGAGCGAACTCGACGTTTCGGAAAGTGCCGCCCGGGGAATCAAAGCAGACCGCAACATACTGGGGCTGCAACCTATCCAGAGCCTTGGAGAGGGACTTGACGAAGCCGAAGATTGCATTGGTGGGACTGCCATCCGGGCTTGTCAGGCCACGAATGGCGAAGAAGGAACGGAAGAGGATGGCGTGCCCGTCAACGACGACGAGTCTTGGACGCATAGGGCTACCTCAGGGCAAGGGAGCGAATATCGGCCTTCCGGGATGGGTCAATGAGATTGGGAAATGGCCCGCTGGGGCAATCAGTCGTGGACTTCGGGACTATAACCTGCTATGGTGAGGTTGTCAAGCGTTTTCGCGCGAGAATGGGCATTCCGGTGAGGGTTGACGCGCGCGGAAGCGTGAGTTTTTTTCTTGACAGTGTTTCATGCCCTCGTAAAATCGACCCGATTAGCCTTAGTTGATAGCGTCGTTGCGCTCTCTTAAAGGAGGCGTTCGTGTCTGACAGAGCGAAGGTTACAATCGCCACCGTCTTCCTGGGAATCGCAGTGTTAGCCTGGGTGGTCGCAGGCGGATTCTGCGTTCACTATTATTACCAGAACCTCACCCTTAAAGAAACCCGGGAGCGGCCTACCGCCCAGGAAATCGAGAGGGTGCAATGGAAAGTCTGGGAACTTGAGGATGCCCTGAAGGCGCTTCAGGCGAGCCCGGAGCCCAACAGCTTCCCCACGATTCTCGCCAAGCTTGACGATGACATCGCCAAGCTGAACAGCAGAAAAGAAACTGAGAAGCGCGATATCGAGACCTTCGTTGCGGAAGTTGATCGCTTGCGCACCGAATTTGCCAGCGCGCTTCAGCAGTTGAACGAGACCCGCGCGGACTTCACCACCAAGGTGGCACAAGAGCGCGAGAAGCGGCAAGCCGAACTGGAAAGAATGGCCCAGGAAATGACCACAGAGCGTGATCGCAAAAACGGCCTTGAGGATGACATTCGTGTCCTCACCGAAGCCGTTGCGAAACTCGAAGAGGACAAGCGCGTTACGCTGAATGGCCTCAGACAGAAGCTTGCCGAGCTCAAGAAGGTGCTGAATCAGCTCGTTGCTCGTCAGGAGCATATGAAGAGCGCCTCAGGCGATGTTGACGGCAAGGTTCTCTTCGTCAATATTTCCGATAATTTCGTCGTTCTTGATTTCGGTGCCGAAGACCGCGTTCGCAAGGGCATGAAATTCCGCGTTCTGCAGGTACTTCCCGGGATCGCGCCCATCGATAAGGGCGAGGTTGAAGTTCGCGAAGTCACCAAGAGCGTTTCCTACGCGCGGATTCTATCCATGACCAACATGGAGAACCCGATTCAGCCGGGTGACGTCGTTGCCAATCAAGAGTACCACCGCAACGAGAAGCTCGTGTTCGTCCTCGTCGGTAACCTCAAGAGCTACAATCGCGCCGAGTTTGCGCGGTTTGTCGAAAGCATGGGCTTTGAGATGCGCGACCAGGTCGATACGGACACAGATTATCTCGTGATTGGTTCCGGCGTGGAAGGCGTTCCTTCATACGAAGAGCAGCGCGACTTGGCCCGGAAACTCGGGGTGAAGATCATCACCGAGAACTTCTTCCTTAATCTGGTCAGCTACTAACAACCGGTAAGAAAGCAGCGGGAGGCACAGAATGGCCACCGATAGCAGAGTTAACGTAATGTGGATTTTCCTCACCGGGATCGTCTTCCTGATCCTGGCGGCAATTTTCGGGCTGATTGCGTACAACTCCCAAGTCGATCTCAAGAAGGGAAACCAGACCTTCGAAGCAAGGTTCGAAGGGCAGTTGAAGCGTTTGAAAGCCGATGTAGTCAAGAAGACCGCGGAGATGGCCGAACTAAACGCTCAGATCGCCGCGAAGAAGCTTGAGAGCGCAACTCTCGAGCACCAGATGAACCTTGCTGTTTCCGAGAAGGAAATGCTGCAGACCAGAATCAAGAAGCTTGAGAGTCTGGTAAGGACCACGCAGGAAATGACCCAGAATATCGCCACCTGCCGCGATGAGCTTGTCACCTATTACTCCAACAAGCTTGCCGCTGAAACGGACTCCAACCGCATTGCGAAAGAAGACCTGTTGAGCGAAATCAGCACCCTCGAAAGGCGTAAGACCGACCTCGAGAACCGCAGGTTGGAAATTGCCAAGAGCACTCGTGAAGAGAAGTCCCGCGTCAGCACGGACGTGGATCAGACAATGCAGGATATCGAGAGCTTCCAGGCCGGCCGCAACGTGTACGAGCGCGAAGACGAGATCGACTGCAAGATCATCCTCGTCAACAACCTCTACAACTTCGTGATCATTGATGCTGGCGCCAAGGAAGGGATCAAGTTCGGACAGCGCTTCAAAGTGTTCCAGTACGACTCCAACCGGGTCGCTGTGGATAAGGGCCTTGTGATTTGCCGAATCATTGGCGATCACGTATCGTACGCCCAGGTCGTACGCCTGAACTCCACACTCAACCCGGTTCTTGAAGGCGACTTCATTGCCAGCCCCCTGTACAGCCGTTCACACACGGTCAAGATTGCCGTTATTGGCAAGCTGGCCGGGTACAGAAGCATTGACAAGGATAGCCAGTCTGCTCTCGATGCAAAGCTGGTTCGCGACATCGAGGCCTACGGAGCCGCGTACAGCGCCAACGTTACCGATGACTGCGACTTTGTTGTCGTCAGCGATGAAGTGGCCTCAAAGACCGACGAAGGCGTTCCCGACGAGAACATGAAGCAGCTTCGTACTGCCAAGGAAGACGACATAGTGCTCATCAGCGAGATCGAATTCCTTCAGTACCTCGCTGACTGAGAATTCCATTTCAGAGACTTGCCAAGGGGGGAGATTTCTCCCCCCTTTTTATTCGGGGGCGCGATGGCCGCATGGTACAGAAATGGCATAAAATTCGAATGCGTCAAGTGCGGCAGATGCTGTGGCGGCTCACCCGGCATGGTATGGGTCTCCTTGCCTGAAGTTGCCGCGCTTGCAGGCCATCTCGGGTTATTGCCCGAAGGCTTTGGCAGGAAGTACCTCCGCCTTGTGGACGACAGGCTGAGCCTTATAGAAAAGCAGAACTTCGACTGCGTTTTTCTGGAGGGCTCGCGATGTTCGGTCTATCCCGTTCGGCCGCGTCAGTGCAGGCTGTTCCCGTTCTGGGAGGGAATGCTGCTTGACGAGACGACATTCAAACACTGCACTGAGTTTTGCCCGGGGATCGGCAAAGGACATCTGCACACGGAAGAGGAAATAGACCTCCTGAAGAAGGAAAGATGAGCCCGGTTCGTCTCATTGCTATTGACCTTGACGGAACATTGCTCGACAAACAGGGAGCAGTCTCGCCTGCCACACTGGAAGCTATCAAGAAAGCGGCGGAAACGACGCTGATCGTTGTTGCAACCGGTCGGCGCACGCGAAAGGCCATTCAACTGTCCTCCCCCCTGCCCTTCGACCATCACCTGCTCAGTTGTTCGGGTGCCCATGTCGAGCATCGCCCTTCGGGCAAACACCTGCTGAACCGCTTTTTCGAGACCGATATTATTGGGAGAATCCTCAGAATCTTCTCTTCTCTTGAGATGGGTGCAGTGATGTTCTCACCGGACTGTTGCGGAGAGTTGACTGTGATGCATGGCAAGCGTCCTGCGCAACACATGGAAACCTATCTATCTCGGGCAGCAGACTCCATACGCGGCTTTGCGGATGTCGGCGGGAGCCTTCCCGCGGACGTTCATTTCGTA
>Ga0265297_10011435_pt1 | contig 10871 bp, 21 predicted proteins | sample Munlanlwell13791_FD_192502 | JGI IMG/M metagenome (GOLD analysis project Ga0265297, IMG submission 192502) | Leachate microbial communities from a municipal landfill in Southern Ontario, Canada - Leachate well 137-91 | ecosystem: Engineered > Solid waste > Landfill > Unclassified | place...
ACGGGTGTGAAGTTATATTAGCTAAAGAAAATATCGGAGTCATTGATAAAATGCCAACGGAACCTCCGGGGCAGTGGCATTGGGTTCCAAATAATCCCTACGATATTATTACCGGGGCATGTGAAATAGATTCATGGTCGTTTATCACAATGTCCAATCATAGTGTTTTTAATCTAAGCCTGATTATTGTGACGTTGTATTTACTTTCTGTTTTGGCTGAAAAGCGATTTAAGGGGAAGATATATGGGCGAAATAGTATTGAACACAATTAAAATATTGTTGATGCTAGTTTTGTTTCTCGGCGGGTTGGCGTTAATACCGTTCGGTTTATTATGGGGTAACTTGTTATATTGTATCCTAGGAGTGTTATCTATCGCTGTATCTCTTGCAATTTCCGGTGCGTTTAGAAGCAAATAATGAAAAATCAAACAATTGAGGTAATGAAGGCGTTGAGTATCATCGGGATAGTATTACTTCATGCTATCTTTATTTATTATGGGGAAAATACCGAGTGGTCTAATCTGTTAAGGCTGGTTTGCATCCAGACGTTACTGGTCTTATCCGGTTTTGTTATGTATGGGAAAATTAGCAATAAATGGGTACAAGAAAAAGTAATCCGTAGAGTTCCGTTACTGGTTATATTCACATTAGTTTATTGGCTCTTCTATTCTTTCGTCGTCGGTGTGGACGGCGGAGAAACGATACAGGCGAACTTGGGGAATTATTACGGTTATGCGCTCCTATCCGGGTTTGATGGGACGGTTCTCTGGTATATTTGGCAGTTGGTCGCTTGTACGGCTTTACTTTTGTTATTCGAGAGCGTTTCTCGCCTATTCCCTCGTATTCCGTATCTTTTAAAGTTCGCTATCTTCGTAGGTATTATAGTAGTTTTTCCGCTAGATATTATAGGGTTCCGATATATAAAATGGTATGGGTTGTTTATATTTGGTGGGTATGCTCTCAGGTATGCCTCTAATATGGTGAGCCATAAACTGGCGTGGTTAGGTTTGTTGTTACCATTTAGTTTGTTATTGGATTTAACCTATCGAGGACAATCAATTAATAGTGGGTATGCTGATATATTGGGAGCAATTAGTAACGGAGAGACTCTTTATCTCTTAGGTTATATTGCAGTATCGGTTATCGGCGTGGCATTTGTGTATTTAGTTTCCCGGATGATTATCAGGTTAAAAGTTGAGAAACCGTTTTTGTATATTGGCGGGGCTACCATTGGTGTTCTTTTACTGCATAAACCGATGCTTGAAATGCAACCCATAGGGAATCTTTACATTTCGTTCTTGGTGGTTTTTATTGTAGCATTAGGGTTGTATCAGATATTAAAGAGAGTTAAAATATTGGATTATCTATTATTCGGCGGGACAAGCATACCAATACAAATAAGTAACAAACTGGAGGTATTGTATGGCAAAGTGTAAATCTAAGGGCAACGGTTATAAAAAATACAAACGCAAGTTAAAGAAAAAGGTAAGGGAGAATTTGAAATGAGCAGAGCAGCGACGATAGAAGATACTTGGAAAATCCGTTTCCGTTCAAAGGGTCAAATAAGGACATCACTGGTTACGGCAAAAGACCACAAAAGAGCGGAGCGTCTGGCTCAGGCTTACCCTAATGTAATTAGCGTTGCCAAGGCAAGGAATGACTATTACCGTATTGCTAATTCGGAATTAAGGTCAGTGTCTAATGAGTTAATGAAGGATATCGCCCAGCCGACAACAACTCCACTTGCTATGGATGAGTTCCTGTGGATGAGGAGAAACCGCCGTGTAGAAAATCGTAAGAGAGATGGGCAGAAGGCTTGACAGTAAGTTAGTTAGGGTGTTATAATAATGCTATGGAAAAGGGGATTATCTGCCCGGAGTGCAAGAAAGAGTGTCTTGTTAAATTCGGCAAGAGATTTGTTATGGAGGGGAATATTAGAATTCTAAAACAGCAATATCAATGCAGTTCATGCGGGAGAGTGACCCGCTTGCCGGAACAAAAAAAGGAGTGTAATAATGGATAACTTGGCGATTTACGTAATCATGTTTGGCGTGTTTTTCGGGTTTGCAGTCCTGTTGGCGAAAACCAACAAGACCAAACGGTTGCGGATAACTTATTCCGAGCCGGATGCTACCGGGATGCTTAAGACTATTGATGTGGTTAGAAAGTGGAATGATGGATGGGACGACTCGAAGGATTTGAAGTGTTACCATGTTGGGAAGAAACGGATTTGGCTGTCATCCCACTGGGTTATACGTATTGAGGAAGTAGAGGAGGAAGACCTTGGAAAATCCTGACGTTATGCTTGAAGTTACTGTGAACGACAGTACTGCCACGATGTCCTACAAGGTTTTATCGAAAGACAGAGTGCGAGCCGCCACTGAGTTTAAAGATATAATTCAAGCTATATTCTGTGATGGCTATGAGGAGGAAGATGATGACTTTACCGCCCAGACCTCCGGTTGATGATGAACATATTGAACCCGAAGAATCGAAAATAGGGATGAAGTTTTCTGGTTATACGATTTATGCAGTCATGCTGGTTATCGCTTTAATTGTTAGCGTGGGTATAAATTATTTCATGGGCGTAACAAAAGCCGACCTGACGACCCATAAGGAAGAGATAGTGGCGCTAGTCGCTTCAGTGCAATCTGATTTAAGGGCGACCAAGGACAGCGTGAAAACGGCGCTGGATAATTTACCGTCAACAATTGATTCCAAAGTTAGCAGTTCCTTGAACTCCGTCAACAGCCGATTATCTGCATTAGAGGATAGCGTCCAATCGGCAAATAATACTGCGAATAGCGCAACGAACCAAATTGGCTCCATAACATCTCAAATAACGGCGATTAAAACAGAACTTCAAAATCTAAAAGATGGCTCTAACCTTTCAGGTGTGACAACGGCGATAAATAATGCCTTGACTAAAATATCCGACTTAGAAGTGAACCTTGCGGCATTGACTACTGAGGTTGGGGAGTTATCCGTAGTGGTGCCGACTACAACGCCAACTACAACACCAACGACAGTGGTTAACAAAGTCACAGCATTAATAGAAGGGAATATTTTTACAGGTAGTACCGCTATTGATATCGGTGTAATTCCTGCCGGGGAAACTATTTCTAAAGTACTGGCGTATTCAGTTAATAATGAGACTGGTAAGGATTTGACCAGTTTAAAATTAGCCCTTGCCGTACAGACGGTAGTTGGAAATACTTTTTATACCCTACCCGCTAATGTCAAAGTTACCGTAGCGTCAGAGAATTTGGGGGTTATATGGGCGGCTCAGACAACCGGAATTCCCTACATCAAAGGTTTCGTGAGCGGGATTGCATCGGGGTTTAGCAGCTACTTTGGCTCAACAACAGTTGCACCCGGAATTACCCCTTATAACATTACAATTACCGTAGCAAACGAAGGTGCCACAGATACCACGTCTTTAATGCTGTACCCTTTAATCTCGGTGGTGAGTTTTAAGTAGGTGGGAAACTAATTGGTTGGAGAAAATATGAGTAAGCTTTATTCGTGCAGTAGGTGTAAGAAGAAGACAGAGCAGAGTGAATTGATAAGGAAGGGTGGACAGCAATTGTGCCATGCCTGCTGGAAGGTTATGCCTAAAGTATTCCGGTCTAAATTTGAGAAGGTGAATTAATAATGAAGTATTCAGAATCACAGGTTAAGGCAATCGGTGGGAAAAGATTTATCCAGAAAAAGAAGAAAAGGATTCTAATCGGGCTTGCTGCTGGTATCATTTGGATTCCGTTATTGAGCTTCCTCACAACAAAGATTGCTACGTGGGTCTATGTTGCTCCGTTGATTATCGTGGGGGTGAACATAGTCTGGTCGTACTTCACCTCACGCAGACTATTGTGGGAACGGTATAGGAAGAACCCTGAAATACTGGATGGGTGAAACCAGATATTTGCTTACCTGAAGACCGTACTGAAGCAAGGTGCGGTCTTTTTTCTTGACATAACCATCTATATATGGTATATATAGATAAGAGGTGTTATCTATGAGATGTCCAAGATGCAAAAAAGAGGATATGGTTAAGAGTGGGGTTGTATGGTCGGGCAAAAAACAACGCCAGCGATATCTTTGTAGGCATTGTGGTATGAACACCGTCAAACCAAAGAAAAAATAGGAGGCAGAATATGAAAGAGCGGTTGCTTAAGTTGTCCAGAGCGGTTGCGGTATTAATAATGGCGGCGGTTCTTACGTTGCCGATTGGGGTGGTGTTTGCCGCAAACTTAACAAGTCCGGCGGTAATAGTTGATGACCTAGCCGAAGACATAACCCCGGCGAGTTTGTACGGCATAGGGTTGCAAACTCCACGTCAAACATTCTATGCGAATGGGAGACACTGGGTATTCTATATAAATGATGATTCTGATTTCGTTTATAAATCTGCACCCGAAAATGGTGTTTTTAATAGTGAGACTACAATTGTAGCCACTACTGGGATATACGGGGTGGAATTCGCCGTTTGGTATGATGCGGCGGCTGATAGAATCCATTATTCTCGGCATGATATGAATGACCCGGCTGATGATGAAGTCGTATACCGTATGGGGACACCTGCTTCAACGGGTGTAATTACGTGGGCGGCGGTAGAACAAACAGTCTCAACCACTCCAGCCGATTTAATTACGTGGCGGACTACTATTATGGTAGACGAAGCCGGGTATCCTTGGGTAGCTTGGATTGATACCGATGGAACCAATGCCGAAGGAATTGTCTATATCGAGTCATCGTCCACTAAAAATGGAACATGGACAGAGGATGTCACTCAGAGATGCGGGTCTGGTGGCATAGCGGTTGATGGTACTGGCACAATGACAGGTTCCCCAGTTACGTTATCTCCGGGTGTCAACGATGAGACAGTTACCGTTGAGGGCACTTTCACGATTACACTTCCTATTGGCGGGACTGGTACGGCGACATCGGACGGATGGACAATTACAGGAAGCCCCGTTGCTTTAGTTGAAGGTGTTAATACCATCACAGTAGAGGAGGGTGGAGCGGGCACTATTGAACTTGATTTAGACCTTGATGACCACGCATGGTTTGTCCAATTATCCCCCATAGGAAGCTCCGGTGATATTATAGAAGTCCAATGGTCGGCAGAGGATACAGCGAGTGGTGATGTCGGTCTTTACGCTACTGTTTACAATGATGGGACGACAACGTGGGATACGAGAGACACAGTGGTAGCCGAAGGTTCATTGGATGCCACTAGACCGGATGGATTTAGTTTCGTAGATTCCGGTTCTTCAATGTGGGTTGCCTATACGGATAATACAGGCGATGTTTACTCAAGAGTTCGGTCATCTATTCAAACGTGGGCGGCGTGTGCGGCGGCAACGAAACGTATCGACCAACTCGGCGACCCTTGGCTTCCAACAATGTCAGTTTATCGGGAAGCGCAGTCTGGATTAGGATTAGACCTTATTTTGATAGTCCATGATGTGCTTGACCTGAAGTACTCAATTTATGATTTTGATACAACAACGTGGGGCGCTTTTACAGAAATCTGGTCGGTGCCGGATTTAGTGAATGATACAATATCAAGGCACGTTGCCTCTTATAGCGCTGAGTCGCCGTTAGGATTTGCGTGGCAGTGGAATGATGATACGACCAGTGAAGATACCGTAATGTACTGGTGGATAGAGAACGGACAACTTGGATGGTACGAAGGCTTACCGAATACGGTATCTCCGATGGCGGAGATGACTGTGCTCGTGTTCGTTGGTTTGGCGGTGTTGGTGTTCCTCGGTTTGGCGTTTTCTGATAATCTAAATCTCAAGATGATAATATACATGGCTATCGGAATATTCTTAGTCCTTGCTTTTATCGCCACCATGAATAGCCAGATTAACTTTTAGGGGGGGGCATTGAAAAGGCGGATTCAAAATATAGCTTTAGTGATACTGCCTATGGTTGCAATTGCATCAGGGGCAGTTGTCGTGGCTCATTTAGTTCCTGATATTGCGGGGGCTGACCCGGTAACAGTAACCAAGACGGTCGCCGTCACCTATCCCGCCAAAACAGTCTACATCGACAGGGAAATAGTCCGTGAAGTCGAGGTCATGACAACGCAAATAGTCGAGGTGGAAGTTCCTGCTGTCAAAATCGTGGAAATCCCGAAACAATACAAAGACTGGGAAAGCGTCGAGCAGTTTGAGTCGTGGTACAATAGCCAGCACTTTACAACCTTGATGCCGAACGGCGGCGACCATGAAACGGCTGACTGTGATGATTATGCCATGTGGGTTGCAAGAGAAGCATTATCAGGCGGCTATCTTGTTTCACTGGCGCTGGTAGACGGTACAGGGCGGATTTACGAGACAGAAGTCAGTAAACCTTATCATATGGGTAATCTGGTAGTTATAGGCAACGGCGTGTACTATGTCGAGCCTTATGCCAAAGATTTCAAGGTTGTCTGGGTGACTGATTTAGATAGTACGGGTTCGTATGACTACTGGAATACAGGAGCATCTTCGGCATCTGTCAGGGGGAGCTTCACGATAGGAGAAGCCAATGATTAAACGATTTATTTTAAGAGGTGGACTTGTACTATTAATGCTGGCGGTGATGGTTGCGTCTGTACTGGATACGCAAGAGGTAAGGGCGGCAGGTGGAACGACGCAGTTGATTATCGGTAGTGATTTAGATAACGTCAATAAAATTGCGGATGCGTATAATTTTTTATATGGTGGTGAACTCTGGACGACGACGATTGCTAATGTTATAGCACTTGTTACTTGTGCTGGCACGTTTGACAATCTATATGTCGAGACAACAGGCGTTCCCGGGAACAATCCATTAGCCTTCACACTAATGGTGAATGGAGTCCCTTCTATACTAGTTGCTACAGTTGCACCTGACGGCACTACAGCATCGGACAGCAGCCATAGTGTAGCTGTTTCTCCGGGTGATTATGTTTGTTTGCGCACAAGCCGTCCATCTGGCGATATTGCAAACTTTGTGCAATCACGGTGGAGTGTTAATTTTACTGGTAACGTTGCTGGCGAAAGTATTTTTTTAACTCATTTAGCCACTAATACTGTAGCTACAGGATACGGTCGTGTGACTGGAGAAGTAACTAAGGTAACTAATACAATTTACGTTCCAGAGGTAATTCCGACCGATGGTGTGATTAAAAATTTATATATGTATTTACCATATGTCCCTGAAGCTGGAGAGACAGCAACAGTAACATTAGTGAAAAATAGTATCGACACTGCGCTAACATTAACTGTCACCCAACCTGCAACAACTGGCAACAATGTTGCAAACGAAGTTGCTGTTGTCGCTGGGGACATAGTTTATCTAAAGATAACGGCTACTAACTCAACAGGTATAAAAAACATAGCGTCGGGGCTTACTTTAATAGCAACAGACACAAGTAAATTTGTGATACTGGGTAACTCCGCAGTTGCCTTGAATACAGGTAGTGTGACGTACAATCAAGTGTCTTCTCCGAGGTCAAATTTGGCTTGGTCGGGTGCTGACACACGACTACAAGGAGCTAATCACGGTTTTATCTTTTCCGATTTTTATGTTTCCTTAAATGGCTCGCCAAGTGCTGGCAAATCATACACATTAGACTTGAGGGATACGAGTTCTAATACAGGATTGTCAGTGACAATAGCTGATGCAGAAACTACAGGTAACGATACAACACATACATATAAAACAACTAGTGATTACTCTCGGCTTTCTATGATGTGCACTCCGTCAGGGACACCATCAGCACGCTACGCTGGTTGGGGTATAGTTGGTGAATATGACCCTGTCTCTATCCCTACTCTAACCACCTCCGCCGCCACTTCCGTAACTTACAATTCCGCAGTCGGTAACGGCAATATCACCGACACAGGCGGGGAGAATCCGGCAACAAGGGGATTCTGTTATTCTACCGTTAATAACCCGCCGACGATAGCGGATAGTCTCACCAACGAAGCAGGTAGTTTTGGAGCCGGAGCGTACACGTTAAATATCACCGGGTTAGAGGAAGATACAGTCTATTACGTAAGAAGTTATGCCACTAATTCTGCCGGAACCGGGTATGGAACCACTGTTTCCTTCACCACAATAATAGGCTACCCCATTTCAAGAGTTATTCCGTTAGCTTTTATATTTGTAGGGGTAATTTTATTATTGGCGCTTGTATTTGTGGATGGTATAAATATAAAGGGGCTGATTTATATTGTGATAATAATTTACGCTTTGACAGCGTTACTTGCCGGGATAAACTTTATGGTGAGGAATTTGTTATAGGAGAAAAGGATGCCCGTTAAAATACGTAAATTACCCGGTGGCAAATATAGAGTAAGAACCCCGAAAGGAATAAAGGCTAAAGCCACGACAAAGAAAAAAGCGGAAGCTCAATCGAGACTTTTGAGAGCAGTGGATAAAGGGTGGAAGCCCGATAAAAATAAAAGGAGAAGTTGAATGGCAAAAGTAACAGCGTACTGTATGAAATGCAAACAGAAAAGGGAAATGAAAAACCCCAAAGCGGTCAAGATGAAGAACGGCAAAAAGGCTACCACTGGTAATTGCATAAAATGTAATACTAAAATGTTTCGTATCGGAGGTTAGCGATGCTCCTAACTCTAAAGAATTTGCGGACAAATATAATGCTCTGGTATTACAGGCGTAGAGGACGGTATTAAATATGCCACGTAAAGGCTGGTATAAGAAAGCCAAGAAGAAGTTCGAGGCGGATACTAATCGCCGGGCGATGTATAATGTCAAATCAAAGAACCGGAAAATGAGAAAGGATTTGAATCGGTATTAGGGAGGCGACTATGCAATTAGGGTTCTCAAAAGAAAGAGGCTCCGGTAAGAAACATCTGGCTTATAGTCCCGGTGGAACTTATAAAGCCAGTAAATCTCAGAAGAAGGCAGAGAAGGCTCTGTGGAAGGCGAATAAGGAAAGAGCGAAGAAACGGAAGCGATAGTAGCATTAGCTTATAGACCTAAATCTAGCCATCTTAACCGGGTGGCTATTTTTATCTTAAAAATAATGCTTGCAAACGCATACACTTGTATGCTACTATAATTGTAGCGGAGGTGAAGATAGTATGGAGAAGAAACGAACCTGTACTACTACAATTAGGATTCCGATAGAGTTGCGTAAAAGAATCGACGAACTGGCGCATAAAAGAATGTGCAGCGTAAACCAGTGGATAAACCGAACCCTTGAGAGAGAGGCTAGACCGAAGAATAAGGGACAGGCGGAGGGCTAAAATGGGGAAAGCGAATAACTTTTTCAATTCCTGTAAACGCCATAAGTATCTAACATCTGGGTCGCTGATGGCGGTTGGGGCTGTAACATTCCCGTTTACATATAATGCTACTGGCAACATATGGATTATACTTTATCTTGCTGCTGTTTTTGTCCCTGTAATATTGGGGATGATGGATATAGTGAAATTCAAGTGGGTTCTATTATGGGAAGCCATTGTGCTGTTCCCCGTCACACTCATTTCGATGTTGTTGTTCGGTGGATTTATAATATCGTTATTTAAGAAGGCATAATATGAGTATTTCCAGTATCAGGTCTGTCTTATATAAAACCGGGAGAATTCTCGGCGATATAAACGCAGTTAAACGAGGAAAGATATTACAGCGTGTCGGGAGAAGGGTTATAGGGAAGGGCGTCGGGCGGGTAATCAGTCGTATTAAAATATTGAGGTGAGAGATATGCCAAAAGGTTATCCCGGTTCACAAACCTGTAAAAATTGCGGGGAATGCTTACCAGTAGAGTATGTTTATTGCCCTATGTGCGGGGAATTGTTATTCAAATTCCCCCGGCGTAAGAAAGAGTTGGTTCAGATATTAAATCCGGTAAGTAAAAAATATACCTTAATTGACAAATCCCAAGGGAAGATATTAAAGCATTCCCGCAGTAATAAACCGTACAAAAATGTTCCGGTATTATCCAACAGGAAAGAGGTGGGAAATGATAAGGCGTAGTTTCACTATCCACGAAGTAACCTGCCACATAATTAAAAAGCAACTGCATTACATGTGGTTTGCTTATCCCTTTGTGTTCTCAGTGATGTGGGTTTTCGTGAGGGCTATGGAGTGCGATTATGATAAAATATTTAGCCACAAATAATAAAACAAAGGAAGTACTTCATGTAGACGCAAAGGATGAGGACACGGCGTTGCTTATAGTGTCCTCGGCGTCACCTATCGGTGGTGGATGGGATAGGAAGGATGTTACGCTGGAGAAACTCGATAAGGATGGGGTTGAGTGATGAAAAACTTTATGGGAGGGTTGTTGGTACTTGGAGCGATGGCTCAAGGCGGGTTCCTCTTTATATTAGTTGCTGACGCTTTAAAAATATCCTTCTCTTATATGGGGTTGTATTGCCTTGCTTTCTCTGCTTTGGTATGGATTATCACTTGCCCATATTATTTGATTATAAAGAAGCGCTCAAAGTTAAATAAAGGGATAACTAAATGAGTGACATAGACAACATCATCAAGAACAGCACTAAAGCCGAACTCTTAGAGAAACTCGCCGAATATCTGGGAGAGTACGATAAAGCCATAGTAGTCCTCGTTAAAGATAAAAACGGTGCCGGGTTTGAAACGCAGACATTATTGATGGGTGTCCGCAGCGACTACGAGGCTTGTGGGATTATTGAAGTGGCTAAACATGATTTGCTGGAGGGGTAGATGATACAACTGTCGATGAAAGTTAAACAGTCGAAAGGAATTTCTTTTCTGACAGGGATAACCGCCGACCAGATTAAGGGGTTGCTTGAACAAAGGCATAACAAAGATATCTTTTTTACCGAGTGCAAGAATGGGGCAACGTGGTCGGCAACTCATTTACTAAAACTGGATGCGTG